>Ga0116231_10010336_pt1 | contig 15099 bp, 9 predicted proteins | sample S1TSphgellanicum_2_FD_89695 | JGI IMG/M metagenome (GOLD analysis project Ga0116231, IMG submission 89695) | Host-associated microbial communities from peat moss isolated from Minnesota, USA - S1T2_Fd - Sphagnum magellanicum MG | ecosystem: Host-associated > Plants > Peat moss > Unclassified...
TGCGAAAATCTCGGGTAACCTTGAAGAGGAGCAAATGTAGCAAGCTCCACTGCGAAACGCTGGACAAAGTTCGAGAGAGTAAACGTCGCAAACTCTATTGCAAAGCGTTCGTCTATAGCCTGAAGAGAAGCAAAAGTCGCAACACAATTGCAATAGAAAGATGGCGCGACAGGTTGGAACGCCCTTCAGTTTATTTAAGTAGCTCTACGTTCGGCAAAGCTCGGAGAGACGCTGCAAATGTCCCCATCACAATTGCGCTACAAAATTTCGACAACGGGCGGGAACGCCCTTCAGCTCATTTACCCGTGCTGGAGTAACGGAACGCTGTACTTGGAGATGATGATCGTCACTGGCTCAGTAGGTAATTTCATTGCCAGTGTGTTGTAATGTATGTGAAGGGCACCTTATATCCATCAATTTCCCTCCTAGAAATTGGGAGGGAAATTATGCCTACTTGTAGGTGTAAGAACCCTCCCACTATTGAGGACTAGGCATAAGAACCCTCCCATTCATAAGCCTCCTGATCTACATAGGTTTGGTTCATGAGAAATTTGCCTAGTGCTTTACCCAGGGGCTTTACTGTGTGTAAAGCATAGCTATTGAACATTCTATATCCAAAAAGTTCCTCCTCTCAGCAGAGGAACTTTCATGCTTATAAGGTTCCTCTGACTACACTCTGGAAATGATAGCAGTACTTTACAAGCTTCCAAAAGAGATAACCTAGTGGCAACACCAACCTTGGTAGTATCCATGCCCAAAAGGTCTTCATCTTATTTAAAGAAATCTAGGATATCACACAAACAATTCCAAATTGGTAATTCATATTCATCATAGAAGGTTCATGACAGGATTCAATTACCAACCACAAAATGGCCACAGTAAGTTATTTCTACAACCGGCTGAAAACTTGGGTGAATTTTTAGTTTTTTTCCTGTTCAATGCTTATTTTAAAATCATGGAAATTGATGGATATTCTTACAAAACTGAAATTTGATACTATTATGACAAATACATTCATTTAAAATGTTTAGGACCTTTTATGTCAAATACGCAGATGCAGGTAATGTATGAAAAGTCAAATCCCATTATTTAAATTGGTGACCCTGGGAAGTGTTGTTAAATTCCTTATCAAGCTTTGAGTGGCAGTTGAGGAAAGATTCAATACTATCAATTTTCCAGGCAAGGATAAATGAGTTCACCATACCAAATAGTAAAACTACAATTTCTTAGACCAACTTGAACTCAAGACAGAACAAACTACATGCACTAGATATAAAAAATTATGTTAAAAAAACTCTTAAACAAGTGATACAGCCAAACTCAGCTAGCCCTGCACCCTCCGCAACAACGCGCTATACCCTATACACATAAATTATGCCTACTCTAGGTACGGAAGGTGTATGGTGCACCTAGGCAAAGAGCATGCATAACGTTCGACCACAAATAGAAGGGTGAATTTTCTCCTGATTTATACATCCATCATACCTCTCAGTCTAAGGTGTATATAATTCATGATTTACCTTGTACTTTGTGTAGTAGAGAGCCAGCACTTGGTGCCGGTTATGGCTCTCAGTGAGCCACAAGGCGAGCCCAGTAAGGCGGGCCATTAAAGGAACTAAGAACCATAACTAGCACCCAGCTCACTCCCTGGCGTAAAGGCCTGAACCTGCCACTTACGCAGGTCTTAAAGTATAGGAGTAGGGTCTGAGTACAGGCCCATCCGTGATTTGAGATCTGTTCCCCAGGCCTATAGGTTGAGGGAACAGGTCGAAAAGTACGGAAGGGCCTGTACTCAAGTCATTTTCCTGAGAACAGCATAGGTGGGATTTTTTCACTTTTTAGAAATAGTGACCGGCTGATTGGTACCATACGCTGCTCAGAAGATCCCAGTGCAGCCTGGCTTTTACCTTCCACCGCAGAAGGTCCCGATTGCTCTAAACAGGTTTCTTCAAGCAGGCAAGGGAGCTGAAAATACAAAGGAAAAATCCAGGGAGTGCTTTATATAGTTAGGAAAATGAAAACAACAGAATCTGCCGCTGCAGTAGTTCATGGAAAATATTATAGCCTGAAAACATCAGGTTTAATGCCCATATGGGCGTTACTCCAGGGATGGGTGCCTAGGCTCAACCACGCCTCACCTAAGCCCCTTTTTTCAGGAATGCCACCCTGGGCATTACCTAGGTAGAAAATTTCTGCTGAGTGATGATAGGATGGGAATGATAGAATTACGGTCCAAGTTTCCACCTCTTTCAATCTGTTGGCCATTTCTTACAAAAATATTCATGCACCCACAAGTGCCCATGTGCTCCGAGTTGACAAAAGCAGCAACAAGGTTGACAACTGGGCTGGCAATCTGTTGGCCATTTCTTACAAAAATATTCATGCATCCACAAGTGCCCATGTGTTCCGAGTTGACAAAAGAAGCAACAAGGTTGACAACTGGGCTGGCAAGTGGAAAAATAATACGGAAAAATGTGCACTTGAAACATTTTAAAGATATGACCCAAATCCTACACCCTGAGGCCCAGGTTAGCCATAGTACCCAACCTCTCTCAGTTGTTTCCATAGTTGGTAGTGGTGTAGGAGCGGAGTGGGAAGATTGATCCATGTTTTGGGGATTGGGAGGTGCTGTGAGCTTTGATTTATAGTGCTTGCAAGATGGATCGTCCTGAGCAATTATGCAGTCCTGTCTTAATTCGTAGCTGTGCACGGCTCCTGGTTATAGATGGGCTCATTCTGGCCTCCTTCATTATTATGTGGATTTGGGTGGGCAAAGCACCCGAACAGTCTCAGCCCAGGTGGTTCCTTTCCGGGTCGACGTGGATGTGTTTGTGGGGTTTGGGCATAACCTTCAATTGCCTGTGGTTAGATGCATGGGGTGGCTTTGGCATAAGCTTCGATAGCAGGTGGTATGGATATAACGGTCGAGCAGATGCATATGATCAGAGACTTCCTTTGCCGTTCAGAAGAAAGTTAAAGTATGTGGTGTGCTCTGGACAGCACGCCCCATTTGCTAATTTGTTCCTGATGATTCTCGCTCATAGTGCATACTCAGTTCTGAGCAGCATCATTAATGACATGCCTGATGATCCTCGAAGAATTAAACCCTCAGAGAAGATGATAAAGATCATAGCAAGCTGCAAGGTAGTGGTAGGAACTAGTGAAGGGAAAATACCTGCAACGCATGGAACATTATACACACGGATGGAAAGCCCAGATGAAGAAGATGCTCTAGTTCTTGGTCATAACGATCCCTTGTCAAAAAATTCTTACATGGTGCAATTAAATTACAAGGGAAAGGAGGCGCTCTTACGAAGTGGAGTCCTGATCCCAAGATGCGAGAGCTTACGATTGTTACGACGAAAAAACCGTAGCATGGTGATGGCACTTGCTGGAGTGCAAGCATTTGGGTACATACTTTCTGTCATAATTCGATCTACAATAGGTTGCAACATGAATCCAATTGAATTTGTAGGATTTCAAGGCAGTGTGTTGGTGGTAGTTTACGCTGTTCATGACTTTGTTGCAATTGCTTCTCATCGTCCTTTGCTTCTTTACCTGAGCCCTGGCTGTGAGCAAGACATGGTCTCCGAGCTATGCAATATTACTCATTCGTCTCATGATGAGTTGTATGCCATGGCCACGAGAGTGTATCAACGTTGGAGTTATTTTGTGTGGTCACTCATGTTTGTAACCGCTGTGATGCAAATTGCAGCCATCTCCAAGTACATGTAAACTAGATGCGGTAGGATTTGCACTGCAATTTTCAACCATCTCCAAGCAGATGAAAACGAGATGCTGCAGAATCAGCCTAATTATAGGTGATGTCCAAACTGATGAACTCCTTGTAAGAGGAGCTCTTGGGCACCTACTTCTTCAAAAAACCAGTCCCCATACGTGAATAGTTTTTTCCAATTGATGGACCCTTGGTAGTAGAATTATAACTTTATTATTAAATTTTGGTAGGACTAAGGAGTCAGGACTTATGTTTTTGGCTTTCCCTCTCAATTTTTCCCATTCCTGCTTTGTTGCAGTGTTGTTTTATAACAATTTAAAGTTTGGTTTGTTTATATTCTAATGTGAAATGATTAGATTGTCACTGTGTTTACAGATTATCACTGGTTTGGTTGTTAAACAAATTCTTTGGTTTTGACCTTTCCAAGCTTATGATGGAAATTATTGAACTCGTGACTAGGTTCTAAGAGTCATTCTTCAAATTTGTAAAACTTTTGGTTTCCCTGCTTTCTCAAAAACTTTATAACCCAATCTTGTTTGGAACCAGGTTTCATTTCATCTTCATTACACATGAATGATGAAGATAAAAGATTTGTGTAACAATAATTTTGTCTACTTTACAAGATAAGAGATTGTGTATTAAAATTATTTTCTTACAATCAATCAAAAGTGGCCACTTAACTCAATTGTAGGGCTTGCCTTTATTTTGGTATATATTTGAATATTTGTTACCTTTCAATTGTTCCATCTACTTGACAAATATTTTCAACACACCTATATGATGTTAATATCTTACTTATTTAATACAGATTGCAGACTGACAACTACCCTGTGGCAAGTAGCTGCATTTTATTTTATTTTGATATTTTGCACTAATTAATTTAAGAGAGACCATTGCCTTTCATACTTTGCCAACCATTTCAAGTACCTCATTCGCTACCACTACTTTGCATTGAAAAAATATGAGAGATAGGACTTGATTGCATCTTTGTTTTTAGAATACAATTTGTTTTTCCTAAAACCTTAGTTGGTGCACTCACTCATCAAGTTTTGAATCACTCAAAACATACTAAAAATGAGGAAGATATGGGGTTGAAACTAGAGAAAGGTGAAGAGTTATTTTTTCAAACTTTTTGAAGCAAACTATAACTCATCCTTTTCTTGTGTATTTTCTATAACTCATCTTTTTGTTGTGTTTTTGGCATTGCTGCTTTATTTATAGTGCTCAAAGAGCATTTGTAGCTTTTTAGTTTGCACATTTATAACACAAAAATTGCTCAATTTGGTTACAAAATGAGGAAAATATTGAAAAATGTTCAATGATAAGTACATGTTCAATGATTGGCAATTTCACCCTGCTGCAAATTGGGAAACGAAAATATTAAATTTAACCTTATAAACAAAAAGACTAGGTTTAATGCAACACATTTGAACAGCATATCCTAATGAATGCCCCATGAGTCAATATGCAAAGGAAAAAAACATTCATGTGGGAATTAACATACACAAAATCAAATTGGTGAAAAAAAAATCATTGTAAATCTAGGAGATCAAGTCCTTGCTAACTTTCACAATGGAAAAGAAAAACCTTTTTAATGCAATGTCATGCTTGAATGAAAAATAGAGGAAATCGATACTATTGAACAAGACATCTAGCATGCACTCGATACATGAATACCATGTAATCAACCTAGATTAACCATGTATAAGTTTAATCTAATTGACATAGAATTATTGCTTATTCGTCAATTTGGGTTCCACAACTTGGTGAACACATATATGATCAAGTAATGTCAAATTCAAATTATGTTGTTTGTACACAAATATATCATTCCCACTATAATTAATTATTGAGATTTAAATCTAAATAATTAGTGGAATGAAACCAACCCAAACACATCCAAATTTGAAGTCCAAAAAGAGGCCCCAAACATATGGGCAATATGCATGCACACTTCATGGGTCTTATTAAATGAAATTATTATCTATACTACATAACATGTTGCTACTAATTGCAAATAAGTTAACATTGAATGGTACTCGAGAGTTGTAAATATATATGAACTCATCAATTAAAATCACCCTAGTAACAACATCAAAATGAAACTGACTAGCATTAAAACAAAGGCTCTAATAATAATGTTCAATTGGTGCATCTATAGTTCTTGTGACAAGTTCAAAAACATATATAACTAATGAAAACATGTTTCAAAGAAGGGAAAACATAGACTGCATTTACTTTCATTTAATACTTTTTGGATAACCATGACTTGCTACATTGTAATGTGAGATAGTGTTTTGATATGAAGGATTTAAACTCAGATTTTGATCATGTCGAGGTAACATAACAAGCATCATTTTTGGATATTTCATACTATAAAATATCTCAAAACACAATGGGAACCATAATGAAACTTCCAAAAGGAGTCCTATCCACTGGCAACTAGAAGCATGAAATAACATAGTGTAGAATTCCAAAATGGGAAATTTATGACAAAATCAATTTATAAATTACACAAATCTACCAATTTCATGCCAATGTTCACTTCAATTAATATTTGAAGGATTGCAGCAGCTCTTGGTTAAAATTGTAAACTTCTTAAGAATCCAAATGTTTGCGGAACATGTCATGATAGAGTTGCCAACCTAGGTTAAGAACTAATTTTTTTCATAATATGTGTTGCCAAAGTTGGGCTCCACATTATTGCTACACATTACCAGTGACAATGAAATGACCAAAAAAAAAATAAGGGTTTATATTTCAAATATATAGAGACTTCAAATTGTACGAAATACCTCTGAATTATCATCCAAGGAGAGATTTAATTAGCCACTCCTATTTTTAATTCTTTTAAATTTTGGAAGCATTATATGTAAACATGTGTATGAAATTGAAAAGACACAAATATTCAAATTTTTGTTTGAAAGGACATCAAAATTTCAAAAAGCATTGAAGAAAACAAAAAGATGTGTTTCTCTTTCAATATCTTAGGATCCATAAGGACATTTTCAAACATTACAACTTGCAAAATGTTTATTTTTAAAAATTCTGGTTTGGAATTGATTTCTAATGAATTTGCAGTTTGGAATTATCTTTTTGTATGACATACGACTATAGCCCATCCCACCTAAACCAAGTCCAATGAAATCATCGGCCCCTAACAAAAACCAAAAGAAAAATACTAAGGTCCTTGAGTACATGATAAGCCTCCTCATCAACCACTTAATATTTTATGTCCAAACCTTTTTAAACTTGGGTTAATACCATCATCATACAATAGGGGTTTTCATTGGAAGGAAAAATCATTTAGCCATTATGCACTCTGAATGCATCATCCGGAGATGTTCTTAGGACCCATCCATCGTAATGAAAACCAATATCATTTCACTACCTTTTGTTTGACCTTTACGCTCTCATGTGGTGATTTTTTTTAATAAATAATTTCCAGTGGGTTGTTGTGGGAGGGTGTCCTAATTAATATTGCAGAAGGGGCAACAATGATCACCCAAACTATGTTTCCCCTCAGTAAGTAACTTTTTGAACTTTATTTTAGTATTTTACATTTTGATAAATATCTTAATATCTTTATGTAAGGCTAGCTTTAGCACATTTCTGTTGAGTATTTAATTAATTTTGATAATTTCATGTTTAAAATTGAATGTTTCAAAATATTTCAAAATATTTTGTATTTTCCTTCACAAAATCAGGTAGCTTCATTGATCAAGCCATTTTCACACCCTGAAACTTGGAACTGGATTAAAACACAAATCAATCGGTCATATCAAGATAAGAATAATTATAACCAGGAATTGGTGATAAATGTTTTTTTGACTTGGACCCAAAACTAGTTTTCTGAAAAATTAAAGACATTTAAATCAACAATTTATTGTTTTTATGAAAAATTTAGGAATTGGAACTAATGATTCTTTGTAAAATAGACTCCATATTCCACATATAATTGCACATGATCAATAGTGAATTTTTTTACAACAATGTAGCAAAACAACTATGAAAACCTACCAAGTGCTTAGTCCATGAGTTCAAAATTCACATGGAACATGATTTTAAAATTGGGAAAGTGGTTTTGGGAATTGTCCCACAAAAAAAAGAAAAAAATCAATTTGAATGAATCCTAAGCATTCAACTTTGAAATTAACATGGCTAAACATTATAACCTGTAATTTTCATGGCACCTAAAGGTCAAGAAATTGGAATTTATTTAGCAATGATTTGATCATATTTGTGTCAGCTTAAAGTGCTTTAAAAAGTTTAAAGTGTGTTGTGACCTTAACAATGGTGTTTTTTCAAAAGATCACAAAATTTTGCATTACTTTCCCCAAGTTAAAATATGCTCTTATGCCATTAACAATTGTGAATATGAATGACAAACTCATATACACCTTTTTCATTCAAATGTGTGGATGTTGTACTTTGAACATGCATTATTCATAAGTATTATCAAACACATATATTGTGACCTAATAAAAAGATGTACAAGGCAAATAATAAATTGTATAACCCAAAAATTCACTTATTTCAAGGTGGAAAACATATTTTTCTCAAGAACTCCTAGCTCCAAACTTGATCCCTCCCTCATTTCCTAGACAGGTTCAATAAAGCCTCTAGGGTTGAAAGGCCTTTTGTTAGTGAGAGGAGGAGGCCTACAATAGACACTAACTCCCACCCAATTTTGGGTTTCTTCTGGGTAGGGCAGTAGCAAAAAATTGTGCTTGTTCATAGGTGGTTCAAAGGCAAACCTTGCCCCCATTTACCTTGCCTTCAAAAATTGGGCACAAGCACAAGGCATAGGTTTTGATGGTGCCATGCCTAACAAAAACCCAAGATTAGGTCCGAGTTAGTCCCAAGGGAGGCCTACTAATGACAATGTCAACTTGTGGTGTGAATTAGAAATGAATTTATTTGCAATCCTAATTAACTAGAAAATACTTAGTGAACTTTAATTCAATTTAGTTACTCAAGTGAAAATGAATTAACATGAGTCAACTCCAAGACTTGCAGTATCTAGAGAAGTAGTGGCCCCCATGTAATGGGCCCAAGAATAATAAGGTCACCCATCTCAATACTATTCCAATCAAAATGGGCTTAACTTAAAAACTTCTTTTAGAGCCTTGCTAAAGTTTTCATTTCCAGGGGGGGGGGGTATATGGTGGGGTCACATTGAAACAAGCCATTTTGCCTATTCATATACTGTGAATTGGATTTAAATGTAAAATGGTTGGAAATGTTTGGGTTTCTAGATTGCATTTGTAATTTATTATTTTTTTTAATTCAAAAATCTTGTAAGTTTTCTAAGTATGTTGAATTGAAATAATGTAAACTTTAATCATCTCAAATATAAAGAACTTGTTGCTGATTATTATTATTATTGTTTTCCCTTTTTGGATTGTTTTGGGTTATTTATTGTTATAAATTAACCATAAATTCCAATTTGTTGGGCTTTTATTGTCATTGTTTTGTTTTTATTGGTTGGTGAGAAATTGATTGTTTTTTTAAAAAGGTCAAAGAACTTGTGCTTAGTATGAAATAATTTGAAATGTTATGTTTGTTAGCAATGCAAGTTTCAATTTTCTTTTTCTTTCTAGTGAGGATTGGAAAACAATTTAGGAAAATTCAAATATACCTTGATTATGTGGTTGTTTAAGGTGTTGTCCATTTTATTTCTTTGATTTCATTTTAAAGGTTTTTAAAAATTAGAAAATTTTGCAAAATGATAAATTTTCATTTATGATTGTAAAATTCATGTAAATATGTTTTTTTAATAATTCTCTAATTCCCTTAATTGTATATTTTGAATTAATTTTTAAATTTGAATGTCTTTTTAAGCATTAAAATTCAACAACAATGTTTACTAAAGCTTTTAACAACAATTTTGATTGCAATATAATGGCGATTAGTAATTAACTGAATAACATTGCAAGTTTTTCTATGGTCTAGAGAAAAGATACATTGAAATGTGTATTACTATTATTATTATTATTTGGTGGAAATGTCCTTTGTTTATATCTTTAAATTACATTGATTTTAAAAAATAGATTGCATGACAAGAAACCCTAACTAATGTATCCAATAATTTTAACAAATTTTAAGTGTCCTAATGAATAGTTTTATTTTATAAACTCTTGAAGTTTAGTGTTTTTTGTGCAAAATTTCACCAAAATTCGAAAAATCAAATTAGAAAGGGAATATGTTATCACAATACTCTTTCTTTCTGAAAAACATGTGTCAAATTTCAAAAGAAAGAAATTGAATATATATATATATAAGACAACCTTTGATCAAAATCAGAGTTTTACAAGAGGAAAGACACTCATGCTAATGTGCAATAACCAAAGTAGGATGTGAAGGAAAAAACCAAAAAGTAAGAAAATCTTAAATAATGCACCTAAAGGGAATTTAACAATGAACAAGGGGTGTGTCACACTGCGGCCTTGCCATTTAGGGTAAAATGTATCTTAAAGCAAAAGGAAGAATTATGGAAACTCAAATATTTCACCATGTCAAAATATAATCTTCAAGAAATCCTCTAAAAGAAACCAACATCCTTCAAGATATTATAACTCTATAACTCTCTAATCTCAAGTTTTAACACTAGCCAAAATATCATTTTTCAAAAATCCTCATATAAAAATTAGACCTATTATTACCTAGGGGCAAAAATCCCTTAAGCTACTATACTCTATAATGAATCTAAACACAATATCCTTGCCTTGGTACGCAAGCCCAACAAATGTATTCAATAACAAGTTTTTTGGCTTGGGTTAGATTTGAAGCATTACAAGGAGCACTAGGAATTACCCAAATGTAAAATACCTTCTACAAATGAAAAACCTTGATGCAAGAATTGATCTAGTTGTATTCTATTCTTTTATAGTCTTATAGTACTTAGTTTTAACACCAAATTGCATGTAGTTGCACTGTGGGTTTTGTTATCATGGATAATATCTAGCAACTTTTACATGTTACCTCTCAACCCAAAGATGCTAGTGTAGAAGAAAACAAAATTGAAAACTAAAGAAAAATAAAAGGACATTCAAACTTGTATTTAATTGGTCTCTTTGAGATACAAGTACTAAAACATCACCAGCTAGACATAGACTTGTTCAACCAAAGTTTAAAGACAGACATTGCAAGCCCAAGACACAGGGTCTAAGTACATTTGGTGCAACAACAATTTTGCATATGGTGATGGAGAGCAAAGATGGAGAGCAAATCATGTCAAACTAATTGAGGAAAGAAGGACCCACTCAAAGTCCGTAAGGTAGTATGGTAATGGAGAGCAAAGATGGAAAGCAAATCATGTCAAACTAATTGAGAAGAAAAAGACCCACTCAAAGCTCATAAGGTAGTACATCCCATTGAGCTCTGTAAATGTATAATTCTACAATCTAGTTTATAATGCAACATGATTTTAGTGATGTTCAAGCTATGCTAATCCCAGTTAGGGTTAGGGCTCTTATTTTTTTGGCAATCATGGTTTTTAACCACCAAGCTGCATTGTAACAGACATTTAAAGCTATCATTCTGCTTGTTATCTTTACTAGCTAAACTGTAAATGCACTTTTAGAAGCAAAATGTTCAATAAGTTCTTCAAAGAAGTCCAAGAGAATTCGTATTTATGTCCATCTCCATAGATGTAAGAAATTATTGTTTTACATGCTGGGTGGATGATGCAAAGGATCTCGATTGTTGATTCCATCATAAACTATGGATATGCTGGCAATTGGTGGTAGAAAATCTTGACATGAGTTTCTGGGTACAGTTGCATAGATCCTAATCACTTAACAGTCTTTTGTAGTGTGGCTTCACCCTAATGGGATGTCGTTCCCTCAACCTTGGAAATGGGAAGAAAGAAGGAATGTCCTTTACCATGAATTCCCAATAACTGCAAAAACAAACAAACAAACAAACAAAAATCTTGATTTTAATGGAAAATATACAAAAACACAAAGCACTTGATGAGATCCCCAAGTTTTTTTTTAATTTACTCCCATAGTATTATATAATGAAGTTTCATCCAAATCACCAACCCCCTAAGTTTTTGATCTATGAAGAAGTATGAGAACCTAGGGACTCATGAATGAGCCTGTGAATGGGTTACAAATAAATCTATTAAAAGTATGAAAACCTAGGAACTCGCAAGAGTGTCTCTCAACTGGTTCAAAACAGATTTATCCAAAGTGTGGAAACCTAGGGGCTTACTCCCAAGAGTGTCTGTCAAGGGATTAAAAACAGATTTATTTGGAGTATGAAAACCTAGGGATTTCCCAAAGAGAAACAGAAAAAGAACACCTAAAGTATAATGAACACCCAGAAAAAACAACATAGAATCAACCCTTCACCTACCATTAGGGTTTAGGATGGTGATGATCAAGGATGATTTTTTTGGTGTGTTTTGTGGTGTTTTTGCAACCTGAATAGACCTACTTCTTGTTATGGAACTTGGGAGGGAGGGGGGAAGATTGATGACAGACAAGAGTAAAATTGTAGCACTAGAGACTGAGCTTACTCAAATTTGGTGACAAGATGGTGAAGGATGCAGATCTCAGTGTGGGCAAGCTTAGAACCAGGGCATAACCTGGCTCCTCCTCCAAATCCAAAGAAGGGTAATTTGGTCCCTACTTCCTGTCATGCACATGATGTATCCCGTGTCCATCATCACCACCATCAAGAACTTGTTCACAAGAAGAATCATAATCATCATCATCTTCAAGAAGAAGAAAGAAGGGAAAAAAAAATGCTCTCAAAGAAATTTGGATTCAAACATAATTTACAGCAGTTGCACAATTGATTTTAAGCTGAAGCTTCAATGAAGCCTACTACTAGATCATGGATGAATGAATGACTCAGGAGAAGATGTCAAATTGATTGCTGCTGACAGATACAACAAGAGTTGAAGCCGCTGGAGGGACTTTAATTTTGTTTCAAGATTGGGGCAGTAGGAGGAGAGATTCCTGACAATAATGCAGTGGATGAGAGGCAAGAAGAAGAAGAAGCAAGAGATTCCTGAATATTATGTTATCATTTCAACCAGGACTTGAAAGGCGAGACTTAGAAGTTCAGGACAACCTTGTAGTGCCAAGGATAGAACTTATAAGGCTTTGGATAGAATGTGGGATCGTAATGCACCGAGTGGAAGTAAGGGAGTACCATCCATCCTTTGGGTATTACCAATTTCCCTGTCAATCAGCAAGATGGATCAGCACCAGCAGTAGGAGCATGTCCTCCAGCCTCAAACAAATTAACTTGCACTACACAGACCATCAAGTTGCAGTCAGCTAGAGATCCATGTGCATGCAACCAAGGATTGCAACAACATCTAGATCCAAACTAAGTTCTAAATCTGCAGCTGTGAAATCCTCAACACAATTAATTACCTCTGGCATGAACATACTCAAGAGATTTCTGAAATGTTGTAGTGGAAACATTGCACAGCCGCAAGGTCTTTGTGATCACCTGACAAGTCACACACAACACCATCAATTCTGGAAGATTGATCAATCTCTACAGTCTGCTACACTTGTGAGCTTACAAGCAAACTTTATTCAGATCATCATGATGCATCAGCATTATGAGAGCTAGACTTTCCTGAACTTGGTGTTTCTGAGCATGTGACCTACATCTTGTGTGAAGCTCATGGCTTTGCACTCTTCCCATGTCAACCTCTCTCCAGGTTGTTTCAGCTTAATCACATTCTCATGCTCTTTCTGCAATTGTGATCAGTCAAGCAGCACCAGCAGTGAAACACACACATGACATAAATTAGCCAAAAACTACTAAGATCAGTATGTTGCAGCAGAGTACTTAAGGACCTAAACCCTAAAGCCAGAGCAGTTAAATCCATGGCAGGAGGAGCTGGAATAATGAATTTTGTGGCAGGAGCGAGCACTGGGGGAGGGGATTACCCAGATTTTAGTGAGGACATGGGGATTCTCGCCAACATACTTGACAGTGAAGACCATGGTATCAGCAGTAGTGTCATGGCCTGCAAACAGGAGACCTGTCAGAAGATCTCGTCCTTGTCCATGAAACATCTCTTCCATGTCCTCTGGACTGTCTTCACGGATGGTCTGTATGAACTTGTTGTAGATCCCATCCTTGACAGGCCTTGATTCCAAGTAGTCTGTCAGCATCTTCACTACTTTTTCTCGTGCCTGCATGCATGCAGCAAACAATGCCATGCAGGATCAACTCCACAACCACATCACAAATTTACTTACAACAACAATGAATGTGCTGCAATCCTAAGCAGGTTGTGTGTGTGAGTGTGTGTGTATTTGTTTTTTTTTTCAATATTGTCAAGTAGGAAATAGGGTCTTAGGACTCGACGTCTGCATGCTTGCCAAAAGGTTCAAGCTAGTCATCTGTACATACCTGCATGCCTTTGCCATAGGCAGTCCAAGGGAGGTCAATGGTCAGAAAGAACATTCCCTTGATCAAGATGTACATGTCCTCCTTGATTTTGTCATTCAATTCACCTGAATGTATGTTGAGCATGATGAGAGCTGTCACATGGAATGCTAGCTACACAAGCACCCACCACACACACACACACACACATAGAGGATGAGAGCAGTCACATGGAATGCTAACTATACAGGCACCCATCACACACACGCAGAGGATGAGAACAGTCACATGGAATGCTAACTGCACAAGCACTCACCACAGAGATATAAAACTAGTCACAAAGTCTAACATCACATGCAGTAGATGGGAAACTCTACAACAAACACACAAGAAGCTCTCTAAGAAGGACGGAAGGAAGGAAGGATAGAGTTTAGGGGTTTAGGGCTCGAGTCGTCATCTTACGGCTCAAGCTTTGTCTTCCACAAATATAGTGCAACCTTCCCAAGAGGAGAGAGCTTTGATGACCATATCCTCAATGAAGTTGACGCGTTTTTAGAGAAGCTCAGGCTTGAGCACATTGGCAACAATGAAGTGGCACATGTGCTTCCACATGTGACCCACAATGTTGAGACCATTGTAAGGTCCCAGTAGATTTGTAAAGCTTCTTGGGTAATTGACATCGAACAACTTCCCTTCCTTCTGCACTATCATTCTTACTTCCTCCTCCTCTGATGCTATCACTAGCGTCACAAAACAACAAACAATGCCACCTCTTCAACCCTTAAACTTCCGCTAAACAAAAACTAGCTAATAGTATAAGTGTCTATGCACCGATGATTCACAACTCTCAGCACAGAGATGCTTCCATAGGGCTTGCCGGGATGAGGAACCCTAGACACCAGTGCTCGGCACTCCATGCACCATCTGAACCTGCTGCAATGCCTCCATTGTCTTTGGTCCAAAATACCTGCACAAATCAATTTACAACCACCAAA
>Ga0116231_10010337_pt1 | contig 15098 bp, 10 predicted proteins | sample S1TSphgellanicum_2_FD_89695 | JGI IMG/M metagenome (GOLD analysis project Ga0116231, IMG submission 89695) | Host-associated microbial communities from peat moss isolated from Minnesota, USA - S1T2_Fd - Sphagnum magellanicum MG | ecosystem: Host-associated > Plants > Peat moss > Unclassified...
AAGGATGCAGAAGGAGAGATGATGGTTTGATGCAGCAGCAAACTCTGGAGATGATGACCCAGATTGGCAGTTTCAGGATCTTTCAAGCTTTTTGGCAGTGAATTGTTGTGGTGTATATATATAACAGGACCTGAGCCACGGGAAGCTACAAGGCTGCAGTTGGAGAATAAGAAGGAAGGATTAGTGGCACACTTAAGTGCAACACTCTGTGTGCATGGTGATCTTGAGCTTTATAGGTACCACGTTTCTTCTGTTTGTTTGCTTGTTTGTTTAGCATCACAGATCTTCTTCAAGAACTTCTGCAATATGTTTGGCTTCCTGAAATCTCTCAGTCACAAAATGTCATTTCTGCCACTCTTCTGTGCAACAATAGGTAAAGGTAACAACAGAATCAAACCAACAATCGCTGGTTGTCTGAGTGGTGGCTGGCGGCACTGGTGGCGCAGAAGTAGGATTGCAAAGTTGGGACCAGATCCTCTGCGACAGGATGCTGACAAGGAGGTTGTGTGGTTGAGTATGCAGGCAAACCCTATACCCTAAACCCTCCTCTCCCTTCAGTTTTCAGTTTCACAAGAGTGCACTTCCAGAACTGAAGCTGTTTTTGTTCCTTTTGTGCTTTATTTATGTGTGGGACACTGCTGTGTTTCACCCCAACAACATCAATCTTCTGTCACGATCATAGCCGGTTCATGTACCAGCTTGTTTGCTCTGTTCTTCAACTAGTTATTTTTTTCTACTGTCAAATATGTTTTTTGCAACATCTGAATGTGCATTGTTCTCCAGAAAACCAAGCAGAGTATTGGAGCATTTTTGATGGACCAGTCAATGATTGCAGGGATTGGCAACATATACAGATCAGGTAAGGGCAAGCAAATTCCTTCTTGCTATATTATGTCTCAGATGATGACATAGAAATTTCTTCTTCTTCTTCACTGATGTTCATTATGAGCAAAACAGACTGCTATATTCACCTTGATGTTTCTGTTGGGCAGAACTCCTGCTTGTGACAGGCATACATCCAGACCACTGTGCTTCTACTGTTTCTCGTTCCTCCTTTGAGTCACTATGGATCCAGGTACTTTGCCCCCTTCTCATGATTGAATCTTCAAATCACTTGCAGAAAAAATGTGACAGAAACGTCCAATACATACTTTGTGGCTCTTCCAATCACTTACAGAAATGTGACAGGAACTTCAGATGCATGTGTTGTGGCTCTTCCAATTGCTTACAGAAATGGGACAGGAACTTCAGATGCATGCTTTGTGGCTTTCATGTGTGTTGAGTCTGTAGAGTCTAGAGGTAAATCCTATTTCAATCCAGTAATGGTGTTTGACTTTCTAGTGCTGGATGGTGGGCATTCAGGCCAAACAATTAATGGAAATAGGAGTCCAAACTGGCTATATTATCACCATTTTAACGGATGATACAGGCATGTTCTCCATGGCTCTCTTGATTGCTTTCTTGATTGCTTTCTACTTACAAGTTTGTTACCAGTAGATCCATGTCTTAGTGTTAAAAAAAACCAACTGCTGGAAAAATGTATGTAAAGTTCGGCATAAAACTTGTGGAGTCAAATCTTGCACTTGAATCCTGCACTTTGCACATTGTTGTGCCTGTATGTTTTTGGCTTGGAATCTCCCAAATATGTGTGGAAGACAGGAGTATCATGGAAAGAGATTCTTGGTGCATCTGTCAGGCCATGCACTTCCCAAAAAAAGCAAAGGAAAGAGCCACTATGTGTACAACCAAAAGACATGTGGTCGCTGTCATGGTGTTATCCAAACATGGAAAATTGCCCAAAGGTGAGGAGGAGAACTCTACCTTCTTCACCTCTCACCTTTTGTGGAGTCTCTCTCATTGCCACATCACTGTCACCTGTCAAAAGCAGTTTTAAGACTCAGATCACAAAAGAATCATGAAAAGCCCATGTTGTGTAATTGGCAGGCAAACCACTTCTGACTGTGAGAGTTGGATTTCAAAGTGGGGTCTTTGTTTACAATCAGAAAGGTTGTGGCGCATATCAGTGTTATTGTTCTTATTACAAGTTGGAAGATAACATTTGTGTTTCTTGTGATGTGTAGAACTGTCTATGCATGTGAAGCTTGTCAGCCACCGCCTCCTACAATCAGCCAAAGTGTGACTGTGAAAAGAAGAAGAGCTGCTTCAATATGCTCAACAAGACTTGGAGGGAGGGATGATACTCTAGATACAGAAGACACATCTGTGGAGGATAATGTGGACATGACAGTGACAACTTCGAAGTACTGGAAGAACATGATGAATCCCTTTTTGTATCTTCCTATATTGCTTGCTTATGTATGAAAGTTTAGCAACTCTGTTGTGGAACAGCTGAGAGTTAAGAGCAAATTATGATGCTGTTTGGCTACAGGAAGAGAGTTGCCAAAGGTGGTCGAGTGGTGGAGCATCAAGCCTTTAAGCACATCAGTACTGGAGGCCTCCCTGATGCATTTGAGATTCCTGGGCTATCTGCAGCTGCTGACAGAGAGGACACTGAAGATTCACAGAATCATGTGCCAGCAGAAACAACAGCAGCTCAGATGGGTAGGATAGTAATGACCACACTGTCCCATGGAAATCCCTGTAAATCTCAAACAAGACAAGGAGAGGATGCCAACTCTAACAACCAAGATAAAGAGCAGGAGGCACTTGAAAGCACCTTGATAGTGTCAAAAGTCACAGTAGAAAGGCAGCAAGAGCTTCACAGCACACGGCTTCAGAAGAAGGTGGAGGCAACAAATGAGAGAATCACTCTGGGGTTCAGGGCTAGGAAAAAGAGGAATACTTGAAGTAGGCTTCTGGGAATTAGGAGCTGTTGTTGATTTAATGCTATCTGTTTTGCCAGTTGCACAGACAGGGCTGTCCGGAATGTGTTCTTCTGCAACAGGTGGATATCCTCCAAAAATGGATAGATAGGAGAGTTTGATTGTAGTTGGTTTGTGCCTACCTATCATATTCAACTGGATCATCTTTTTTCCAAAGATTTCTGGCTGAGCAGAGCATCAGCATCAACTCATTCTTTTATCAGGATGACACTACATGTGCGGTACAGACTAACCAAGGATGACTGTGCACTTGTTTCCACCAATGTTGGCTCATCACTTGTTAAGGAAGCAATGTCATCCTGACACATGGCAGTGGGAATGTGCAAAGAAAATCTGTTTAATGCAATTGGGGTAAATCCGCCAAAGTGGTATGGCAACTACCTTATTCAACATAAGTGTATGCTCTGAAAATGCCTAGCTTTTCTGCACAACACTGGTCAATGAGTGATAACATTAATGACATTAGTCCAGGAGATCTGCTTCACAAAGGAGAGAACAATCAACCCAACATGTAGAAGATGATTGTAGTACTCCTAGACAAACAGCAGCTTTTCACAAGTGCACCTTCCTACTACCATCTAATCAAACAATCCTTTGGAAGGATGTTCTAACAACAAAACTTTGTGATGCACACTCCAACCTATTAAGAGTGCAGCCCAGAAAACAAAAATGGAATAGTCCTGACTGACTACTCCTTATATGTTTCCTGAATGAATTCACTGGAGCCATGAGACACGTGGGCTATAGAAATGTAGAGCTATCCTGCAGCACCCATTGTCAGGGTCATGAAGCATGGAAGGAAGGAACTTAGTCTTGGAAGACTAAGTACTCTTCAGCATGCCAGAGATTGACAAGGTAGTTATAATAGACTTGAATAATCCTCTAAAGGAGCTTTCTTTCTCCAAAGGACTTCATCTTCTTCTTCTTGTGCAAAAAAACTTCATCACAAACTCTAACTTGTTGTGCTCCAGATTCCTGATACAAACTTCAGGGATGGCAATATATGTGTTTTGGGAATTGAACATGGCATAGCTTGTTTGTTAAGAGTGTAATAATGACTTTCTTGAAGAGATCTTCACATTTTTCTATCATCAGCAGTTCCACTAGAAAGAAAGAAGATGTCTGATTTGCTTTGCAAAGAAAAGCAAGCAGCACTTCTTTGTATTCTTACTTCGAATATAATGAAGGAGGGCAACAGTCTCCTTGGGATCAAACAGAATCCTCAAGAGTTGCAAATTGGAAACTGGATTGGAATTGACAGGTGAATTTTGTTGAACCACTATTCTTGCAGTACTTCTTTCAGATTTTGCAGATCCAGTTTCAGTCCAGGAATTACATACAATTTTGTCTGATTGAATTTTACAGCTCTCAATCTTTCAATAAAAGATTGTGAGCTATAATTACACTTGATACAATGATGTGAGGTGTGTATTTTCTTGCCATGAAAGAAACTTCTCCTTTTTCTCTCTGATTGGAAGTGTTCATGTTTCTCAGCAGAGCAAAATGCCAACTATGCAAGTGAATGATGGGCCTGTGGAAGTAGACATGTACCAAAAAATTTCTCAAATTGACACTTGATGTCATTGGAAGACTGGCTTTGGAGCGGAAATTGATGCGGGGTCTGAAAGTTCCACCAAAGGTATTCAAAGCTTCAACCAATACGTTCATGACTCCAGAGAGCTAATCTTTGAGCTACCTGCTGCCATCCCAGGCTACCTTCCAGTATGTCAACACCCAACTCTCCATTGAAAAACAACCTTCATGATGAGGTCCAAGCTTGTTTGAACATTTTGTAGCTCAAGTTTGGGTCTTAGCTGAAATGTGTTATTAGTGCAGGTCTTTTCTCCAGGAAGATGGTAATAGTGATAGCTCAGATAATTTACAAACAAAAGCCAAGTCCTGGAAGCGGCCGCCCTGGGAATCCTACTGTATGTTTACCATAAGTGGTAATGAAATTTGATGTTGCCAGATTTGATAAGTAAAAGAAGTCTGGTTTGGTTCTCTTGTCGGGCTGTTTTCATATTGTTTGATCAGTTATTTGTCGCAAAGAATCATGAAGAAAATTGCCAAAGAGTGACAGTGGCTTGAAAGCTTCATGGGCAACATCACATGTAAAGGCAATGTCAAGTATGTACATGGTGGGAGTAATGAAGCAGCAACAGCAGGTCCCAGCAATGGTGCACTTTGATGCAAGGATTTGGGGGAGATGATGCAGATCAATTCATAGCATGATAGATTACATGAAAAAATCATGGTTTTGAAGTTTATTTTTGCCAATTTGCAAAAAAAATCAAAATCAAAATTGCCATACGTAGACCTGAAAAACAAAACATTATGGTAAAAGATTGTCAGCTTATCACAAACGCACGAACCCAAGTGCTTCCTTGTATGATAGATTCTTTTATGCACCTTAAACTTTGAAAGGTTGTTCCAGACTGAAATATTTGATGTGTGTTTTGATTGCGGGCTTGACAATCTAATGAGCACGTAGTATTGTTTTAGCAAGTTTCCTGATTAGATTTGTATTGATTTAAGTTAAATTGTATTTTGCTAACTTTGCTTGCCATTTTGCCATCGTATGCCTAATGTTTTGTGACGATTGATTAAATGTCTTGCAATCGGGTTTGCCAACTTGTTTCTTCAAAGGTTTGGTTTGTTCAGAAACAAACTTGCCCAATTCTACTCTAAACCCACTAGTCCAAATGTTGAAAACTATATTGGCAAACTTGAAAACTATGTCCTTAGAGCATCTCTACCCACATCCCATGTTTGATCCTCTATCCATGTTAACCACATCCATGATAGAGTGCCAATTATTCCCCCTCCCCACCCATAGACATGAAAAATTGGACAATGTAAAGTCATAGACTATTTAAACATCAATCATTATAGCCAGTGGAAATGCTTGCAGGGTTAACAAGACTTGGTTTTCACTTAAATGATTTCCATGCAAATGGTTTTTCTGTAAAATAGTCTATCACTAGGATGCACAATGATTTTATTTATGATTTTATTTGTTGTTTTTTAACGAGTGGTTGGCTGGTTCTTCCTTTTTGAGAGAGCCTCTGGTCCTAGTTGACATTAACATTTTCTTTTTTGGTTAGGTTTTCTGAATGTGAGTTTGAGCTTGGTTCTTTCATATTTGTTAATCGTCTAGTTCAGGTTTTGGCACATTTTTCCACATTCAAGAACTTTGGCCCAATTTGAACATCAATTCCAATTACATGTAAACATTACACACTCCTCAAGACTACATATGTTGAAGTATAGAGATTTACATCAAATCTTGGGATGCATTTGCACAAAGTTCTACAAATAATTGCATCCAATCAATTATTTATAAAGTTAGCAATTGGCAAATTTTCAAAAAAAAATTACCTTGTTTATCTAAACAACTTGAACCTATATTAAAAAAATTACAAAGTTTTAGTTTTAGTTATGATTCTAACAAAAGGTTAGTTCCACAATCTAGTTTTTCCCAAAAAGATGTTGATTTATGTTCAGGTCACAAGAACCTAAAGCCCCAAATTTGACACTCCAAATCAAAACCCTATTAAAAGAAACATCCAAAAAATTTGTGTTGAAAACCTATGCTATATATGTCCAAGGTGCAAATGTAACTATATCCTCATGATTTTGCATTAAGGCATTAGCCTTTCCAAAAAAAATGTGCTAAGGTTAGTAAAATGTTGCATGAGTTAGTATGAGTAGAAAATGCTTAGGTTATTTCAATGTTGAGTCAATATTATATTTTGTACACAATGGATATTGATAAACAAGTAGAAAATTTGAAAAATTGGGAAACGTTGGGGTTGGTATTGGGAAAGATTTTGGCATTTCAATACCATGGTGGTATCAATAATTGACTATTGGTGTGGTGTCATATTATATTCATAGGTAGCAAGAATTTTTTTAAACCAATACCTAGGCATTATTGATGATTGGCTTGATATTTCTAATTACCTATCGATATGATTTTATTATTATTAAAAGATAATTGAATGACAATGTTGGGATGTTTTGAAATGCACATTTATATTTATTATGCTTGGCATCCAAGTAATTGCAAAGGGAATAATAATAGGGAATAAACCATTGGCAACCAACATGATTTAAATGAAATCTTCATATAATTTCATAAATATTTTTCATTTGGTGAATTTTTTCCATGTGTAAAAATATTCATAACATTTTATGACATTATGTAGTTGAAGAAGACTTATTTAACTATCTTGTAACAATTTACTTAAATATTCCAAACAAAAAAAACCTTTAAACATAAACAAGAACTTTAAATAATTATCTTTTGAAGTGAATACACATGATTATGACAACAAACATATTTCGCAAAACATCTTGCAAAAACATTGCATGGGCAAATTGCAAAATACAATACCCTAGATAAATACATCATCCACACAGTTTACAACAATTTGTTTACACCAAAATTAACTTTTAAGTTGAGACAAAGGACAAAATGATGATTGGAGCACTATTGGACTCATTCATTGATTTCACTTGCTTTAATAATTTTTAGTATCTTTCCACTTGATGTCACATTGAGCTCACGATAAATTATAATGTTCATTTGCAATAGACATTCTTGAATTTATGTGATCAAGATACGATGATTAATCCTTGGTTAGTAATTGATGCCCAAGCATTGATGAACTAACAACAAAGTGCACAACTTGCAGTTATATGTTGTTGTAGGCAACCAAAAATGGGTTTGAAACATCTTTGTTAACCTATTAGAGTCAATGAATGTCTTAAGAATTTAGTAGTTATCTAGTTTGTATCCAAAAACCAATTGATGAAGGTTTGATCACTATTGACCATGGTTTTCACAATAGGATACACTTTTACATTCTCAAGGACAAGGGGTATCCTTGTTACCTTGGCTTCTAATTCCTCATAAATAAAATGTGAATGACTGCCATACAATAGTCAAGAATGTCAAATCAATGGTCACATGGAACAATGAGGATATGTTAAAATCATATTGACTTTGATATCTAATTGTGATTATTGATTTGACATTGAGGATATGGTTGATTTGCCTAAATTTGTTTTATCAAAGCCCATGTCTACCATTGGATTACTAATCAACTAGCTCCCTTTGGAAAATGTAATGGCATCTTATTTTTTACACATCTAGAGTGGTTATCAAAGTAAAAGCATCTTTCATATGTTTCTTTTGAGAAACAATTGGTAAATTATACATCATCACAAATTTTGCACCCAATTTTAAATTTTGAAAAAGATCATATTTACATTGGTGGCCTTTTACCATTGTGGACAAAATTTGAATCATGCATACTTTTAACATTCTTGATTGGTGAAATTGTTGTATTAGATGACTAACCTACCAATGGAATTTTGAACAACTTATTGACAAATAATTAAACTGCCTTCATGATTCCAGTTGAGAATGTTTGCACCATCACACCATTCTCAACATGATTTTTAACAAGACGTTTTATGTTCACCAAGTTTGCATCCTTACAAATTATGGCCTTTGTGAATGCACATATCAATAATTGACCTATTTTCATGTGTGTTGTTTTTCATATGTAATTTTTTAAGAAACCATACAAATCAATATAATTATGCCAACAAAGCTTGGGGTTTCAAATGGCTAAAACCTCCCCCCCCCTTTCAATCTTGACCACTTTCCTTAGAGAAAATATTTCAATTACATTCCAAAAAAACCACACAAACTCCATTTATATAAAGGAATAACATTGGGATTGGTTACCTCCCAACTCCCATATATATATAGATATAATTTTCAATTTTGTAATTTGTAGCCATTATGGCAAGCATCCCCAAAAAAGTCCCCCTTAAATGGTGACATGTTTGTAGATGATCATGAAGAATAATTGTTGGTTAATAGAACTTTAACATCACTCTCCCAACAAAAAAGGAAATTGTTGGCAAAACTTTATTTTGAATGAGGAATCATTATGAGGAAATGGGGTGATTTGCAATTGGCCTTGCAATTGGGTTTTTGAGTGTAATGACCATTTTCGACTCATTACAATTCAACATATTTTTATGAGTGTGAGTGCTATTTGACAAGTGACATATGTGAAACCATATACATATGCAAGTAGTGTAATTCAGTTACAACTATGTAAAAACAACTATTGTGCAACTCTCTAATGCAACTAGTTGGCAATTACAATGTAACATCATGTTGATAATATTTTTCATCGATCCATCAAAATTTGACATGTGATACTATGTGAATTTTTGGGATATATATATATTGGGTTACAAATATTTATGAGATTTAAATGATTAACTTGGGCTTGCATTACCAATGACGATAAATAAATTATTTTAAAAGTAATTAGTTATCAAACATTAATAATACATTATCATATAGATTATCCATTAAATTATTTCCATTTCCATTGATTTTATAATATTATATTTAATGTTCACCTATTAAAACTTTAATATTTCTAACACCCATGATGTAGAAATTCAGCTTCTGATTGTTCTTATTACTTTCCTGATAACATTGCAAGAGGGATTCCCTTTGATGGTAGTTAACTTCAAGGAGAGGTTGAAAAACTTCAAGAATTTTGAATAACCCTTTGAGGCCTTAACCATCTAAACTTCTCCTTCTGAAAATAAAGTGTAAGTAAGTAAAAAAAATCCATGTTGTAGGTTACAACAAAATTCAATCATGTTTCCTTCATATTTATTTGTGATTGCAAAGTGATATGGTTATGTAAATAAGTTGTTGGCTTTTGACCCTCTCCTTTGATGTTTAAATGTTCATCCCCCTTTAATTTGTCCATTATTGGCACAACTATTTGGTACCCACATCACAAAACATTTGGTGAATAGACACACACATAACTACAAGAAATTTTAAGACTGTTGGGAGGGAGGTTGTGTGGATTTTGAGCTTTTTAAAGTGAAATTTTTTTTGTTATAAAAATCTACACAAATCAGGTCCAGGATGGGAATAACAACATACTCCACAATATGGAGTAAATAATCTAACATGGTATATATGCGACTTTCACCTTCCAAACATCAACACCATGATGTATACACAACCATAACAATGTTAATCAATGCAAAATACACATAATCCATTTGACCCCAACTCCAAGGCTTTAATAGTGGTAGGCTAGGTACAAAAATTCACCAATGTAGGTTATTATAATAAGAACGCCCTTATTCACAAATGCAATTTTACATCTTGTTATACATAAATCAATGATTAGACAAACCATCCAATAAAGAAAGCTTCAACAACTACAAATTGACAAATTCATTATTCTTGTGGAAACATTATATATGTTCATCAAAAACTCGGATATGTACTAAGGGTTCAAATATTTGCTTTTTGTTAAGTGCAAATATCAGCACCCACTTGGATTTGGAGTACTTGACAAACTTTCCCATTCATTAACTGTGAACAATGAGATTACACCATCAATGAATGTTTGTTGTTTTCATATGAAAAGGCACTCACATGTGAAGATTTTGCCTTTGGATTCTTTTATGATTGGTCTACACACCTGCTCTAGATTGGTGAGTGCACTTGTCAACTTGATGGAACACATAGTGAGTTTCTTTGTGGAATTTCCAATCCCTTGGGAATCAAGGTTTATTGTCTTCCTGTAACAAAAAATTCCCACCATTTTATTGAACCATTTTTCAATTTGGTGAAATGTTCATTGGGATCAATGTAGTTTTGTCATGAAGTCAAGGTTTTCAACTTAAACCCTTTCAAAAATGTTAACATGTTGACAAGATATCCCTATGGTGGAATCTAGACAACAAACTAGTAAAGTTGACTATGATTGTATGCATGGAAGCAAAGAAGCTTAATGAGAAGTTCCCTACTTTGGTGCTAGTTGTGTGGAACATGGGACACATTGTGACATGTTTCAATGACCCCATGCATGGAAACAACATCAAGGCTGCATCAAGTCTAAAAACATGAAGATTTAATGCCATCTTGATGAACTTAACAATCTTAACAACCTTCTCCATACCATGACGTGTGGATGAAGCTTGCTCGGTTTATTGGGGTTATCCTTGAACAAACTCATGGATACATTTCCTTCTGTCGCAACCCCACTTTGAGGCTAAGTGTGAGAAGGCAACTCACACTCCCAAAAGTGGGAAAATGGAGTCCTCCGGGACTTCCAAAAACTCAGAAGACGATTTGAGGGGCCAAATCTCCTCGCCTTGGTGCGTTCCTTATATCAATGGAAAGCTCTTGAAGTGTAGATGTTCAAAATGGGTTCGCATTGCCCATTTGAACATTTGCAGCTCAAGTTATGGGCAAAAGAAAGGCCAAAAGTCAAATTGTCAGTTTGACTCCCGACCACTAAAAGTCGGGAATCGACCTCTTCCCGATGTCGCCTTAAGGAGTGCGACATGGCGTTGAAAAGATTTCAATGAGAGCTACAACTTTGGTTGAGAGCTCGTCCTGATTCAAGTACAAGGCGAGGAGCTATGACCGTCCAAAGTCCCAGGACTCCAACCCAGGATAGTTTCGGGACTCTAACTTGGGAGTCCCGGGAAAAAGAGCCATTTGGATGTAGCCGCGGCGAAGAGCTGCAGAGTATACTATATGGGGGAAGGTGGTGGCTTCCCCCGAGTCCGGGTCGTGGTGAGTCAAGTAGTCCAAGTTGCCCATGGCTTGTCCCAACACCCAAGGGTGTTCCCGAATGTGAACTAACCTTTTGTGGTTGGTTTTGGATGCAGATTCATGTTTGATCTTCTAATCCATCTTCCTAGTCTAATCCCGGGACTTTTAGCACGCCCTTCTACCCCTCTTTAGTGCTAGAAGTCGGGAGTGCCCCTCAAGTCCCACTTTTCGGCAACTACACATAGTTGGACCCTCAAGTGGGTTCAACCCGAGACTTGGGAGTGCGTCACCTTCCATAAAATGTTGATTACCAAACTCATACTCATGTACATTCACTAAAGCAGAATACCATAATGCTTGCATAATTGTATATCAGCAACACTTTCTCTATGTGTGATTTCCAAACTTATAATGTGCATGTCAAGGTCTATATGTATGGTTTCTAGCATGTTAACGAAGGCTTGGATATGTGCAACAATCATATCGTTTGAACACATTTGCTGCAACTTCACAAAATTTATGCTCCAAGATCCTTCTAACTAAATATTCAAAAAGATTATTGAAAATCAACACTTACCCATCACTTGATCAAACCTCATACAAAAAAAACTCCATCACACTCATAATGAGATTGTAATTATAGACACACCTGTGCAATTGTTGCCATCAGCATCTCATGTTAATGTGACAAAAGTGCATAGTTCCTCTATAATTCATTTGCAAGGAATGAATCAATTCCTTGTGTCAAGTTTTTTTTAATCCCACAAACTAATCTCCATAGTAGCTATGGGGGAAAGCAACATTTGTATGGTCTCAATGTGGGAGGCAAGTCCTTTTTAAATTAGTAGCTTATAAGTTTATTTTTGTGAAATCCCTATGGTCATTTGGTCTACATAGGATTGTTTGCTTAAAAAAAAGAGGACTCCAAAATTGTGCATAATTAAGCCATGCATAAACAAAAACCACTTGCAAACTGCACTTGTTGATCCAATGTTGTAACCTCCAGATGATAATACATGGTATTTCCTTCATGAACATTCAGTAATATATGATTTTACATGACCTTTGTGAAATTTTGTAGCTTGGGTTTGTCAAAACTTTAGTCAGGTTAAGGAAATTTATGAGTATGACTAGAGTCAGTACTTTTGGTAATGGTTTTCTTTTGAGCAAGTTTTTTCCTCCCTCAACTTAAAATTCTTTGTAATGTGACTTATAATCTACACCATCCATGTTTGATTCCTCCTCCAAAAATGTTTCATCAGCATCTTCCTCCTTGGCAACAAAATGCATGATCAAAAATTATTTCTAAAACTTTTACATGATCTCAACCCCTAAATGCCATTGCTTGAGTTGCACACAAGTTGACCATGAATCTGAACCCTCAACAAGTGCATTCTGCCCCAAGGTAACTTTCACCATTAAATCTTCTTAGACAACTAGCAAAAGCTCAAAACTAGCTTCTAGACCTCCTTAAAAAGTTACCTTAAAAAACAAATTTACTTGCATTACATCAGTTGTTCCAAAATCTTTCACACCAATATCTACATCATCTACATACACTATTTCAACTATTCTAGAACCTTTCAAAGATGTCTTTACATCTTTTTAACCAACCACTTCTACTAATTGAAAACACTTCAAATTCATGTGAGATTTGCTCCTTTGTTAATCTCTTGAAATCATCTCAACATATTCAAAGGAAATAACACATGTTTATATTTGTATGGAACTACATGTTTACAATGTACATGTGTATGAAATTGGAAGGACACAAAAATTCCAAATAACAACGAAACAAAAACAAAGATGTTGAATTATAATTGTTTTAACATATTAAATGCAAAAACATGATTATGTATTCACCTTTTGCATTTACATGTTTGTTCCTTTGTCAATTTCTTGAAATAACTTGTAGCATATTCAATTGAAGTCATCATTAGGAGAAAAAGGGCATTTTCTAACCAACTGATTTTCGACTACATGTTGTCCTCAACTTTGTTTTGACTACACAATAATATTTATTTAAAAAAAATTCCATGTGGATGGGATGGCATCTCAAATGAGTTGATGTGTCAACCAGTTTGGTAAGTGTACGACATTGACCACTAATGGGTGTTGATTATCCAAATAATTTTTTAAATAAAATATAACCTAGTTGAGGAGTAGTTGAGAATTCCACTTTGCCATGACATTATGCCATGTCAAGTCGATTGTTTGATTATTTTGGCGGACCTTTTTTTGAATGGATGAAAGAAGGATATTGATGGATGAAATATTGCATGCATTCAACTATACTTCAACTTTAATTATCATTACATATACCCTACCCACATATTACCTACCCACCACCTACTTATCATTATTTACACCCTACGTACATGTTACCTACTTACTATTGTAATTTATACCTACATATTACATACCTACCTACCTACCTACCTAGGTACCTATAGACTATTGACCTACATAACTTAACCTACACCCCATTTTAAATCACCTATGCTATAATCTAATTCTATTTAACTTATAATTTATCACCTACCTGTATCTACCTTGGTAATATATGTAATAAGTATCTACTTAACCTACAAAGTATTACCTACCTACCTATAAGTACCTAAAAGTAATTTGCAACAAGTGTAATTGCTTAACCTACAACCTACCTAGGTAACTAATGAGGCATGTAAGCATGTAGGCTACCTAAGTAGCTAAGTTGGATAGCTCGTGAGAATAGATTTAAATGGGGTGGCAAGGCAAGGTAAGTTATGACTACCTACCTATTTATTGTCTACTTAGATGCAATAGGAGGTCCCTAGGTAAGTAATAGGTAAATATGTTAGATCAATTGTAAATAAGTAGGTTACTTAAACTAATTAAATATAGGTAGATAAGTATTAAGTAACTAAGTAACTAGGTAAGGCTTTTAGGTAGGTACCTACTTGATTTTTGTTTAATCATGGTGTCACGACTCACAACCTACCTATACTTAACCTATTACTACCTACCTAGGTTTACATAGGCTTTAAGTTAGGTAAGGAAGCTAATTAGATGTAGGCTAGGATAGTTAACTAAGCTAGGCAAGCTTTTTTAACTTAGCAAGGGTTCAATTTTGTGGTATAAAATAATTGGTATAATTTTACAACATTTTACATATTCATTAAAATGCCACAAAATTAAAATTATACCATTTATAATGCTTTAAATTATATCATAAAATGTTATTATATATATAATGCCATATTTAATAATGAATGGATGGATTTATTGTGGATTTAATATAGTATGAATGAATGATTTAATATGCCAAATAATATGGATGAATGGATGGTACGACATATAGCAATGGTGGCAATGTGTTGGCGGGAAATTCAAATTTTGAATTATAGTAAAATTACTTGAAACAATGTCAACTTGCATAGTTGAAAGTTAGTTGATATCCCAACTATAACCACATACTTCATCCATCCATGGATGAAGGGATTGCCCTATATATAACATTGTCATTCACTTTGAGCTTTCTTTGTGCTCTAGTTTGATTTGTTTTTTTTTTTTTACAAAATTTTTTTTTTTATTTTGTTTTTTTTTTGGCCCAACTTTTTTTTAAAATTTTTAAATTATTTGGTTTAATA
>Ga0116231_10010339_pt1 | contig 15094 bp, 8 predicted proteins | sample S1TSphgellanicum_2_FD_89695 | JGI IMG/M metagenome (GOLD analysis project Ga0116231, IMG submission 89695) | Host-associated microbial communities from peat moss isolated from Minnesota, USA - S1T2_Fd - Sphagnum magellanicum MG | ecosystem: Host-associated > Plants > Peat moss > Unclassified...
CAATTCCATTGGAGCAAAATGTGAAGTTAAGTGCATATGAAGGAGACCTTGTGGAGGATACCACTATGTATAGACGCATAGTGGGGAGTTTGATTTACATGACCATCACAAGGCCAGATTTGAATTATGTAGTTGGAGTGGAAAATCAATTCATGCAAACACCACAAAAGCCACATTTGGATATAGTGAGGCACATACTGAAATACATAAAACATACTTTACAGTGTGGATTTTTTTAGGAAGCCAAGAGTCAATTACAAGTACATGGGTACATGGATGTTCATTGGGCTGGCAATGTTTCAGATAGAAAATCGACTAATGGTTTCATTTTTTTTGTGGAAATGGTGTTGTTAGTTGGAACAGTAAGAAACAACCAACAGTTACATTATCAAGCACGGAAGCATAATACAGAGGTGCAACAATTGTTGCATGTGAAGTAGTTTGGTTACAAAAACTACTCTCAGATTTTGGACAGTCAATGGATGCTCATATTGTCATCTATTGTGATAACAGCAGTAGCATACTACTTGCTAACAACCCGGTTTATCATGCTGAGACAAAGCACATTGAGGTGCATTACCACTTTATTAGAGAAAAATATTTAGCAAAAAAATTTGACCTTATTCATGTTAGTATTGAAGATCAAATTGCTAACATTTTCACAAAGGCTTTAGGTATAGACAAACTAAAGAGGTTTTAAAAAATATTTGGTGTATTAAAAATGGATTTGAGCCTGAGGGGGGGGTGTTGAGAATTCAAGCTCAACTAGTTAGGTTTCATTAGTTATTGGAGTAGGAAAGTAATTAAGTTACTTTCACAAGGTTGAATTACTTTATTTATTTATTTTAGTTTGGTTACTTATGGTTTGGTCTTTTAGTTAAATACCTTGGTGTTGATGGTTTGGCTCTCTTTTCTTCATTGCACAAGTTTATGTATTTCATGTGACAAGAACCTTGAGGAGTTCTTGATGTTATGTTTCGTGTTATGAACATCATGTTTTAGTTTCCTTTCAATAAAGATTTATGTTTGCACTTGAATAGATCTCCTATTTGTTAACACATATCACATATGTTTTCCTTCCTTTGCTAACCTTCTCTTGTTTAGTTAGTGGTTCCAACAATTTCCAATATTCATTGGCATTTCCCATATTTTCTTCACAAGTGATTACAACTTCTTTATGTTTGAACAAGGTGTCCTTCTTCATCCTATTGTGGCTATCTAGAGATATGGTTATAAACATGTTCAAAAGAAAGTTGTTAATAGATTGTTATTTGTTTAATGTTGAAGGTAATTTGTTAGTTTCAACATATGTTCATAGTATATTTCCCCCCTTCTCGTCTCCACCTTGCTTTATCATTCATAATGGCATGTACACTTGTTCATTTGTTTGTACTTTTCAGTAATGCTTACAAAACCTAGTCTCCAACTCTTCAAATTTGCAAACTAAATGGGCTCTCATAAAAAAATTTCCCCACTTGGATATGGCATCACAAAGTGTAAAATAAAATCTATTAATGATGTCAACATAATTCTTTTCTCCATTGGTTTGAATGGCCTTGCAAAAAACATGTACATGAACATCTAGATTTGTAAATGGGGTAGGGTAAGAATTTATTATTTAGTGGAGGATTTAATGTTATAGGGAGTTGGATAGGATACCATGAAGGGTACCATGAATTCCAAGTAGGCCCTATCCACGGTCCTATTGGTTTTACAGTGTATGATTTTGGATTTTGGTTTCTTGAATGTCACTACTACCACCTCTCAGAGGATCGTTACTACCACCTCTTGGAGGATCACTACTACCACCTCTTGGAGGACTGCTACTACCACCTCCTTGAGGACATTACCACCACCTCTTGGGGGCCCATTACCACCTCCACTAAAAGGTCCACCACCGCCATTGCTAATAAGTATAATCCATCCACCATTTAATGGTCTACTAGCATCTCCAATCGGGGATGGTCTTCCCTTCAGTCATGGCACATTTTTTCGGTAAGAGTGATTTGTGGCATCATGGGGTTGTGTTTTTTTTTTAAATAATCCTCATCTTCATCTGAAGGTTCCTTGCAATTTGTTACAATCCTAGTTTATACAATTGCCAAAATTGGTTTTGGTGATGTTGTGGGGTTAGTTAAAGGATCGGACATAGGAGGCTACATTGTAGGAACACCCCTTATGCCCTTATAACCAAAACCAAAATATGGTGTATAAGGTCCAACATGAGGATACATTGAATTTGGAAAACCTACTAGATTTTGTTCCATGACATTTCCAATAAATGGAGTAAAGACATGTGGAATAATTGGCTTTCTACAAGCTACATTTGGTAGTGCTAAAGGATAAATCAAATTTTGGATATTTGAAATTGGACTTTGAACAAGTAAAGATATTGAATACGGTCTATGATCTATTAATACTATGTGAGCAAGCAAAACATTACTAGATCGATAAAGACAATTATCAGTCTGGTGATTCAAACTTAAACAAAAAAGACAAGCTGAAAACGCATGAAAATAAATACAAATGTTAAAAACAAGGGTTACTAAAATTTCTTGATGGAATTCTTTTTTACCTTAAATGTTCATCCTTAAGGACTACACATTTCATACTTCATACTTCATAAAAAGGCTCCTTCCCTTATAACTAACTTAATTCATTAATTTGCCTTTATAATTAATCAATTTCGTTTTCTCTAGCATGTGGACTTGTCACAATGATTTCATGGCAGCAAAAAGAGTTTTTCCGATAGGGTCCCATATTGGTTCTTGTGGAATTTTTAATTTGATCTTGATGCGTTGCAATTCTGGTGGATAATTTCTAATAGGTTGTATAGTTTTTGGTTCGGTATTTTTGGTAACGTCCTCCAATTCGTTTTGCTCCCCAATGTGAAAGGTCATAGCCTCCTTTGGGTCAATCTTAGGCTATTATAATCATTTTGGGTTACTTATGTGGCCTATTTTAGCACTTTCTTGCAAAACTTGAGCTCCATTATTTTCTTCATATTTTTGTTAGCACTATTAGCATATTATAAATGATTACAAAAAAGTTGTAATCTACGGATTATTTTGGTTTTTTATTTTTATTTGTCAAACAAAAACAATAATTAATTTGTGATTTGTTTTAGTAGATTCAAATAATTTTAACCAATATTTGTCCAAATAAGAATAATAATGAACTAAACATTTTGGATTCAGTATCTGTGGTATGGTCGCCAAATGTTAAGGCCACATGATGAACTACTGGGTTTTGAAAGAAATACAATAAGGGAGTAGAAGAAAAAATTTATTATTCTCTTTAGGTAAGCAAAAAGCTTCAACACAAAGGGGATTGTCCAATCTTAATAGGGTAGCTTCAAAACCTTTTGACAAAAACAAACTTGAAATAAACATGCAAGGAAAAATACTTGCATACAAAAAGTTAGGATATTCCAAACATACAAAGGAAAAATCTACACATAAAACTCTATGTACAAAAGTATGGTAGGAAAAAATAATTTTACTTCAGAAAATATTTTCATGTAGGGTCTACAAAAGGACAGAGCTTAAATAACTCAAAGAAAGAAATAAAAAACGGTGGAGGCAGTTAGACTAATTCCAAAAAAATCGGTCTTAAATATACATAATGTAAACTAGTAAACAATTATGGTGTGGTCTATAATGTACAAATTGAAAGGTTCAATCACATCTAAGCACTTTGACTTGGCATGGAATACATCTAAAAAAAATGATAAATGGGTAGCGAACAAGTAACATTCAATAAAAGCATTAGATTGCCCATGCAAACATTTAGGTGTCATCAAGTTCCTTGCCATCCATTTAGAAACCATGGAGGCTTACACATTATGGTGGAATGGGTGCATGTTTTGAAAAATGTTGGATTATAACATGAAATACTCCCCATTATGGATAATTAAATGTTATTGTAACAAGGGGGGCCTAATATGGAAAGGCAAAAACAACTTGTCACCTTTAGGCAAAAAATGTGAAAATGGCATGGGCATTTGTGAACATCATGAATGTAGTACACCATAATGGGTTTTGCACAATGATTTATCAAATGATGACATCATGTTGCATTTTCCACCCAACAAATTAGACGTTGTGTACATTGGCATGTGTGATTGGGGTGAAGTTAGACACATGCAATAAGTGACTCCAACTTTGTATTTTTTGCCAAGGAATAATTTAACAAAAGTTTGTTGGTGGGTGGCCCCATAACTTTTTTTGTTCATGGCAAGTCAAGAAATATGAATTCCCCTCAATGTATGGTGAAATGACACCATAAAATTTTAAGGTTTGAAGCATATTTGGTGGGAAATATTGCAAATGTCATATGGGATGAAAATTGGGACACAAAATATTCCCTAAACAATTCAACCAAAATGTCATTTATCAAGGTGATTCATGATATGTATAATGTGAATCTAGAAGTGCAAAGAATCGTCCAACATGTGTTGCACACATTGATGGAACCTCCATACAACTAAACTCCACCTAAAAAATGTTAAGTTAAAAGCATCATAAATTGTTTGTAATTGGTGCATATGAATTTTGGTGTAATTTGTATGAATTGTCAAAAATGATGTGTTTTGGACTTGTTGATTTAATAAAATCAAATTTTGTCAAGGAATCATGATGTCATGTGTCATCTTTGCAATTTGAATAGTAATCAACTTTTCATTGAACATGATCAAAATTTCACAAATTTTGATTCTCTTGCGTTGATATTGTGATTTTCCTTATGCACATGTCAAGGGCATAAGTAATAACATACATCCAATCATTTCAAGTCCCCAAACTATTTCCTTGCCAATATTTTTACATGTTAGAAAACAATGTGTTGATGTTAACATACAAAATGTTTTGATAAAAGGTCATAGACATCAAATAATGGAATAAAATCAATAGATATTCATTGAAGCAATTCTTTTGATGTGTAGATAGTGTCAATTTTTTTATGAAATTTAGCAAAATATATAGGAAATTTGGTTAAATTTACACTTGAAACCCAAAAAAAATCTTGAATTTTCCTAATTCTTTTGATTAAAAAAATGAAAATTCACCCCAAAATTTTTAAGCCATGCTAGTTTTTTTTCATTGCCATAGTTCAATCACATTATGTGGTGATTGAAATCTTCAACAATCAAAATAGGTTTAGTTGCTAATAGATTATACCAACCAAAATAAATTTTGTTGCCAACACACTATGGTGACCACATGACATTTTGGTTGCCACATGGTTTAGGGCAACTTGCTAGTGTGAGTTTTGATCACCCAACATTCTACCTCAAATTTGGGCTATGACCTACATTGACCTTATTCCAACGTGACGTTAAACAACATTAACGTTTAAACAAATGTTCAAAAGTTGTGACCACCTTGATGTGAATAAAGTCTAATTCAATAATTGCAACTCTAGCTTTGGGTTATGACCAAAATTAAGGCATGAAAATGAAAAATGGGCCAAGAGATTGTTTTGAAATTCAAACATTCCCTCAAACATGTAAGAATGAAATTCGATATTTTTAAATAGTTTCCCCTTTCAAAAGTTGGAATCTTCATTTTTATAACAAAAATGCAAATAATAATTGTGGTCAAAAGTGGGCCTTTGATATACCATTTGAAAGGCCTAAAACATAGATGTCAAAAATCAACTTGTATTTTCCATTTGGAATTTTGAGCAAAAAAATATGGCAAAAAAAAGGATAAAAGTTAAATTGGCAATTTGATTCCAAACCATTAAAATCCAAAAAAAAGAATTAAATGACCTCCAAATTGAACATGTGATATGGAATTTGAATCTTTTTTGAAGGATTGTAACTTTGTCCTTGAGGGCTCATAAATTGGAATGTATATGTAGAAAATTTGAACTTGTAAATTTGTAGGATTCATAATTTGGTAGAATTGTGAATTTTGGGCTCCTTCATGCCACTTCAATGAAGCACCATTAGTAATCACAAAATATATTATAGGAACGGAGGTGGTGGTTCTTTTTCAAATCCAAGCCATGGTGTGTCTTGTGAATTTGGCTCATTTATGTGTCATCTACACACCATGTTGGTTTCAATTTCCACTAACCATTTTTATTTTTGGTTTGTCTAATTCATCCTAGTCCATGTCATGAATAATAAATTTTTAAAAATTCTAGTCTATCTTCAAATTTTAAACCACATTTTTTCAATGCATGTTTTTCCCCTTTTCCCATTATAATGAAAAAACCATACAATATGCCACTAGCACACCTATAACAATTGCATGCAACCAACATAGTGATGTTAATAACATATAATTTTGCACTTAATTTCACATGTCAAATAACTCTATAGGTTTTTAAGTTATTATGTAATAAAAAACTAATATGGGAACCTTAAATAAATTATTGGTATTACATAGCACCACTAAATGGGAGGGGGTTTTAATGGCAATAATATGTATATTAGAAAATAATGTACCACATAGGTCAAATTTCAACCATAATATTAGTGGACCCATGTGTGGGATAATAATGGTATATTAGGAATATCATAACAAAAACATATCAACCCCATTGGTGGAATGATATTAGGACTAGTATTGGTCTATATACCAAGGTCCCATCCATATACACACCCAACATTAGTATAATCATTGAAGCAATTATGGATTATAATAAAAAAATCTCATTGAAGTTTTGTGGGATTTCTAGGTAGTGTTAATGAATGGGTTTTGAATGGGTCTCCTATGTATAGAAATGCATATTATGATGGGTCATTTAACAATTTGACAGTTGTTTGGAAAACGTGTTTCCACCATACATTCTAGGTGTAAAAGGGTATCATTATAGCTCTTAGATAATGACTCCATTCAAAGAAGAGGGAAAAACAAATTTCCTTGGAACAATAAAACATATGGAAGGAATGGTCAATCTATTGTTCATATTAATGCATTTGATATATTTCAGATTTTTTTAGAAAGTTGCTAATTGAGTTTGATTTGTATTTTTTTTCTTACTTAATAATTTCACACAATTTTATTCAATTTGAATTTTTTAATTCTAATGTACATAATATTGTGTACATCATCAAAACATAGGTGCAATTGGATCCACATATATTGAATAGTGCAAACATGTTCATTGATACTAGTGATAAGCAAACACATCACATAATCTCATCACAAGAAAAATCTATACAATATAGAAGGAATTAAACAATTACCCTGGGCAATAGGGAACTTTTACATGATTTGTTTAACCCAATGTTGACCCCTAATAGTTGTCAAGGTGGTCTTTAGAATTCATAATTTTAACTTTCAAAAAATCAAGTGTTCAATTTTGGTATGTAACCACAATTCTCAAAGAAATTGAAAAAATTCAAATAACCAACCATAAAACCATATTTTTTTACTAGCTAGTTCTTGCATGAAAACTACTTGTTTTTTATGGTTTTTGAAATAATTGGGACCAAAAAAAATTTAGTTTTGACTTTCTTCAAAGAATTCAAATTTATGATTATTTGATTTTGATATTAGCAAGCTATTAGTTAATGTACCTAGGGTTGTGCTCATGGAAAAAAATTGGGAATATTGGACCTATAGTTCCTGGAAATGAGAGAAGTGTGATCCATCGATTCCTTCAAGCCCATAAGGATGGTTTTGCTTTTAGTTTGAAAGACTTGGGGTCACTTAAGGACCATGAAATTTGAATTGAATTTGCTAATGATACACCCATATTTTGACAACCTTATAAATATAATGACAAGGAGAGGTCTTTGACTCAAGCAAGGACCCAAGAATTGTTAGAGGCTAGATTGGTAGAACTATTAGTAGGAAAATATGCTTTAATTAACATGATCCTTGCCAAAAATTATGTGTTTGACAATTAGACAAATAGGTGGATGTGCACAAGGACTACCAACTTGTGAATCAACAAACTATGTCTGACTTATATGCCATGCCAACATTGGAGGAAATCTTTGATGTCAATGGGCATGCTCATGTCTTAAGCACCTAAAGTTTGATATTTAATACCACTGGCTACCTATCAAGGAGGTAGAAAAACAAAAGATTACATTCTTGAAAATTGAGGAAATGATCAATTTTAACAATGGTGGTTCTTGCCATTTGGGTTGAAAAATGCCCCTATGAAATTCCAAAAAATCATGCACAAGATTTTAACAAGGTTGGGTTATGATCGATGTTACATAAATTACATCATCCTCTTTAGTGCTATGATTTATAAATAGGAAAAACATCTATAAGGGGTGTTTGAATCGTTGAAAACCCATGGATTGAAGTTGCATATGGGGAAATGCAAGTTCCTATATGATCAGATTGAGAATTTACGCCATATGATCCATTCTAAAAGGCAAAGGTCGCCATTATCACCCACATTCCACATCCCATAGATGCAAACCGAGTTTGAATTTTCATGGGATTGGAAAACTACTACCAAAAGTTTGTTAAAGGGTTTAATGTTATTGCCAAGCCTCTCACCAAATTGGCAAAGATGGAGCAAGTATGGCAATGGGAATATGAACAAGAACATATTTTTTAGGAATGTAAGGCCTAATTGATTTTGGCACTAGTCTTGAAGCAACCCATTAAGGGAAGGTCATTCCAATTGCATAGAAATTGGAGCACGTTAGGTCTTGGAGCAATGCTTACCCATGTGGATGATGAAAGAAAATAATTTGTGGTGACATATGCCAACTACTCCATGTTGAATCCAAGTATATTTCTTATGAAGGGGAATGCTTTATTGTATTATGGGTGGTAGCTCATTTCAAGTGTCATTTGTAAAGGAACACTTCATCCTTTTCACAAATCATTAACCATTAAAATGTTGATGGAATATGGCAAATTAATTGGCAAGCTTGCATGATGGGCACTCTCATTGCAAGAAAATGATTTCCAAGTGGTGCACTATGCAAAGATTGTTAATTGAAATGCAAATGGGTTAAGTCAAAAACCAACATGATGATACTAGAGCCAAGTTGCAAAGGGAGGCCAATGAAGAAATGGTGTCGGGATGCCATGCCTAGCCCTCTTGTGTGTCATGGCAATGGGAACCCTTACAACAACTCTAGGAAAGGACAATAGGCTTGGGGATCTTGAGGTAACTAATGAAGACCCCAATGGACCTAAGGATATTCGTGAGGATTTTACATTATTGGATCATCTTTGAAACGGGGGTGTGCAAACTAAAGTGATGGCCAAGGAAAAACATTGGATCTTACAAAGAAACAAATGGTTCAAATGGGAAGATAACCATTTATTTTGAGTATGGGAAGATGGTGGGTGTAGTCACAAAATAACAACCCATGCCCAACTCCTTAATGTTTTGTCTAAAAGTAGTGGGTTAACCAATCAAAATGATATTGTATAACTATACAGAACTATTAAAAAATATTGTTATAATCATTTTTTATAAATCAAAAAGGTTTTTAACAACCCAATAGGATGGTGTAGTTTACTATTATATATATATATAAAGGTTTTCATAAATATGTCAATTTGAAATCATTTCAATTGATTTAAAAAGTCTTTTAAGTAATGAAAACATTAACTTTACATTGTTTAACAAATGTTTTGGTTATTATATATTCATTGAAATCATTTCAAACTTAACTAAATGTTTCCATAATATACTACAAAATGTTTTGTAAAAATTCACCAAACATTTTCAACATGGACTTGGCTTACCACTTTAAAATGTGAAAAACTAAGTAGTGGTTATGTTTTTCATGAGTCATTATATTGTGATTGCACCTTATTCAAATGAAAATTATTCATCATCCAACTTAATGGGCATGATCAATGTAACATGCCCATGAAAAACTAGGGCATTTTGGTGTATATTGTACACATAATTTTATTACAAGACCAATATTGGTGGTGGGAAATGCATCATTGTTAGAGGTCTAACAATGATTCATGGCAAGGTGCATTGTGTGTGATATAGTTTGGGCTTCTTTTAATGCCCTTATTCCACAATTACATCTTCTCTCTATCATGGGATTGGGATATCAATGGAGTTGAGACCTCAAAACCACTACCAGTGACCCAAGTGGCACAATTGATATGTGTTGGTGATGTTGGAACATTTCTCAACATCGATTTTGAGCTAATGCCATTGCAAGACAAGCCTAGTGAAAAAGTTTTTTATGCTTGCTTAGATTGAATGTTACATTAACTTAGGGCACCAATTGAACTGTTCACATATTAAGGTAAAGAGGTTTTGGGAGGTTTTCAAGCATTGTGTGAACAAACTTTGATAGACTACTACACCACATCATGTGATCATGTAGAGGTAGATGGGTTAGCAAAGATGGTCATGTAAATAATCAAAAGAAGTTTGCAAAATTATGGATTGCAAAAAAGACATTTCGGGGATTGGGACCTTCAATTGCCATGGTTGGCTATCAACTATCAATTCAATGAACAAATGTCACTTGTTTATTTCTCAACATATTTCTTTTATTTGGTTGGGAGCTAGACCTACCTACATCCATTTGTAAAGAGGCAATGACAATCTTGGATTTGGATGATCCAAGTGCGCAAGAGCATGCATGCAATCATAAGGCAAAACTCTTCAAAAAAATCATGTTGATGGTTTTTTAAAACATTGTTATTGTGAAGCATCAAGACAAATTGTGATATGCCGTTATATGTGGTGTGTACCAATCACAAATCCAAAAATGTATTCTAGGTGATTATGTGTACCTACAATAAACAATGCCTACAACAATGGATGTTATGGCAAGATGTATTATCCTAAAAGTTAAAAGGTGTTGCCTTCATGAGTCTTGATTATAAGGTCCAAATGACATGGCGTGGAAGGATCATGTGTGCAGTTATGCACCATGTCATTTTCCAAACATTGATGGGAAAGTGGTTTTAAAAACTTGTAATGGTGCTTGGAAGTTTATGATGTATGTTATGTGGGTCTATAGGTGGTGCCATTACCATGTTGGCATGGGATTGATGCTCCATGGGTTGGCACATGAGGTGTTTGACACCACCTTTGGAGACGATTTTGCCTAGGGAGGTCACTATTTTGTGTGTTTTAATAAGCATTTGAGATTTTTTAAAGTATTTTTTTAATGAAATAATGGCATATTCAAAAATATTTTTAATATATATTTAATTATATTTGAAAATACTAGGTATATTTTAAATATATTTTAAAAATACTAAATATTATTTATTTATATTCTCATAATGAATTATATGCACCTTATTTATATTGAAATAAATAATATATTATTATTATTTTCAATAAGTTGCATCTTAGATATTTTTCAATTCCATTTGGAATAAAATGGACGTGACCTCACCAAGGGATTTTTGAAGGATATTGGTTGTGCCTTTGGTGCACACAAAAATAGGTTGGAGTTAATTACATGTAATTAGATTTTTGAAATAAGGATATTGTAAAAGCGATTTTGAATGTGATATTTGGCCAAGGATTGTGGGGATTATAATTAAGCAACTAACAATGAGGTTCATAATTGCACTTGACCTATTGAATTCACCACTTGGAACTAAAGAGTTCATTTTTAGTCATCGCATAGTACATATTCCAAACCTATATAGGTTTGACTATGTAGCTCCAAGGGACCTTATCTCTAGAGTGGGGGGGAGGGGGGATTATATGTGTGTGTCCTTGCTTAGTAGGAGTTTATGTTGATGTGTTGTGGTAGACAACTGGATGCCTAGATATGGTAATGCATAACAATTGATAGGATTAAAGTGAACATAACGTAATTGGATATTTTGAGGCTAGTAACATAATTGTAGTTTGAGATTTTTAGTGATTTAGGATAATAGTTTGTTTTTGTGCTTTGGAATCACATCTTGATGTTTGAAGCCCAAAAGCTTTGTCAAAAATTATGTGTTTGTTTGACTTGAAGATTATCATCTTGTGTTTGGCCTTGTGTTTGACGTTATTAATTTGAATGCAACTATCTTTGCTTAGCTTTTGGGTTTGGATTCCCACAACATGTGGGTAAGTAGGATTTGTATTATGTATGTGTGCACACTTGTTTAACAATTTTTTATGTTAATGTTTTGTGATATGCAACTAGATGCCTAGATATGGTAGCAAACAACAAATTGTCTTTTAAAAACACGAAATTAAAACCATTGGATTCTTATTCTAGCTAGTTTATATGCATGCCCAATGTATGAACTAGTGTTGGGTGGGTAAATTATTCACCTAGTTTTTCCTAAAGACTTAATAGTGGATAGATACTTATCCATACTCCACAATTATACAATGTTTAACTACTTGATATTTACCAATACATAACACATACAATTTGGTAATAATATTTGTTAAAACTTCTTCATATTTTATAGATTGAAATTAACTACAGTTGCCATTTAGTCTCCTACAATATAACTAAATTGATTGTTTTCAAAAAATATACAAAATATGATTCACAGACCTTATAAATCCTCTCTTCCCCTCCTTTTCAACCTCACTAGATATCTTGTGCCATTGACCCAAGTGTCAACTAGTTACCTAACTGATTTTTCCTTCCAAAACCATTTTTTGTAATTTAATTAAATTTCTAATGACAAAACCTACTTAAAATTCAATATTTCTTGATCCTTGGGTCTACAATTTTCAAAATCACCTTCATTAAATCCTACTCACTAAGGGATCTCAACTAATACCAAAAGCATGCCCAAATTCTCCTATACTTTTAAGTTTTTTAGTGAAATTTAAATGAATTTTTAGAGAAAACATTGTTCAATATTCAATAACTGTTGACAATAACAATTGTGTATACATGTGTTTTGTTCATTGGGGTTGCAAATTGGATACAAAACCACACCAAAAAAGTTGTTACACTAAACTCTAGACCTTGAAATCAAAATTATCATTTAAAAATTGAATAAAAAGTTTTCATATAAGAAAGTATGAAGTTAACTATTTACCCATACGAGACTCCAGTATCTAAATTTTTAGACTAAGTAGTTGTCTCTCCCGCACACAAAATTGTTGATTTACTTTCCCTCAAAAATTAGATCAATTGTGATAATGAGAGAGCAGTAACCTAAAAGTTGGTATTTATTACGAAATTGTTGGGGTTCTCTGTGTAAGGATCATATTGGTCAATTTATTAATTAATGACAAATCATTAAACTATTCATCCTTGGTCTTTGATAGTAAATTATAGATCTGTCATAGTATCTTTGGTTCTCCTTTCAAATAAGGTAACTTTGCATGGATATTTCATGACATTATTAGGTGTAGTACTATAGATTTGATTCTTTTTTTCTTTCATAAAATAGAACCACATATACAAGGTTTTGTCCCCTCCTCTATTCAGTAGAAATCTCCATCCTCCCAATTAACACTTCTTCCACTAGCCATAGAGAATTCCAAAGAAGGAAATGCAAAAACAGAGAACAAAGGACCTAGAAACAAAAACAGCAAGAAAGCAGTATGAACAACAGTGCCAGTCTCACCCCTGTTCAGGGACCATCAACAGTTCCAGTTCAGTTGTTAAGTATTGCAACATCCAGTAATCAGAGAAGATTAGTATGTAGAGCAGCATTTGGCTGCTTTTCTCGCCATGTCTTCTTGCTGTGGGCAACATTTCCCCTGACAATTCACTCCGTGAGCACACAAAAACAATATGGAATTCAGGATTTCGTTGCTCAAAGATTCAAACACATTCTGGCAGAGCGTTGAGAGTGAAGACTGATTGGTGACTGTAGAATATCTAGTGCAAAGAAGAAGATTGAGAGCAGACTAGCAGCAATTCAGAATTTCATGTGCAGCTTGAGTGATGAGTGTACTTCAGAAAATCCTATGACTGCTGAAAGCCAATCCCCCTAGGGTACACATAACAGAGAGCCAATCTAACCTCATGATGCTAAGTCCATCTGGAGTACATAAAGCATCACTCAACCCAGTCATTCTTGAGACTTTTTCTGTCACAGTAGTTTGCAATCTTGTGCTCCCAATGCAGCAGAATAATTGGCATGATGACATTACTGCCATTCCACCACAAAGGACCTCCTTCATTAATGTCATCATGTAGTCCCAGACAGAAGCACCCACAACAAGATTCAGAAAACATGGCTTGGGCCAGAATTCACACCTGCTGCATCATCTGTAGTCACAAATTTCAACTAGTTCAGGACTTGATCTCCCAGATAAGAGATTCTACAATAGCCACCTGCAGGGAGCACAACTAACTTATATACTATGTTAAAAAGATAAAAGACCTTTTTTGGGAAAACCAGAAGACCAGTTCAACATGCACCTCTCAGAGCACTAATTTGTCCTTCCAAAGCAGAGATCATCATATTGAAAATTGCAAGTTGATCCACAAAAGAACTTCCACTTTTAGATAGGGAAGCAGATAAGACATTGGGAAGCTTGTGAAAACAAGGACATCAGATTCACAACCATGAATGATCATTCATGTGCAAGTGATAGTTTAGCACATGCATTGAGCAAACAAACAAATGTGAACTTGCCAGAACTCATGCCTCATAGTTGCATGTGCTGAAAAAGCTCCATCCTCTTCCCATATTGCCCAGCCTTGATATATCTTCCAAGCCTTCCATTCCATGAAAAAACTTGTTCAATAGTACAGTCCTTGGTGGCTGTTACCACAATCTGTGCTTCAACCCATTTGGGTTCAATCCAGGCCAAATTGCTTCTTGTGTCTTCTTATGCTTGAAATCTAGATACCCACAACCAAAAACCCAAATCATGCTAATGAGCCATGTACTCCCTAGAGCTTGGAATACCAGATTATTGTAAGACCGAGAAAGTCATGCTGAATGGCAAGGAAAAATCCATGAAGTTGCAGAGAAATCTCCACAACAACAATTAAAGGTAGCACGAGAATGAGTGCAGTCATAACCTCATGAGAGTCACTCACAAAGTGACAGACCATCACCTTCATCATGAACGGCAGTGACGAGCTCCCATGACTACCCACTGAGTTCATCAGCTCCCAACCGTGGGTGTAGATAAGCATATAATAATCTTCCCAAAAACTTGGGCAAACCATTATACACAATCTGCGTCCTGAGTTTCTGTTGCCTTTCCGGAAGCAATGGGAAGACTCAGACGTGATGTTGGC
>Ga0116231_10010341_pt1 | contig 15092 bp, 13 predicted proteins | sample S1TSphgellanicum_2_FD_89695 | JGI IMG/M metagenome (GOLD analysis project Ga0116231, IMG submission 89695) | Host-associated microbial communities from peat moss isolated from Minnesota, USA - S1T2_Fd - Sphagnum magellanicum MG | ecosystem: Host-associated > Plants > Peat moss > Unclassified...
CATTCGCGGACTCAGCGTCGGCTCTTGATTCAATTGCCGCACGCGACCCGAGCTGCGCCATCCTCGATGTACGCTTGAACGACGGCATCCGTTTCGGGGTCGCCGCGGCGCTCATGGACAAGGGCGTTCCGATGCTGTTTCTGACGGGGCTCGATCCCAGCGTAATCCCCGAGAGGTTCGCCGGCGTGCCCGTCGTCCAGAAGCCCGTCGATTACCGCTCGCTCTTGAACCTGGCAGCCCGGATGTTGCCCAAGCGTCGATCCTAGCGCTGCAGGAGTTCGGCGATCGATTGGACCATGTCCCGTGACTCGATCGGCTTGTAAAGACAGCGCACGTCGGCAAACTCCGGCGGAATCATGTCCTGGTCGTAGCCGGTCAGAAAGACGAACGGCACTTGGTGGACGCGCAGCAGCTTTGCCAGCTCGAACGACGGACCTGCCTTCAAGTTGATGTCGATCATGGCGCAGTCGGGGCGCCCTCGGTCAAGCGCCTCCTGCGCCTGGCGCAGCGACGCATGAGGCCCTTCCACCACCGCACCGGCGCCGCGCAAGGCACGCTCAGCATCCCCGGCGACGTAATAGTCGTCCTCGACGACCAGAACCCGCACCTTCTCGAGCTGAGGGCGACCGTGCATATCGATCGAACCTCCATTCAAGCTGGAGGATGCAGTCGAATCAGTCTCGAGGATGCTGCCGCCGGCAGCCAACGGGAACTGCAACCTGCAATCAGCCCCGGTGGCGGAAATCACCAGCTGCCCGTTGCCCTTGAGTTCGTAGGGCACGCGTTTCTCGATCAACTCGCTGCCGAAACCTTTGGGCCCGGGGGGTGCCGCCTCACAGCGCTCCTGCCAGTGCAACTCGAGCCAGGGCAGTCCATCGTGCTGCGCCACCTGCCACTCGACGCGCAACCTCCCGCTCAGCGTCGCGAAGGCCCCGTACTTTAAGGCATTGGTGGTCAGTTCGTGCACGACCAGCGTGAGCACTTCGGCGGCTTTGGGTGATAGCACGACCTCCGGCCCGACGAGCTCGAACTGGGCCGAGAGCGCCTGCGCTGCGATCTCCGCGGCCAGCATCGTGCGCAGAACCACGCCGACATTGCCGGTCCGAGTGAGCAGCGACTGAGTGCGCGCCAGGGCATTGAGGCGTCCGACCAACGCATCCGCGTAATGATCGACGGTGCGCGAGGTTTCCGCCATGCGCGAGGCGATGGCACGGATCATCGCCATGATGTTGCGCACACGGTGCTGCAGTTCGGCGACGAGGATCGCCTGATGCTCGGACAGTCGTTGGAACCGCTGCTCGCTGGCGCGCAGCGCCTCCTCGGAACTCTTGCGCTCGGTGACATCGAGGACCGCGCCGCGCATCCGCATGCCGCGGCGAGGACTCCCACCAAAATCGACTTCGGCGGTGATCGCAAGCCAGCGCAGCTCCTGATCGGGTTTGCGGATGCGAAAATCACCTTTCAGCAGCCCGTTCCCCTCCGGCTTGAGGGCATCGCTGACGGCGGCGTCGAAGGCAGCCTGATCGACCGCCACCATCAGACTGCCCAACGAAATGAACTCGTGGGCAGTCTCATCGGACCAGCCGCACAGCGAGCGCATACGCTCATCCGCCTCGCAGCGCATGAGGGCGAGATCCCAGGAGAACAGACCGATGGACGCCACCTCGAGCGCCGACTGCAGCTGCGTGCTTCCCATCGTCGTCCATGATACTCGGTGGCGCGGCTTTCCCGCGAGGCGTTCGCATTGCGGACGCGCGTCGGGCTATAGTTGTCACGTCTTGCCCAACGCATCACTTCCACCTGGACCGCGAGAACCACTTTTTATGAAAGCACTATGCACCGCCTTGATCTTGGGGTTCCTCGTCCTGCGCCAAAGCGGGATCGCTGCCTCTGAGGCCTCGGATCCGTGGCAGGCTTTACACTTTCTGGAAGGTACCTGGGAAGCGCACACGGCGGGAGGGGGCGCCGCGGCGGGGGCGCTCGGATGGTACTCCTTCACGAAGGAACTGAAAGGTCACGTGCTCGCGCGTCATGGCGAGGTTAGCGGTTGTCAGGCACCCAGGGAGTTTGATTGTCAGCACACAGACCTGCTCTACGTGTATCAAGAGCTTCCAGGTCAGCCCCTGGCGGCCATCTATCTGGATAATGAAGGCCACGTCTTACACTATGAAGTTTCCGTGCCCGCGCCTGACACCGTGGTGTTCCTGTCTGCGGCTGGCCACGGACCTCAATTCCGGCTTACCTATCAATTGGAGAAGGGAGTGATGTCGGGAAAGTTTCAAATGCGTGCGCCCGGGCAAAAAGACTGGAATTCGTATCTCGAATGGAGCGGCAAGCAAAGAACCCCTTGAGCGCATCATCATGACCGGATCACCCTTCCCCATCGGCACGCCGGGCATTCCCTGGGGCAAAGAGGAAGTGGCTGCCTGGCTCTCGAGGCAAACCCGGAAGCGCAGCTACGAGAGCGAAGTGTTGCGCGTGGTTCGCGCCCTGTCATCGCGCTATGAGGTCGTGCAATACGGCCAGCTCGATCATGACCCCTTAAGGTATCCGCTGTTCGCGCTCCAGAGCCGCGCCTGGAGCGATCGTCTTCCCATCGCTTTGGTGACGGGTGGTGTCCACGGCTATGAGACGAGCGGCGTGCAAGGGGCGCTTCTTTTTCTCGACCAACATGGGGCGCAGTTTGCAGGCCGCATCAACTTGGTTGTAGCGCCCTGCGTCAGTCCCTGGGCCTACGAAGTCATTCACCGCTGGAACATGCACGCCATTGATCCGAATCGCTCGTTTCGCGAGAACAGTCCCGCACAGGAGTCGGCGGCGCTGATGCACCTGGTCGCGCCGCTGCGCGACCAGGTTCTCGTGCACATCGATTTGCATGAGACCACCGACAGCGATGAATCCGAGTTTCGGCCGGCGCTTGCCGCCCGCGACGGCGTGCAGTTCGTGCCGGGCGAGATCCCGGACGGATTCTATTTGGTCGACGACAGCGCCCATCCGCAACCTGAATTCCAGCAAGCCGTGCTCGAAGCCGTCGCGAAGATCACGCACGTTGCAGAAGCCGACCGGCACGGTCAGATCATCGGGTCGCCGCTGGCCGCACCCGGGGTCATCAATTATCCCCTCGAGGCATGGGGCCTTTGTGGCAGCATCACGCCCGCACCGTACAAGACCACGACCGAGGTCTATCCCGACAGTCCTCGAACGACGCCTGAACAGTGCAACGCAGCCCAGGCAGCTGCGGTCTGCGCCGCCATCGAGTTCGCACTATCAGGTGCCCGAAGCGTTTGAGACCCGCCAGACGCTGTTGCCCGTATCGTCGGCGATCAGAAGCGCCCCCTGGCCGTCCACCGCGAGGCCGACCGGGCGTCCCCGAGCTTTGTCGCCATCGATCAAGAAGCCGGTGACCACGTCCTCCGCCGGCCCGGCCGGACGGCCGTCGGAGAAGGGCACATACACGATTTTGTAGCCATTGAGCACGCTCCGGTCCCAGCTGCCGTGCTCGCCGACGAAAGCCCCTCCGCGGTAGTGCGCCGGCAAATTGGTTCCCGTATAGAAGACGAGCCCCAACGGCGCGACGTGCGAGCTCAGCGCATAGTCGGGTACGATCGCCTTGGCGACGAGGTCCGGCCGCTGCGGTCGAACGCGTGGATCGATATGTTGGCCATAGTAGCTATACGGCCATCCATAGAACGCGCCGTCTCGCACCGAGGTCAAGTAGTCGGGCACGAGGTCCGGGCCAAGTTCGTCGCGCTCGTTGACCACGGCCCAGAGCGTATGGGTCTGCGGCTCGAACTGCAGTCCGTTGGGGTTACGCAATCCCGTGGCGAACTCGCGGTGCGCGCCGGTGGCCCGCTCGATCTGCCAGATGGACGCGCGGCCGACCTCTGCCTGCATGCCGTTCTCCGTGATGTTGCTGTTCGAGCCGACCCCTGCATACAGAAAGGTTCCGTCCGGACTTGCCGTCAGGCTTTTCGTCCAGTGATGATCGATGGGCCCGCCGGGTAGGTCGCATAGCTTGACGCCCGCGGCGGTGATTTGCGTTGCGCCCGTCGTGTACGGAAAGCGCAGCAGCGCGTCGGTATCGGCAACGTAAAGATCGTTATCGACCAGAACGACGCCGAACGGAGAATGAAGGTGATCGAGAAACACGCTGCTCTGGTCCGGCACACCGTCGCCGTTGAGGTCGCGGAACAGCAGGATGCGCTGGCCGGGCTTGGTACGGGAGTGCGCCATCTTTTCGACCCAGTTCATGACGAGTTCCTTGGGCCGGCTGACGGGCGCCGGCGGGCCTCCGGTCTCGACCACGAGCACATCGCCGTTCGGCAGCACGTATAACGAGCGCGGGTTCGCGAGCCCGGTTGCAAACGGCTGCACTTTCAACCCGGCGGCAGCGCTCGGCGTCGCGCCGTTCCAGCCCACCACCTTGGCGACATGCATCGGCGGCAGCAGGTACTGATGGATGGCAGGCAGATACGGATCGGCACCGACTTGACGGCTCGGATCGATCGGCGCGGGCCCACACCCAGCGATCGCCAGCAACAGCGCTGCCGTGGCAACACGCGCCGCGGGAGTGGCATTCGCCTCGCGAGTGGCAATCATGGCGCCTCCTGCTCGCGCACACCCACGCCATGCCGGTACACCAGGGACGAGCCATTCCAGACTGTCACCGCCAGCATCACGACCACCACCGCGGACAGTATCAAACCTGCGGGGACTACCGACGTATACGCGTCGCGAGTGTGGATCATCGCATTGACGATCGAGAGGACGATCACCGCGATGTTGCCGAAGGCGTGAATCCACGCGGCACGCAGCTCGCGAATGCGTCCATCGGCCAGGAAATCGATGAGTCCTGCCGCCACCGCGAACAGGGAAAAGCTCAGGCCGATAACCAGCAGCCACGCGGAGATGTCCGCCCACAGCATCGCAGCCGTGCGCCAATACACGATATCGGTCACGAGGGTGGCAAAGAAGCATGAGATCGGAATGGGCACGAGCAACGCGTGAAGCGGGTGGCCCCGGACGGACACCCTCGAGCGAGGATTGATGTAGCGAGTATTGATAGTTGGCATGGCCATACCGATTGCTGCAGTCTGCGCATGCTAGCCGGATCCCTGTTTCCGACGCCGACCGGGTTGCTGTGGGCGAACGCTGACGAGCGGCAGCGCGCATTTCCGGCTGCTGCACGCTTGGGCGAGGCCCATGCTCCAAGCCCATCCTTCTATCTTTAACCGCCTTGCAGCGAGGCCACCTTAATGAGCTCTGAAAACCACCAGGAATCCCGCGAAACCGCAAGCAGCCGCAGCCCCTCCGACGGTGCTATGCATGAGACGACCGTTTTGGTGCGCGGTGAGACCCTTCATGGCGAGCAATCGCAGCAACCAAACTCACCGGTCCAGGGGTCGGCCAACCCGACCAACGAAAAATCCGCGCCGAAGCAAATCTCTGAAGTAAAGGTCAAATTGCAGACTCGTCTGCCCGTCCTCGAAGACGATCCTGCCGTCGGGGTTCAGAAAGAACAGATTGTCGTCAGAGACGGCAAAGCGGATCTCGCGTTTCTCGGAACGCTGCTCGCCTCCGCAGCGCCGTCTTCGGCGCCGCAGGGTCATTGGCAGGAGTACCGGATTTATGAGACGAGTGCCAGCAAGCATGTGTTCTCGAAGATCGGCCGCAGCCTGTTCGCGGAAGATCAGGATACTCACGAAGCGGAAGTATTTGACCCCTCTCCCTCTTCAGCACCATCGCACCTGCTCCGCAGCGCACGCGATCTTGTTCGCGCGCGGCCGCTCAACTGGATGGATGCAGCGGTAGCTTTTTTTGGATATGACCCGCTCGCCAAGGAGCTTTATCGGAAGCTCAGCGGCAAATTCGAGGAACACATCAGTTAGGTACATCCGGCGTGGGCCGCAGCTGCGCGCAGTCCTTAGCGATTCAAGCCGAGGCCGTCGTTCTTGTGAAAATTCGGATACGGCGGCAGCGGCGACACCGGCACCGGATGTTCCTTGAGCTGCTGCATGACGATCGCGACGGCCTTTTCCAACTGTAGGTCATGCCCGGCCGCCACGTCCTTGGGAAGTTCTTCCACATCCACATCCGGCGCCACGCCGTGGCCTTCCACCTCCCATGCGCCGTTCAAGCCATAGATGGCATAGCGCGGCGCAGTTACCCGGCCGCCATCGATCAGTGTGGGGTAGCCCCCGATGCCCACCAAGCCGCCCCAAGTACGCGTGCCAACCAGTGTCCCCAAGCCGGCCTTGCGGAAATACCACGGCATGGCGTCGCCTCCCGAGCCGGCGGAGTAATTTATGATCATCGCCTTGGGCCCGAAGATGGCGCCCTGCGGGTCATGCACCGGTTTGCCGTCGCGTTCGATGGCGTTGCTCAAATGCTTCTGGCCGAGCACATTCACGATGTAGTCTGCAATCAAGCCGCCTTGGTTGTAGCGCTCATCGAGGACCAGCCCCTGCTTGTCGAGCTGCGCATAGAAGTAGCGGTTGAAATTGCTGTAGCCGGCACCGGCGGTGTTCGGCATGTACACATAAGCCACCGTGCCGCCGGAGAGCGCGTCCACACGGCGCCTGTTCGACTCGATCCAGTCGAGATTGCGCAGTCCATACTCTGAATCGATCGGCTTGACGGTCACATCGCGGACCTGCGCACCGTCGGCGCTCTTTGCGACGCGCAGCACCGTCTGTTTGCCGGCGGTGCCGTCGAAGAAACTGTCGATGTTGTCGGTGGCGTGCAGCTCACGACCGTTGACCGCCAGCAAATAATCACCCGTGACCACGTCGATGCCGGGCAACGTCAACGGCGCCTCGAGCGAGGGCGTCCAATTCTGGCCGTTGAAGATCTTCGCAAAGCGATAGCGGTCGTGGTCGATGCTGTAATCGGCACCCAACAGCCCAGGCTTCGGCGCGTGGGCGTTCGAGCGAGGGCCGCGCACGAACATGTGGCCCACCTGGATCTCGCCCAGCATCTCATCGCAGAGGTAGGTGAATTCCTCGCGCGACGCGAGGCCTTCGACGTAGGGCGCGTACTTGGCCTCGATCTTGTCGAGATCGAGGCCGTGGTAATGAGGGTCGTAGAAGAAATCGCGCTCGATATGCCAGGTCTCCCGGTACATCTGTTGGTAGGTGGCCCGCGGATCCCTCATCGCCAGCATGCCGCCCGTATTGACCGCTTTGCCCTTGGGCGCGTCGCCCGAGCCTGGCTTCAAGTCCGCCACGGGCGCGATGAACAGCGCCTCCTCGCGTGCATACAGCAGCTTGGTGCCGTCGAAGGACACGTTGAAACTCTTGAGCGAGGTGAGCACTTCTTCGGTCTTGCGTTTTTCCGTGGTGAAGCGCCACAACGCCCGAATGGGCGCGGCATCTTCATTGGATGCGCGTCCGACCGGCCCACCCTCGCCCAAAAACAGCACGCCGGCTTTGCCCACCTGCAGTTCGATGTAGTTTCGTTCCGGAATCGGCAGCGAGAGTATGCGGTTGCCGATATCGGGCAAATCGATGACCGTGGGCTTCGATTTGTCTTTGTCCTTCTTTTTGTCCTTCGCCTTGTTCTTGTCGGTCTTGTGCTGATCGCCGGATTCGCCGCCGTCGGTCTCATCGGTGTCGGCCTTGTCGGCCTTGTCGTCCTTCGGTGCCTCGTCCTTCTGTGCATCGTCGCTCTTTTTGGCATTCTCATCGTCGCTCTCGGGCGGTATGGGCGAGGCGCTGCCCTTGGCGAGCACCAAGACGTAGACCGCGCTATTGGTGGCGCGATCCAGCGAGGAGAGGTCTATTCCGGCATCCGAAGGACCATTGTTGGTGGACGCCGTGAAATACAAATATTTGCCGCTGGGATCGAAGGCTGGATGCGCGGCATTGCTCATGCCGTCGGTGACCTGCGTCGCGGTGTGCGTGGCGAGCGAGTAGAGAAATACCGCGTGCAATTCGCTCTCCAGATCGCGCGTGTAGGCAATCCACTCCGAATCCGGAGACCAAGACAGTTGCGTATCGGCGCCAAAGCCGCCGCGCAAGCCGGTATCGATCTTCACCGGCCGCCCTGCGCCGACGTCCACGTACCAGATGTGCAGGTGCTTATCGGCGTAGGCAATGTGCTTGGAGTCCGGCGACCATCGCGGCGCATAGAAGAACGAGGGTTCCGGTCCTAAATCGATGACCTTGGGTTGCTTCAACCCGTCTTGATCGCGGATGAACAACTGATACTCGCCCGAGGCATCGCTGAAATAGGCGATCGACTTGCCGTCGGGCGACCATGACGGATCGCGCTCGGCCGAGCCCGGCGTACGGGTCAGATTGCGGATGTCGCCCTTCTCGGCGGTCAGGGTAAAGTTATAGCCGCGGGCTTCGACGACGGCGCGGGCACCGGTCGGGGATATAGCCAGCGTTTCGATGGCAGCGCCCGGCACCGCGGCCAGGTGCGGTGTCAAAGCAGGCAGATCTGCGCGTATGTGCACCACGACGTCATGCGCTTGATGCGAAGCAAGGTCGTACAAATGCAGCGAACCGAACTGTTCGATCACCAAGGCACCCGGTCCCGCGCTCACCGTCTTGAAGTCGAGCCCCGGGTTGTCGAGCACCCTCTGCACTTGCTTGCTATGCGTGTCGTAGCTGTAGAGCGACACGGCGCCATCGCGGTCCGACAGGAAGTACACCGTGCCGCCTTCCCAAACGGGGCTGAAGTCATTCGAGCCTTCGCGCGGAATCTTCTCCAGATCCAGCGACTTCAGGTTCACCAACCAGATGGGCGTGGTCTGGCCGCCACGGTAGTGCTTCCAGGCGTCTTGCCACTGCTGCACCGGCACGTAGGCCAAGGTGCTGCCGTCCGCCGACATGCTGCCGGCCTGGGCGCTCGGCAACGGCAGCACCGCGGCCGGCCCCACCCCGTCGGCTCGCACCTCGAATAGGCGCGGATACACCGATGTGCTGGCATGCCCCGAAGTGAATAGCACCTTCTTGCCATCGCTGCTCCAGCCCACCGCCCGGCTGCCCGTGGGCTCCCAGGTCAAACGCCGCGGCACACCGCCCTCGATGCCGGTGACGTACACGTCTTGCAGTCCCTGCTCCCGGCTGGAGAACGCGACTTGCGATCCGTCCGGCGAGATGAAGGGACCCGCGACCACATTGCCGACGGCCGTTAGGCGCCTGGCATCGCCGCCCTGGCGCGGCACCAGCCAGATATCGTTGGCGTAGAGAAATGCGATGGTATCCTGGCTGAGCGCCGGATTACGCAGCAGCAGCGGCGCACCGTGCGCAGCCGCACAAATCATGAAACTCAAAAGCCACGCAAAACCCGAGCACAAGCGAGAGCCACGAATCATAGTTATTTCTGCTAGGGTATCTGCCTTGAGCCTATGAGCAACAGTGTACGGCAGGATCATCATTCGGGGAGTTCTCGATGCAACTTAATTTAGTGTCCGCAGGCCGCAATCCTCCCGAGGAAGTCAACGCTATCGTGGAAGTACCTGTCGGCGGTGAACCGATCAAGTACGAGATGGACAAGGTGTCGGGCGCCCTGGTGGTCGATCGATTCCTCTACACCTCGATGCGCTATCCGGGCAACTACGGCTTCATTCCCCGCACGCTTTCGGACGACGGAGATCCTTGCGACATCCTCATCGCGAATCAGCGCGGCATCATCCCGGGCGCCATCGTCGCGGTGCGTCCTGTCGGTGTCCTGAAAATGAGCGACGAGTCCGGCGGCGACGAAAAGATCCTCGCGGTTCCCGTGACGCGGCTCACGCGCCGCTACGAGAATATAAAAAACTACACGGATTTACCCGGGATCTCGTTGCAGCAGATACAGCATTTCTTCGAGCACTATAAAGATCTCGAGACCGGCAAATGGGTCAAGATCATCGGCTGGGGCGACGCGGCTGAAGCCCGCAGCCTGATCGTCGAGGCCCTCGAGCGCTTCGCGAAGCAAGCTTCAAGCACCGTGTGATCCGATGATCTGTGCCGCGAAGCGTTCCATCTCCTCGGCCTGAGGACTCATTTGCAACAGGACGAGATCCAAACCTGCGGCCTCGAACTGCGCCAGCCGCTCGCGGATGTGTTCCGGTGTGCCGATCAAACCCGGGCGCAAGCCCCGGTTCGACACGGAATACTCGTGTCGTTTGAGCTCCCGCTCCAACTGCGTCCCCGATAACCACTGCTCGAAATTGGCGAAGCCTGGCGCAGCCGGATCGAGCGTCGTGATGCGCTCCACCTCGCGCTGCGCCTCCGCGGCGCTGTCCCGCACGATCGCGTACGCGGCCATGCCGAACTTCATCGGCGGCTTGCCGGTTCGCTGCCGCCGCGCGCGCATGTCAGATATCTTCTCTGCAATCACCGCAGGATCATCGCCATGCATGACATAGGCATCGCAGCACTCCGCGATCAACGACTTGGCGGCTTCCGATTCGCCGCCCGCGTAAACGACCGGGCGCGGCCGCGATACCGGTTTGGGCTCACAGATCGCGTCCTTGAGCACGTAACGCGTGCCGCGATGATTGAACACGCGCTGCGACCATAATCCATCGACGACCGCGAGCCACTCGCGGGTTCTCCCATACCGGTCATCATGTTCATCGAAGTTGAGGCCATACTGTTGCGCCTCGTCGCGCCACCAGGACGACACCACGTTCAGGGCCAGGCGACCCTTGGAAATCTGATCGATGTTCGCCGCCTGTTTGGCGAACAACGCAGGCTGGTGGAAATTCGGGCGCACCGCCACCATCAGTTCGATGCGCTCGGTGACAGCCGCGAGCGCGGCCGCCGTCGACCACGCATCCATGACCGGCTCACTGACGCCCTTGATGTCGTTGAGGTTCAGTTCGGCGATGAGCGTCAGGTCATAGCCGATGGACTCGGCCCGCCGCACCAGACGGCTCATGTAGTCCCAACTGGCCTCCATCCCTTCATCCGGAACATTGCGCAGCCACCCGCCGAAAATCGGTGCCCAGAAACCGTACCTCAAGCCGCTCTCCTATTCGCACCGACGACTTCAGTCAGAAAGTCCACCAATTTCTCATGCGGGTCCCACCCGAGCACCTGCAGCGGCTGCGCCACGAAGTTGGAGAGCGCGTTGATATCGTAAAACTTCGCCACGCCGTCGCGATCGTCCACCATGTATTCGATACCGCCCACGTCGAGATGCGCCGCGCGCGCAATGGACTCGACCGCCTGCACGATATCTGCCGGCGGCTGGAATGACTCGATGCTTATGGTCGGCTTGTCCACCATGCAGACGTCCGCGGGGCACAGGTCGAAGGTCGATCCAGCGCCGTTCAAGGCAATGGCATACAAGAAACGCCCGTTCAAAGTTTCACAGCGCAGCACCCGGGAGTCACGGCAAGGCACATACTCCTGAACCAGGGTGACGCCGTCCACCCCGAAGGGGACTCCGTCCACGCCGGCCGTCATGCTGTCCGATGCCAGATGCGCCGCGAGCTCCGCGGCCGTGTCGTAGCGGGTGACGCCCGAACCCGAGCCGCCGACATTGGGTTTGAGTATGACTGGAAACCCGATCTGTTCGGCCGCCAAGGCCACATCCGCGCGACGGTGTACGACCCGGGTCTTCGGCACCGCCAGCCCTAGCGAACGCATCAGGCTCAGCTGCCGTGCCTTGCTGATGTCGATATTGAGCGCAGCCGTGCCGTTCAGGACGCGCGCGCCCGCGAGTTCCCAGTGCGAGAGGGCCGCAAGACTGTGATAAATGGCGTGCTCGTTTTGGCGCAGGAACGACGACATGGCCAGCCGGTTGAACACGACGGGTGCCGGTGACACCAGCGCGACGGGATCGAGTACATGGTCATGGATGGGCACGCGAGTCCACGACAGGCCGCGTTGATCGAGCAATTTGAACAACGGCTCGAACCAGGCAGGATGTTCGTAATAGACGGCCAAGTCGACCATTGTTTATCGATTGTGACACGGCCTCGAGCTGTCATAAAGCTGCGCGATCTAATCGCTCTCGCACTACCATATCGACTTCTCGCCATTGATCTGATCGTCCAGACTGCCGCGCAGACTCGGGCACAGCACCGCTTTGGCACGCAGCACCTGCTTGAGGGTCGGGACCGCGATCAGGGGTAAATCGAAATAACGTTCGTCCGGCCAGAAACGCAAGCTCGTGCCTCTGCGATTGTCAGGCGCGCCGCCGACCTCCGTGAGAGGCGACGTCGGTTCGCCGTCGGCAAATCCAATCGCATATTCGATGCCGCTACGCCATACCCGCACCTCGAGCCTCTTCGACAGCGCGTTGACCACCGCCACGCCGGCACGACGCGCGCCGCCCGACGATGCGGCAGCGGCGTCGCTAATGTCGCCGGAGTTGGCGACTTCGCCGGCGTCGTCGGACAAATTGGCTCCCGGATGCAGGTGCGTCAGGATCATCTCGACGGCGGAGATGTTGAGTGTCGGGTGGAGGTCCACCGGGATGCCGCGCCCATCGTCGCTGACCTGGCAGGAGCCGTCGGCGAAGAGCACCACGTCAATGTGCATGGCATGACCCGCCAAGGCCTCGTCGACGCTGTTGTCGATGACCTTCTGGGCCAGGTGATTGGGACAGCTGGTGTCGGTGTACAGGCCCGGCCTCTTGCGCACCCAATGCAGCCCACTGAACCGTTCACCGGTCATGTGCACTGGCGCGTGTTTTTCGGCGCCGATCGTTCATCGCGAACTGACGGGATTCTCGAGCGTTGGGCCATGCGCCCGGATCATAACAACCCCATTTAGGCCAAAGTTCTCAACGCGGCCGAAGCGGAGAACCGTGGGCACTAACGCATGATAACCCAAGCATGGTTAGGTTTGAAGCACCCCTTCGCTGTTCAAACTAGAAATCTTTTTCATGGAATTGTGGCGGCCCAAGCGGCGCCAATGCTTGAGCATCTGCCATGCGCTTCGGTCACATGATTAGAACCACACGCTATGAGAGCATGCGGCCTGTCGTGCCATCCTAGCGGGCTTGAGTCGCGTCTCGCGACCGGGTAACGAGCCGCGACCGGGCAATGATCAAGATTCAAAACGCCTGCAAGGTTTATTCAACCGGCGCGGCCGAATTCCAGGCGCTCAACGACGTCACATTGCGCATCGCCCGAGGTGAGATCTTTGGCATCATTGGCCGCTCCGGGGCCGGCAAGAGCACTCTGCTGCGGTTGATCAACCACCTCGAGGAGCCGACGCACGGAGCGGTTCTCATCGACGACCGCGACGTGGGTGCGCTCGATGCCAGGCAACTGCGCGCGCTGCGGCAACGGATCGGATTCGTCTTCCAGCACTTCAATCTTTTGCATTCGAAAACCGTGACCGAGAATGTCCGCCTGCCGCTCAAGGTTGCGGGTCGGCTGGCGCCGCAGGCGCAGCGGCAACGCGTGCGCGAGGTTCTGGCCCTGGTCGGCATTGCGGACCAAGGCGATAAGTATCCGGCGGCGTTGTCGGGCGGACAGCGCCAACGCGTCGGTATCGCTCGGGCGCTCGCCAACAATCCGGACATCCTGCTCTGCGACGAGGCCACCTCCGCCCTCGATCCGGAATCGACGGCCGCGGTACTGCAGTTGCTGCTCGATATCCAACGACGCTTGCAGTTGACCATCGTCCTCGTCACGCACAGCATGAACGTGATTCGCGCCGTGGCTGACCGGGTCGCTGTCATGGATCGTGGTTGCGTCGTGGAGTCAGGGCGCGTCGCAGACGTTTTCTTGCGGCCGTGCCATGAGGTCACCCGCACGCTATTGACGGAGAGCGGCTTCGACACGAGTGTCTTGTCCGGTGCGACAGACCTGCACCGGCATGTGATCGAATTGTCGTACGACGGTGCGGTTGCCGGGCAGCCGCTGCTCAGCCGTATCGCGCGCGAATCCGGCCTGGATTTCTCGATCCTGGCGGGATCCGCGGGCCGCCTCAAGGACACTGCATTCGGCCGTTTCAGCATCGAGCTTGCGGTCGAGCAAGCGGTGCAACTACAGCAATTCCTGGCGGTTTGCGCGACTCACGGCGTTCACGCGAAACTGTGGCATTCCGCATGGCACTGATCGAGAAGGCGTGGGCTGACCTGCGCGGCTTCGACTACTGGCCTGACATCGGCGAGGCCACGCTCGAGACGCTCACCATGACGGGCTGCGCCCTGCTCTTCACGGTGATCGTCGGATTCGTGTTGGGAACGCTGCTGTTCCTGACCAGTCCCGCACACAGGTCCTCGCGGCCGGCCTACCGCCGCGTGCAGATTTGGGCCTACCGGATTCTGTCCTTTGCGATCAACCTGGTCCGTTCCATCCCGTTTCTGATCTTGCTGATTCTGCTGATTCCCGCAACCCGCGGGCTGGTCGGCACGTCGCTTGGGACTCGAGGCGCCATCCCGCCGTTGGTCATTGCCTCCGCACCTTTTTTTGCGCGCCTGGTGGAGAGCGTGCTGCGGGAGGTGGAGAGCGGCGTGCTGGAAACCTGCCGCGCGATTGGCGCGACCACGCGCCAGACCGTGTGCTGGGCGCTGTTGCCGGAAGCCTCCGCACCGCTATTCGCCGCGATCACCGTAACCGCGATCGCGCTGATCGGCTACTCGGCGATGGCCGGCGTGATCGGCGGCGGCGGCCTTGGAGATCTGGCCGTACGCTACGGCTATCAGCGATTCGACACCCAGGTCATGATCGTGACGGTCGCCGTGCTGGTGCTCATCGTGCAAATCGTACAGTGGGGCGGCGATCGGCTGGTCGCGCGCCTCGCCCACAATTGACCTAACCCAGCGCTGACCCAACCCATCGCTGACCCAACCCAATCACTCGCCACCCAAAGGTAATCGTATGAGACACCCAAGTAATAGCTGGCTCAAACGCATCCTCCCATTGACGCTGCTCATGATGCTGTGCGGCACTGTCGCGCGCGCGCAAGAGACCTTGAAAATCGCCGCTTCCGCCGTGCCGCACGCGGAGATTCTGGAATTCGTGAAACCGCTGCTCAAGTCGCAGGGTGTGCTGCTGGACATACGGGTATTCACCGATTACGTCCAGCCCAATCTGCAGGTCGCCGAAAACCAGTTGGACGCCAATTTCTTCCAGCATCAACCCTATCTCGACGCCTTCAACCAGGCTCACGGCACGAAGCTCGTGGCCGTGC
>Ga0116231_10010342_pt1 | contig 15091 bp, 13 predicted proteins | sample S1TSphgellanicum_2_FD_89695 | JGI IMG/M metagenome (GOLD analysis project Ga0116231, IMG submission 89695) | Host-associated microbial communities from peat moss isolated from Minnesota, USA - S1T2_Fd - Sphagnum magellanicum MG | ecosystem: Host-associated > Plants > Peat moss > Unclassified...
GAATCTAATGTGTTTATTTGGTAGAAGTAATCTGATTGATATAGCAAATGTGGGGAGAATAGAGGAGGATGTGCTAAAGAGTTTTGTGTTCAACAAACTGCATCCTCACAACGTTGTTTTCCTGGAATGCAGGCTATGATGCTAAGAGGTATTGCCATGCCATGGAGTTGCTGAAGAATAGATTCAACATTTCGAACAGATGTGTGAAGAATGGGTTGAGATTCACAAGGTAAAATTTTGTTGCTAAGTGGATTGGTGATGCAATCTCATACTTCTTAATTTTTGCTCTTCCTTTCATGCAAGTAAATTGCCAAGTTCCTGCTCTTTCCTTTCATGCAGGTGCCTACTCTGCAACATGTGTGACAAAAGAGCAGAGTCATTTGTACCCTGTCAATAATAGCAAAGCCAATTGTGGGCAAATACGGCAAGCATACATTGGGCAGTGGTGGTGTGCATAAGCATCTGGAGGTCCATGCCTCTTTGATGCAATGTATGAAATTGCAGAGAAATTTCCACAGAAACAATTTGAAGGTAAGATGACAACAATGAATGCAGGCATAACCTTAGGAGAGAGAGAGTGACTTGCTCACAAAGTGCCAGACCCATGGCCTTCTTCATCACAAGAAATAGCAGTGACAAGTTGCCATGACTACCCACTGATTCATCAGCTCTTGATAGTGGGTTTGCAATATAAGTAAATAATATACTATCAGATATTTTGGGCAAACCATTATACAAAATCTGTGTCCTCAGTTTCTGTCACATTCCTGGAAGCTACAGGAAGTATTATTAAATAGGGTACTGTTATCAATTTGTTGAGACAGTTGGCTCTGCAGGCATTTAGAGATGAAAAAGTTGAAGAAATTCAACTTGGGGCAGCGGCAGGGCACATGATGACATTGTAACTACACATGTCACAAGAAATTCACCTTTGTCTTGCTGCAGCATTCCTGGAAGCAGCAGCAGCAATTTTGTGACAGATTGTTCCCAGACACAATATTTTCACTGGTGAAAGTCTGTAACCCATTGCTTGGACAAGGGCTTGAGTACATCCTCAAGTATCTCCAAAGTTGGTCATGTCTGCAACGACCCAGAAAAATAAACCGGGTGTGCAACCAAGTAAGACACCCAAATCTCACTCCAACAGAATATATAATTGCTGTAATGGCAGACAAGAATAAATCCTTGTTGCTTGTGTATACCAACATCTCAGCTGCAAAAGGAACAAAGGTGTCTTCTCAATGGTCAAGATTGAACTTGGTCATCTTCATCTCAATGGTTGAGATCAAATTCGGTCAGCTGCTGCTTGCTGCTGCTGAGGAGAGACTAGATTGGTAGGCTATGTTCTGTTCAAGTATTTGTGTCCACATGCAGGTGTGGTGTTACATGAGAAAAAAAGTGAAAATTACTGGGTGATCACAAAGCATCATTGTGCACCATGATATCTCAACTTCAGCTCTACTGAATGGTGTTTTAGCTTTCACCACAGCTTCTTTGAGAGTTGTGTGACATCTGACGCCACACCCCAAGCTGAACACTACAATACCATTGGGAAACTATGTATATGCTTCAATAACTAACAACCCCTTTCACAACAAAATTTGCAGGAGAGAAAAAGGACAATGATTTTAGTTCCAAGCCACCAACCCAATTCTTGTCTGCAAAGAGGGAAAAAGAGGGACACCGATCCATAGTTTGCAAGTCACGCCACCCAATTCTCTTCCACAAAAGACTTGAGATAAAAAAACCAAGGACAATCTGATCATCTATAGGAAGACTTAACCAAATTTGGCTATAAATGAGATATGAAAGTTAAAATATAAATAAATAAATAAAGTCCTACTTATATATTTTTGTCTCAACTACTTGCATCATGCATAGTGATCTAGTGACATTTTAAATTCTTTTGAATTTTGGCAATTGATGAGCTAAGAAATCACTTCATTTTAGCATTTTAAATTTTGAGTTTTTCTTTCTGTTGAAATTTTATTGTGAACAAAAGGCTAATCTGTATTCAACTGCCAACTGCTTCTAACAAAAATCGACAATGGGAATGGGGTGAATAAGACCAGGGTTCTTTTTTTCAATTTTGTGATGTAGCCAAACTGGCAATCGTTGACAATAAGATTTAGCCAAATTTGGCTACAGATCAGATACAGAACTACAAAAATTGAAGAATCTTTTCCTGGAAGTTGGAACCCGTTGTTGAAGTCTTGCAGATTAAAAATATTATTTTTCGAAATCTGGCGAGTTAGGGCCCATTTTCTTTCACTAACATGCTTTGTTTGTGTCAGTTGTTTAAAACATTTGATTTTGTGAGAACTGACCAAGGTATCAAGATTTTGATTTTCGTTTTCAAAGCTCCGAGGAGAAGAAGAGCAGGGAGGAAGGGACAAGACGCACACACCAGACAAAGGGGGCGAGACTTCCGGCGGCGGATACCTACAAGAGCGGCAACTGTCGCAGCTGCAGCTGTCAGGGAAGAGGAGTCAGGAGGAGCCTGCTGCTGCTGCTGCGGGAAGTCGTCAGTGATCCTGGAGTCCACGACGTCGTCGAGCTTCAAAAGCATCTTCATCGCCGCATACTGTAGCTGTGCAGCTGGTGCTGCAGACGGACGCACTTTGGAGACCCAGGGTCCAACTACTTGCGTCGACCGCTGCTGCTGGAGCTTCTTCTTCGCCGCCCCACCATTTGACAGTACTGCACCTTTCACCTGAGGAGCTGCTGCAGCATCGTCCCCATCCATCTTCTTCCCCACTACCGCAACACTTCCCAGCTCTTGCAGCACCACCGGATCTGATAACCGGCGCGAGCAAGAAGTCAGGCAAGAAATGTAAAAGTCTAGAAAGTAACTAAGTAACTTTTAGTAAAGTCAAATTAAAAGAAAACGTAAAAGTAGATGGTGAGAAAAGTAAATTCTCTCTTTCTCGTCTTTTCTCTCTTGCTTTTCTCTCTTCTGTTCTCTAAACCCTAAACTTCTTCTCTTCTCTTCTCTTCTCTTCTTTTCCTCAACCCTAAACTTCATCTCTTCTCTTCTTTAAACTTCAGACCTCTTCTCTTCTCTTTTTCTTCTCTTATTTAAACCCTAAACCTATTCTCGTCTCTTCTCTTTCACTTTTCTAAACCGTAAAGCATTGCTTGGATTTTTCCCTTTGTATTTTCAGCTCACTTACATGCTTGAAGAAACCTATTTTTAGCAATGTACCATCCAAGCTTTACTAGGATCTTTTGACCACAAGCCCTTTCCCTATACCGAATCTCTAAATCTTTTTTTAAAAAATTTAATAATTTAATTAATTAATTAATTAGTTATAATGGTTAAAACTCATGTGTTTTTTGACTTTTCAAGTTTTTTTTAAAAAATAGACTTTAATTTAAGGTTTAAGATTTTAAGAACTCCGTGATGGTGTTCAATGTCGCATCGTTGTTGTGTCCTTTCACGATAACATCTGACATTTTCATGCTGAAGGACACTACCAAGTCACATTGCAACAATGTCAAGCTAAACATCTCAAACAATTTACCCTTGGTGATCTACTAAGTAGTTTTAGCTGAACACCGGTTAGTCATGGGCCTCAAGATCGACAACTCACTTATTGATGTGTGATTGTCCAAGATAGAGGCGACCATTGAAAAAATTGTGTCTTTCACGACCGTTGGCCACTGCAACCGTTGGCCACCTTGTGGTCAACTAGTTGATGGAACACAAGGCGGTTGCAATTGTCACAACCAAGGCTACATGTGGGGAAGAGCCCAAATGTCGCAACCCCACTTTGGGCCAAATGGGAGAATGTAATTCCCATTCCCAAAAGTGAGAGACTTGGAGCCCTCCGAGATTCCCGAAAACTCAGAAGATGATTTGAGAGGTCAAATTTCCTCGCATTGGTGCGCTCTTTATGTCATTGGAAAGATCTTGAAGAGTAGATGTCCAAAATGGCCTCACATGAGCCATTTGGACATCTACAGCCCAAGTTATGGGCAAAAGAAGGGCCGGGAGTCAAACTGGCAGTTTGACTCCCGACCACTAAAAGTCGGGAATCGACCTCTTCCCAACGTCTGCAAAAGGAGTGCGACATGGTGTTGGAAAGCTTTTGAAGAGAGCTACAACTTTGGTTTGGACCTCACTCCAATCAGAGGTTGGAGCCGGGAGATATGAGCTCCCAAAGTCCCGGGACTGCAACCCGGGACAGTTTCAGGACTCCTCCTTGGGAGTCCCGAAAAAAATAGCCATTTGGATGTAGCCTCAGCAGAGAGCTATAGAAAATATTATATGGGGGAAGGTGGTGGCTTCCCTCGAATCCGGGCCGTGGTGAGTCTTGTGTGTCAAAGTGCCCGTGACTTGTCCCAACACCCAAGGGTGTTCCCGAATGCTAACTAACCCTCTTGTGGTTGGTTTTGGATGTAGATTCAAGCTTGATAATCTAATCCTTTTTCATAATCTAATCCCGGGACTTCTAGCACACCCCTCTACCCCCTTTTAGTGCTGGAAGTCGGGAGCAGCCCTCAAATCCCAACTTTCCACAACTCTACATAGTTGGACCCTCAAGTGAGTTCAACAAAGGATTTAAGAGCGTGTCACCAAATGGACCACAGTGATGGTTAAAAAGGTGCGCCAAGTGGTCAGCCGAGCTGTGGAAACCCTAACTGATGCGCCCAAACACGAGGAACGTAAACTCAATTTGCACCTCACGAGCTTTGAGGCCAAGGAGGGTGAAATTGAGACCGAAAAGGAGTTGGTGCAACGACTCAACACAGAACTATTGCAAAGCCAAATGAAGCTACGTGCAAAGGTCGTCACCACCATGTGGCAATGACCTACAACTACACAGGCCTTCACCTCGGTGGCAGGCATGCGCCCCGTTGTAATGCTGCTCAAGTTCGCAATGAGTGAAAATCACTAGGCTGCGCTGTGAAAGCACAAAGGCTTGGCGAGGACCAAGTTGGGCCTAGACGAAGACCTTGAACCCACACAACAAACACGCAAGTTGGAGTTATGGTTGTTATTCAAGGAAGCCAAGGTGGCAAGGAAGCGCGTTTTTTGGTGTGTAATCGAGCTCTTCGTCAACGGCACTCAAATTTGCTTGCCTTCCTCTATTTCAAGGCGCGGGGACCAGAAAAACCTATGCATGGTATTATGAAACATGCATTGGAGTGGTGTAAATAAATTGGAAACAAGGGTGTAAATACTAGAGTTATTTCAGGGTGCTAACCTTGTTTTATTAACTGAAACTTAACACTTCCCAAACTAACATTTGCCACATGTTGAAAGGTTTAATTCACTTACGATAGCGTGCATTCTATAATTGCGAAAAACAAAAGTGATAAAACATAGTGAGGGGGTTGTTACTTACTTTCGTAACCACCTTAGCCCAAACTTGTCATAATGGGGGAGGGTGGACACGATTTTTATCTATGGCTACAAGTCAATAAGGGTGTTGCCCCTGACTTGTTTGTCTGTGTGGTATACGCTGCCCCTATCGGTTCTAAACACGAGAACGAATCCTTGTTCCAAAACCTGGCAGTAGATATTGTTGAAGTTCAAATTGTAGGGGGCATGGTACTATTGGGAGGGGATTTTAAGGCACATACTACAGTGCTACCAAATACCATTAACACTAGCAACCTTTGTGAACTGTTATAGGCACCTAAGCTCGTTGAGACTCAACAACCAAGTGCTATGGCTAAACGACAAAATCGCGATGTCAATGTTAGTGGCTAGGGCCATGACCTCTTGGACCTATGTTGTGATGTTGAGTTGCTCTTTAATGGCCGAACACCTAATGACAAATCAAGGGAGTTCACTTGCTTAGCAAATGGGGGTGTAACACTATCAATTATATTATTGGCTCACCTGCAATTTGGCAAGCTACTACACACTTCGAGGTGATAATAGATGACACCCACTATTACGCGATGGGGGGCGATTCTGACCACAGGTTATTACGCCTATGGTTGAGCATCAATTGTAACTTTGCTGAACCATAACATATAGTTGTAACAAATTTTTTTTTGCCTAGGTTCAAATATGATAAATCAAAAGTTAAAGAGTATGAGCTTGTCCGAACAATGAGTCTTAAAAACTTGTGGGTTGCTCACTCGATTGGGCATCAAGGGGCAGACAGGTTAGCTAACCTACTGCAATAGTGCGTGGGTGTTGCAACAAAGTTTACTTTTGGCAACAAGCTTTTATGAGGGAGTTGCAAAAAAAGACACAGCCATAAACCTTGGTTTAACGTTGACTACCATACAACGAAACGTGAACTGAGGCTCTGGCCAAAAGCCAACCCAATTCGCTCGCCGCTAAACATCAGGAAAGTAAATTTAAAAATTTATTAAAAAGGAAAATAATTTTTTGGAAAATTTCAAGAGTTCAACACATGTGTGCGCTTGGTAAGGTGGATACATTTTCATTCTGGAAAAAATACCAGCCAAGGGCATGCATTATGGACAAGATTAATGCAGCTACGCTTTTGGAAGGCTTCCGCGGGCTAATTGGCCAATGTCCGAAACCCATACAGTTGTGAACTGATCACTCGGCTTAGGTGACCGAACCTCCACTTAACCACACCTTGAACACAAATATCACACTTGTTGAGCTGCTTTAGACGCTAAAAAAACTACAAAGGAACAAGATTACTGGTTTGGATTGTATGAAAGCTGAGTTCATTTTGGATGCGAGAGAGCTACTACACATGCCACTATTGACAAAATTCAATTGTTTTCTAACAAAAGACTTTCTAGAAGCCGTTTCCACTGGGGTGGTCCACACATTCTTTAAAGGGAACGATGCCTTTGAATTTGATAACTATAGAGGGATAACGGTTGAGCCTATCCTAGCAAAATTATTTGTTATGATCCTTGACAAAAGGCTAAACGACTGGGTTAAACAACATGGGCTGTGTGCCAACGGCCAAGCTGGGTTTTGCAAAGATGACCACACTATTGACCAACTTTTCATATTACGAACTCTGATAAAACAAAGGAAGGTAAAAAAAAAACCATTTTATTGCTACTTTATGGATTAAAAAAAAGTGTTCGACATTATGCTGTGTGAAGTGCTATGGCAGGTCTTGGCTGGCCTTGGGGTGGAAAGATGCTTCTTACGATGCCTACAAACAATGTATGCCAAGGATATTATACGCATCAACCACCCAAGCAAAGGTGTCACCTCCAACTTTAAGTGCCAACAAGGTGTGAAGCAAGGCTGTCCTCTCGGCCCCCTATTGTTTGGGCTATATTTGGATGCCCTAAAAGGGCGCTTGGACGGTAAAAAATGCGATGCACCGGCCTTAGCAGACGTGCACGTATGGCTGTTGCTTTTTGTAGATGACCTTGCTCTGACGTCAGAATTAGAAGTGAGACTATAACAGTAATTAAACGCGCTCCAGCAGTTTTATGTTGAATGTGGACTTAAAGTGAACTTGAAAAAAACAAAAGTCATGGTCTTCAATTTTGTTGACCCTTGACAAAAGTTTGTGTTTGAAGGAGACGTTATTGAGTGTGCAAACCTTCAAATACCTAGGGATCCTACTCAAGACCACCTCCAACCTGGACAATGTAGTGGAACATCTAATAGTTACTAACAAGCGCTCGTTGTTCGCACTAAACTATCGTTGTGTGGAGCTACGTATTATGGACGTTAAGTTATGTTATGACCTTTTCAACATGTTGGTGCGTTCCACAACCAGCTATGCCTGTGAAGTTTGGGTGGACTCCAAGAAAATAGTAGTGTATCGAAGGTTCCTCAAGTCCCTACTTGGGGTGCGAAAAACAACCAACAAGTCCATCGTGCTTGCAAAATTTGGCAAATTCCCCTTTGAACATTTTGCATGGGGACAAGTGTTATTATACTATAACCGTGTGAGCATGGTCATTAAAGACCACATCTTGGGAAAAGCATGGGAAACCTAGCTCGCTATGCTTACTATGGGAAAAAAATGTTAGGCTAGATCCGTGAAAAAATGACTATTCAAAAATCAACCCCAGAAGGTGGCAGGTTTTCTGCCGCTGGTTCAACCTTTGCTAAAAACAGTGCCTCAATTTGTAGCGACCTGTGCATTCCAAGCAGGGATTGTTCAACCATTGCTAAGAACAATTCCTAGGACAACGCACATACATCCAGCCCGTCTAGCAAGGTTGAGAGTTTCGGTGAAAAGCCAAGTATTTTTGTGCAACATGCACAACGTATGGGTGGGAGCTCAGATGGCTAAGTTAGCTATGCTACAACTATTGTAGCCGGTTGGTGTTAGATCTACGACAAGAGGCCTGATCAACCAGGAGGCTGGGGCCCTACCCGCTCCAGATTTTCCCCACATGATGTTGAATGTAAAAAGGGTGAAGGATAATATGCAGCTAACTTTCATTGAAAAGTTTTTTACCAACCACGAAATTGGGACTAGTGTGTAGATAAGTTACTTGCGCTTCAAGGGTATGTCGTATGAGAGCGAAAGCTACTTGTGTGACATCAGCTGTGTTCAGTTGCGAAAAGTTCTGGCCCAGTTTCGATGTGGTAACATGCAGCTTGAGGTAATGCTAGGTACGTGGAAGGGCGTGCCATACACGAAGAGGCTTTGTCGAGGCTGTGACTTGGGGAAGGTAGAAGACGAAGAGCACTTGCTCCTTGTCTATCCAAATACACAGAAAGTTAGGGAACACTTTTGTTCGGCCTTGCCCTTCACCCACACAAGCACTCTTGTTGAGCTCATGTAGACTACGAACACGGTCGCCCTAGCCGAGTTTGTGGCATGGTGCCAATACCAGAGGACAATTTGTCCTCCATGATCTACCTTTCGTCTAATGGACTTTCTAGTCCCAAATGAACATAAAATTGTAAACAATAAACAATGTCAAAATCATATTTTTCAGGTCAAAAAATGTGAAAATTCACCACCCCCAAAAAAAAAGAAACACTGATTATTATGATGCAATAAAGTTATGGTAGGTTTCCATCATCACATAGTCAGATCTCTATTACAACCTTGTGAACATCTAGTCTTAAAGATTTGAGTTTTAGCAATTCAAATGGGATTTATCATATGTGTTCTTTTTTAGGTTTGGGATCAGTGGTTTTTTTTTTTTCAATTTTGTGATTTTGAAAGTTTGGAATTTTTTTTCATTCTTTGGCCATTTTCCTAGAATTTACACTAAAAAAACGAAAAATTTCAAATTCTCCAAATGTTTTTTTAACCACAGTGCGAAAATTTGCCAAAAACAATTTCACTGGTTCCTGCGTTGGCAATCATCCACCAGGAGATGTAGCCTTGGCTATAGATTAGCTATGAAAGTAAAAATGTATTAAAATCCTTTTATAACCTGGCTACTTTTTAAATTGTAGAAACATGGTGATGTTTTTGAAAATTGGATGATTACTACTTCAGGAAATTTTCAAAATTGAGAAAAAAAGACACTCGTGTGGGGTTGATCTAAGGTCCAAGATATCCAAATCTAGTGCCATCTGATGTGGGCAGAGAACGATATAGGGGTCCTTTAATTGCGCAGGTAAAGCTCAAGGCTATTGGTTTTCCGGTAATAAGGGCCTGTGTGAGGTGGAGCCGAGCACAAGCCTGATTTTCATAAAGCCTGCATGTGAGGGCTTTACTAACCACAAAGGCTTGGGTGAATTTTTATTTCTTATTTTTTCTTGTGATACGTGGATGTATAATGGGAAAAAACATGGCTATATTTTTAAAAATGGAATGCCTGCAAGAGTGGACATTGTGTTTTAGAAAAAGCCCACCCCTTGGTGAGGAAAAATTACCAGATTTCACATTCCCTCAAACCACACTACCAAAATCTGCCTGGCTCTTTATGATAATGAATTCCTCTGAGTCTAGCCCATCATTTGCTCTTTCTTTAGCTCCTTGAGTACCTGAGAATGTTGGCAAGTTCGACATATGTCTGTCAATTAACTATTTAATTTTGAAATTTTCATTTCAGCAAATAGAATATTATTTATGCTTCTATATTTTCCTTAAAACATTTGTGTTATTTGAGAATTTTTATTTCTAAAAATTTCAACATTTCTGAAAATAATATAATTAGTGTCAAAGCTGCCAAGGTAGTAGGGTATTTTGTTGGATTCCAAATCACATGAAAGAGGTGCAAATATGAACAGGTTAAAGTGAACTAGCAAATGACATTAATTTCTTTCAAAAAAAGACATTAAACCCCTCTGCCAACTTTTAGAGTGGATTATACTATATGAACCCATGCCCAAGTATGTTCATGGGATTAAGCCCACTTCAAATGCAAAAGGATTTGTTTCAAAACATGTAATGTACCAAGTTTTACGACAAAATAAAATTGAGATGTGTATAGGCATCAAGTTTAACAGCTAGGTAACTAAAATAAAAAGTTAGGTATAAAATTCAGCTTCTTTGTCAACTTTTCAAAAAAACAAAAATCAACTTGCCTACCTAAAGAATCTGATTTTTTTGTGATTTCAACTTCAGTTTCTGGATTTAGGAAAAGGTTAATTCCATGGTTCGATTCTTGTGCTATTTCAATCAAAAGGATGCTAGCTCATTCTAATAGTAAAAAAAGCTTGAGCCCCAGATTTAACACTGCAAACTAGGTACCCTCACAACACTAGTTCTAACTGGTGTTGTGGTTCTTTGAATTTTCAAAGAACCACTAGTTTAAATATTCCAAAATCAAAGAACTGTCAATTTTGGTTCTTGGAAAAAATTCAGAATCAAATAACTGCCAGTCATGGTTATTCCAACCTTCAGTTTCTGGGAAAGAACTCGTGAAGAATTTAAGTCTGTTCAGTTACAGGTTCTTTGAGTTTCTTTAATTGTTGTGGAAAACCCCAGTTATATATCAATTTCGATTGTTGTTTTGATGTTTGATAATTGGTGGGCATCTTTATGCTGGGAGAAATGATTTTTTTATTGTAGATACAGAAGGCTACACAGACAAGGTACGACTTCTAAGTGAAAGAAGCTTAGTCCATGAAAACTTGTACAAAGCTTTCATGCAAGTGAGTCAACATGCCAGCTCTGGTAGGTAAGTGGATAAGTCAGTCCACATACCTGGATGCTTCTTCAAATTATTTTAAAGTTACATAATATGATTACATTGGTTCTATTGCAATTGTTGACTACTTTATGCCTCTCACAAGTGGTGTACAATTTTGAAATCTGTCCCAAAGAATGATGATCAAAGGATGGCAAGGTTGGTTGGAGTTGAAGGATTATGTCAAATGGTTGTCAAGTGTATGACATTGTCTACATTAATGTTTCCCTAGTTGAAGTCCTAACCAAATTGTCATCAATGTTCTTGGTTGTTTTCAAAAACATCATTGTCCCAACACAAATCTTGCATGAATGACCTTGCGTGGACATTTTCTTCATGTACTTCTTTTGGCTACACATAAATTGCATCCTAGGAAAGCTTCGACAATATGTAACATCATTTCTTAGTAGGAAGTGTTAAGACATGTACCTATATGATAGTTTGCAATCCTCTCTATAATCGCCATTAAGACAATTCCACTTGTTTTTACACGTCTTGCCATTGCATGCAATTTTTGATCTTATAATTACTTGGAGCTCTTCAAAAAATTTGGTCCATCTTTGCATTGCAAGAATCATATTTTTTTTCGAATTAATGATTTACTTCAAGACATTATGCTTTTTGTTTTTACAATCGATCAACGCAAGGATTTCATCTTAACTCTAATTTGAATTGCACTAGCATGAGGTACTTGAAATCTACACATTTGATTTACTTGAAAATTTATCATTAGAAAAATAGATTTAATTACACATTGTTTGAAAATTCATGAAAACACAGGTGAATTAAACTTTTGAAGTTGGGACTATCATCCTATAATGGGCCCTATCCAAAACATGAAGGCCATGTTTCAAATGTTAATGATGGCACATTAATAACCACCTCAACTATCTATCCATGGACTACAACATGTTTGAACAAAATTAGTTAATTATTGATTTAATAATGACCATAACTTAGGGTCTAAAAGTAGCTTTAGTAATAGCCTAGTAGTTTTGACTCTTGACAAAGGAGTTGATTTAGCAAGGTTGGAGATTGGAAAGATGTGGTTTTTCATTGTTCAATTTTGAAACAAAATTATGCATCTTGTTGGTTGCATTACTATATGATTGAAATCTTTGGCAAACAAAGTCTACTATTCTTTGATAAGTAGACTTTAGTAGACTATAATAGATTTTGTTCTTTGACATTTTCTTATATTTTTAAATCACAATTATATGCCAAAGTTAATTCTTTGAATAATTTAAGAACTAGTGAGTAAACGGGCATATACCCAGGTTGATATCTAACAAATATATGTCCATCCTTCTAAGAACCACCCAATGTTGATCTTTGCCTTCTTTTTTGTATTTTGTTGAACTTTTCATCTTTTCCTTTCCTTTCCTTTTATGATTATTTGAGTTACATACTACTACCATCATGGTTAAGATTGGTTGGTAGTTGGTACTGCCATTGAGTACCAGAAACTTATTATTTTTATTGAATCATATGACAAGGACTATGCATTTGCTTTGATGTACAACACCTTAAAAGCAACTTGGACCTTTTGTTGACAAATAAATGATCTGCAAGAACATTGTCCATAAAAAGGAGTGTTAGGTATCTCATCTCATTTCCTTCTTATGCAGTTTTCATGTTATGTTAAGTAATATAAATAATCAATAGTAAATAAAATAATATGAACTAAAATATAATTAAACTTTAAAAAATAATGCAAATATCATGTCATGCCCCTCCTATAGTTTACATCTTTATCTTATTAAATTATGACAAATATCCTGGAACAACTAGTTTTTTATGTGTGCGAAATTTCACTCAAATGTGAAGTCCAACTATAGGTTGCAAATTGTATAAAGGAAAAAAGGGAAGACCTTTAAAGATTTGTCAAAAACCTAAAGCTTTGTTTTAGGGTTTGTTGTATTTGCACTGCGTGATCATTGTTCATTGTCACCTCCTGCCATTTCCAAATCTGCAGATGAGCTTGACACCCTCCATCATAACCAAACACCTCCTTCAAGCTTTGTAATGGCCATGATTGACATAGTTTCTTTAAATTCCATTTTCTTTCACAATTCTTCTCTTCCCTGATTGTTCTTATAGTCGCAAGGATTTCACATTCAGGTTGAAGGTCATCACTTAGGTGTTGATCTCATAAAATGTTAAATGTTAGTTGTTGTCCGTTACACTCATAACAAGTTTGCAATGGGGTGGTGGTTAGCAACAAATCTTGAAGCATTGTAAAGATGGGTAAATCTTCAAATACTTGGTTAGGTTTCATTGATCATTTTTTATTTTAGCTCGGAGGTTGAAATTGAACCAACCTGTCAAAGGACTGAGAGACAAAATACTCCCTGTTGAAATGCCCATGGGACACTTCATCAAAAGCTAACACTGACTATCCTTTTGCATATCCTCCTCATCAACTTTTCTTTTCCATGTGAATTTAAAAATAATGAAATGCAAAAAACTTTTTTTTGAGATTTTTAGTTCTCTTGTTTTGATTTTTTTTTAAATCTCAATATTTTGTAAAAACTGCATGTGTTCTTTCTAATCTACCTAGAGATCGCCTCCAATTACATTGTTGTACAACCCACCATTTTTTCCCCCCATTATACCCACCACCCACCAAGTACATATCACTGGAATTACTTAAAATAAAGGCACACGATTTTTATGCTGTGTAACACCCTTGGCCATTATTGGAATTGGGCCCACTTCAGCTTCGCCTTGCACATATATATTTCACCTCTCCTATAATAAGATAAGGTGCCTCCCAAGTTCATTTTTATTCTCTTGCAATGAGCCAATTTGACTGGCCCATCACTCAAAATAAATGAAACTATGGAGGCTCTCCAAAACAAAAGGTTCTATTTTGAAGTACAGAGTTCCCCACCTTTGGTCCACCTATATAGGTGAAAGAAGGACAACATTTGCCAAAGCATATGGGATAAAAGTGAGGTGTTATTTTGAACTTTTTGGGAAACATGTGAGAACTTGGGAACTCTTCGCTTGGGCACAACCCCCACCCACACCCACAAGGAAAAAAAAGGGAGGTCCCTTCATTCCATGCGCTTCTCATTGGTTGCATGGAAATTATATTCCTAAAATTGGCTGCCACTATTTTAGCCTAGATTAATAGCCCTTTCCTATTCTGGTAATGCACACAGCTCAGTGCATTACCCTATACTATATTAGGTTGGAACAGGTAGCCACGAATATGAAAGGGTGCTTACATGTTTTATTTTCAGTTCTCATTTGTAGTAAAATTTGACTAAGTCTGCTTATGAAAGTCATTCTTGTCAAGGCTGTATGTCTTTTTTGGATGATGGCCACTTTGGTTACATTAAAACCTTTCTTTTTATTTCTCATTGTATTTTGAGGTTTCTCCCCCAGCAGAAGATCACCAGGGAGTTATGCAGTGGGGGAGATCGCACTATATTTCTATGTTCCCATGTTCTCATGGAACAATTTTTGATGGGACGGATTAGGAAAATTCAAAAACACAAGGAGGAAGGGGACAAATCAGGAAAATTCAAGAAAACAAGAAGGAAAAAATTGAGGAAAGAAAGAGAAGAGATCTTTGCATATGTGGAGGTTCCCATACTTGTGTGTTTGCCATTGGTTGGGGATGCCCGGGGCTACCACCCTGGTGCGACCCTCCGTCAGGAGAACCCACTCATATGGGAACCTTCCTTACAACATCACAAGATTGGAAAAAAAACAGGCTCCTCCTGTCCTCCTCATAAATCCTTGCATACAAGTAATAATACAAGCGATAGTATCAAGTCTCAGGTCCAACTACCACAAGCAATTATCATACTATTTATAGTTTTTGTAGAGGGGGAATGACTTGGAAAATGTTCAACTGGGCGGCTGGAGTGAATTAGCAGCCACCAATGCACCAGTTGAGGATGAGCCCGTTCAGCCCGTTTAGCGGATGAACATCCTCCCTGCCCGAGGTGTTTTTTTTTTTTCACCTCTTCTTTGCCCCCCCCCCCCCCCCCCCCCCCCTCCCCCCCCCCCCACCCCCCCCCCCCCCCCCCCCCCCCCCCCCCCCCCCCCCCCCCCCCCCCCC
>Ga0116231_10010343_pt1 | contig 15091 bp, 12 predicted proteins | sample S1TSphgellanicum_2_FD_89695 | JGI IMG/M metagenome (GOLD analysis project Ga0116231, IMG submission 89695) | Host-associated microbial communities from peat moss isolated from Minnesota, USA - S1T2_Fd - Sphagnum magellanicum MG | ecosystem: Host-associated > Plants > Peat moss > Unclassified...
CCCCAACACCAAAAAAAAAAAAACACCCCAAAAAAAAAAAGGCAAAAAAACTAAAAAGAAAAAAAAAAAAAAAAAAACTGAGGCAAATCCCATGCTAAGTAATTGAGCAATAATGGATGAATCTCTGGAGAATAGGATTGTCACCATGTGTACCAGTCAGTAAAGAGGGTGGGGATGAAGTCACCCAACCTATGAACATCATTATTCTGAGCCTTTGGAGAAAGAATGGATAAGTCTTTAACAGGTTATGATGATTCTTTGAAGTGCCAGACATTTCAGAAGAAATAAACTATTTTATTACAATAAGGATCTAGGTGTTCTCATCCCCTAGTTTCACCCACATTTACAGAAAAAACCTTATCAAAAGATTATTGTATTAAAATGCTCCAAGGCTTCTCATCCCTAGTTCCAGTCAGTTGACAGATGATAATAGAGTTATCTGTAAAGTCAGGCGATTAAGGGCGCGAGAACAGCCAGTTTCAGCATAATAAGGCATCAAATGGAATAATTTAGTAAGGCTTTCTAGTCCTTAGTATCAACCACTTTTACTTTACAGATAACGAACTTTGATATGTCTGACATTGGAAGGAAGTTTTTCCAGTCCAAAAGGTTGAGAGAGACAGAAACTCATGTGTAAGAAGAAGAGTAGTTAGTTTTGCCAGAGTTCATGTCATGATCCTTCTTGTTCAGAAACCCCCCAAGGCAGTGATGGATTGAGACTCCTTCCCATGATCACATGTTGCATCATAAACAGATATAAACAGATAATTGAGGTCTTCAATTATATGGGTAGGTAAAAGCCCAAGGCTCTGCACTTTACAGTGCATAAAACCTTGCATCCTTTTCTTTCCTGGTGATGATACCTGCTGGGTGTCACAGGAGACAAAGAGAAAAAAACATGAAGGGGCATTTTGGAAAACAGAATGTGTGTGTGTGCTGAAGCAAAAGTGGAGGAACAAATACTCTAGGTAATGTGTCCTCCAGATGCACTAGAGTAAAGCTCTCAGCTGTGGGCAATATTACCAGAATAGGGGCCTTTGTGGTGAGTGAAGCTCCACCTCATGTGAGCCCGAATCTGATAAAGCCCCACAGCTGAGAGCTTTATCAAGCATAAAGACCTGTTCCAAATTCTTCCTTCTTTTTTTCTATAATACCCACCAAAAAAATAACCACATAAAAGAATCTCCAAAAGAATTTCCTTCTGATTTTCAGTATCTTGTGAACCTCCGTTGAGATGCATCTGCATGCAATCACAGCCCATAACTCACTCCCTCACCAGTGTGGCAGAGTGGGTGACCGTCTCTCTAAAGACTTAAAACCCTTCATTCTATTTGTCAAAAACTTGGAAGCTCTTTATGAAGGGTATCAGCATCTCTCCCACCCACAAGCAGTAAAATGGCATGTACAGTGTACACTACAGTTGGGAAGAAGTATACGAGAGCATTCACATTCAATTAGTGTAAAACTCAGTTTGGGTCTGGAAATATGCTTAGAAAATAGAGCCCCTCCAAGAACAGAGCTAGTTTTTTTTTGAAAAACAGTAAAAATGACTGGTTTTGTTGCACAACCATCATGATTGAGCCATGTCTTGGACATTTAAATAATCTCTCACTTTATGTTGTCCACATCATTCTCATGTGTGCCTTTACTGTACACTACGGGTGGGGACAGCAGAATAATTAACACAGTATGTTGGATGTAGTAAACACTAATAGAGGCTCAAATAGTGGATGTGGGTAGAGATGCTCTGCTGACCTATGCACAGGGCCCTCACAGTTCTTGGCCACTGTTCTTCACTGGGGTGTAAACCCAGTAGAACCTGGAACCCAGTCCCAGGTCTGGCTCTTAAAAATAAAATAAAATCCAGCTCTGGTTTTGGTTTGGAAAACTATGCCTGGTTCTTGAGAGCTTCCTGACTTGGAAAACTGCGCCTGGTTCTTGAGAGCTTCCTGAGTTGGAAAACTACACCTGGTTCTTGAGAGCTTCCTTGTCAGGTCAACATACAGTACCTGCAAATAGCCGAGGCAAGTGCTTTGACAATGACAAATGACTTGTGGGATTTGTACTCAAATACATTTAAATGTACCCAAAGTACAAGGTTTGCAATTCGGAACTGCTTATGAAAATTCAGGCCATGTAGACCAGTTTTCAATTGACTATGTGATAAAACTGGAAAGTCAGGTTCCAGACTGAATGGGTGCCAAGCTCTTGCTGACATCCTGCAGCATCCAGATAATGCTGTGATGTCTACCTTTTCAGGACCCAAATAAAAATAAGGACCGATATTACAGGGGCCTAACAGCATGCCAAGCTAACAACAGAGAAGAAGTCCATCAACTTCTTCAATTCTGCAAGGATTTTCAAAATCAACTCTGATTCAGTTCAATGACACTAATTAAAAAATGAAGGGTATGGGAAAATGAGGATCAAGGTTAAAACACTAAGTATACACATAATTTTAGGGTCCATATCATGGATGGAAGCACAAGTCCTATGCTAGTGACAAATAGGTTGTATAAAATCCCCCTCACAGTCAAAATATATGTCTATGTTTGTGAGGAAGTTGGACCCTTGGTTGTAATTGTTCACCGTCCAAGAACCCACTGTGAAGTTGCTGTAGGGGAAAGGTTGGTATAGCTAGCCATTCTTGAGTGACAATGTACAATAAGAAATCACCACATATGGTTTGCCCCAAAGTCATATGTGAGAATGGAATCCAGAAAATTCAGCTGCACGCTCTTCTGCAGCTTCATAGTCTACAATTAAGTGCACTGCCGCTGCCACTAGCCTGCCATTCATAATTCAACACAATGTAAAAACTCTTTCAGAAAATAACTAACAGACCTTACAAATTGGGAAAACTGAGCAAGGTAAACAGACACAGGGATAGCGGCCAACAAACTGAAACTCCACCAATAACCTTGATAACAGATAACAAGACCTTCTATGATCGGGGGAATTCAAACCTGTAGATGACAAGGAAGAAAAGGATGATATAAAATGCAAGCTTTACAAGTCGGTACTTCTTTTCACGCTTTAGTGAGGCAAAAATTTCTGTAACATCCACCAAGTGCTTATGATCTAAATACCTGAACCCAGAATTGCAAATTCAAACCATCTGTCAGATCATTAGCAATGCTAGACCTAAGAAAGAAGGAAACTCATCAACTTATCAAAAACTGGTGTTGTTTAGTTGCATTGTGTGGTGTTCATGTCTAGACATGGGAAACATTTTAAACCCAGAGACTGGATAGTTTTGTGGACAAGTTGCCTAACCATGTGGTTAAGAAAACAACTACTGGTTAAGTCTGGATAGTTTTGTGGACAAGTTGCCTAAATATAATACAGAGTTTACCATTTCCAAATCATTTTTGCAAGATCTTCACAACAATTGGCAGCCAAAATTGCTGAACCCTAAATATGAACCTGGATTATTCATTCAGAGGAACATTAACTTGACAGGGGTCACAGAGCAGAGGAGTGGTGCAAGACAACTTACAAGCGGGCATGATAATATATGAGAGGGAGGTTGATCAGAAACATGAACCAGTAGCCAAAAATGAGGTAGACAAATGATAATCCCACATGGATTGCAATCTCTGGAACCACAGATGCATTGATACGTGAAGCTGAATCAAAAGGGTTTATGTAATCAAACTCCAAATCTGATAAACACATTAACTGTCACCCACCAAGCCCCCCAATGATTTCAGCCTCAACACATCCACACAAAAACTTCCAAACAGCCTGCAATCCAACCTAGAAACTGCTAAAAGAAAAAACAATATCAAATTTTGATATTGCCAGAGATAAACTGTAATATGTTGTTGAATTTAAGATGAGGAAATCAATGTCACACATCACTACAATTTTTATTGTATCCTCAACATAAGCATACAATTCCAATCAGAAACCCAAAAGTTTTTAATGTTTAAAAAAAAGAAAAAAGAGAGAACTCATAATTTCCATTCTTTGCCTTTGAATGTCAAATTGGACAGACCAAGAAATTTAGGGCAACCAGCAAGATTTCAAATCAGAAACAAAGTAATACATATTCATATTTTCCATTCTTTGCCTTCGAATGCCAAACCAGATAGAGCAAGAAAATTAGAGCAACAAGCAATATTTCAAATCAGAAACAAATAAATATGTACTCATATTTCCCACTCTTTGCCTTTGAATGTTGAACCAGATAGATCAAGAAAATTAGGGCAACAAACAAGATTTCACATCAGAAACAAAAAACCATATATATCATATTTTCCATGCTTTGCCTTCAAATGCCAAACCAGATAGAGCAAGAAAATTAGGGCAACAAGCAGGAATTCAAATCAGAAACAAAAAACATATACTCATATTTACCATTCTTTGCATTTGAATGCCAAACCAGATAGACCAAGAAAATTAGGGCAGGCAACAAGCAGGACTTCAAATCAGAAAGAAAAGTATATATACTCATATTTTCCATTCTTTGCTGAACCAGATAGAGCAAGAAAATTAGGGAAACAAGCAAGATTCCAGGTCAATTCACAGACTGCTAAATCCCCCTGGCTATCAGGGGAAAAGCATCAAGTTCCAAATTATGTTAAACGTGGAGAAGAAGTATAATCTTGCATCAAGCACTTAATAGAATGGGATACATATTATCTCTCATGTGTGTAAATTCTCCAAAGAAAGACACAAAACCATAGCTCAATTAAACCCAAGCCCAGACTTTTCCCCCTTCTTTCTTTCCCCCCCCCCCCCAACCAAAAACAGAAGATACCAAAGCTTTACGTGACAACTTGAAGCCTCCTCTTTCTGGTGGAACTCGTTCAAGAAGAAGAAAGAACACGAACATTTGTACAAAGAAAAACTTCCAACGAGAATAAAAAAACAGAAAAGAAAGGGAAGGGAAGGGAATTGGATTATTGTTTACCTGGTAGACCAAAATACCTAATAGAGCAGCCACTGCAAAGAAGGCGAGGATGCTTAGCACGAACTCGAAAGCCATGCCTCCACCTTCGTGCTCTTCCCTCCTTCCTGCCTTAGCTTCTCTTCTCTGCCTTCCTCCTCTCCCTTCTCTTTCCTCTCTTGTTTCTCCCTCCCGCGAAACCCTAGCATGCACCATGCGAAACCCTAACACGCACCATGCGAAACCCTAGCATGCACCATACGAAACCCTAGCACGCACCATATATTTTGTCATCCTACTGAAACCTATTGCAACAAATTTGTGAATTTATCGAAAAAGTTGAAATCTAATGAAATTAGTGCAAATTCTTTCACAAAAAAATTCTTTCTATGTGTCGAATTCAAATTTTTCAAGTTGGAAAAATGTGAAAATTTGCCTAGGAAGAAAAACACTAGTTCAAGAACCAATGATTTCTATAAGGGTATCTTTTCATATTCGTTGATTATGTTCATCCCATTCGTATGATTCATTCTTTTCATAGTTTGTGGATTTGTTTGTTGTTTTCTTTTGTAAGATGTGTGCACTTTGTTTTCCAATACATGAATTTCATTCATTCTAATCACCATACCCACTTTTTTTTTTGGTTTCATTCATGTTTTGTTTTGGGTGATTTGTTTCTCTAAAATGCTCATCGATTATGCTTTTGTTTTGGATGTGTTCAAAACTTCTAAGAATGGATTCAATTCATTTTTCACAATGATTCATTATTGGATTATTCAATTGCTCATATTTGAAATCATCATTGAACATCCCCATTGCTTTGTTTGATCCCTAAACCCTAAACCCTAAACCATGAATTTCCTATTTTACCATAAAATTCTTGAATTATAGGTTCACAATGTATATGCATGAAGTGAGATACATGATTGACCTCAAACAATTTCTTGAATTTCGTCTTACATCATTTCGCAAAGGGAGCAAAGAAAATGCAAGCAAAGGATACATGTAATGTGTCACCAAATCACATCAATTTTATTGGTTACCCCATTCATTGTTCTTGAAGCTTCCTTCAAAATCTTGTGAGTGCATAAGCACCTCGATTTCACTGGTTAACCTGTTGTTATTGATCCTTGCATCAAAATATTGTGAGTGCATGAGTGGAGGGTGAAAAACACATGGTGCTCATTCAACATTTGGCATACCTAGAACATAATTACAACAGATAGTTACATGTTCTGTTGTGATCTATATGATGGGCTTTTATTAAGATTCAAAATATGAAGCTCTGCATATGTTGCATCCCAGTTGGAGCTTCAAATGGGGGTTCATGCAGCAATTCAGCATGCATATGAAGTCATAAATTGCTTCCTCCACCAAAACCTTGATGATGAATATTTCCACCCAATGACATGAATGCATAATCCACATTAGATTGACACACTATGATTCACAAGTTCAAATTGCTCAAACTATCACCTAAAGACTAGGATCCACAATGGCCATCATCTGAGATAGTCTGCACTCAGTAGGAATTCTTCATCAAACTAATCATATTCTAAGGTCAAGGATTTGTGTTTCATAATCTATTGAATATGTATTGTTTGCTTGGATATGTAGCAATGTAAGTATACAGACTTATTTAATATTGTACCAAAGAAGATGCAGCCTAATATGAGATTTGAAGATTGCATTGTGGATCCTAGTCTGAAGGTATTAGGGTTTATTACCTTGAGAATAGGATCCACATTGCACTCTTAGAGTCATCTGCTCTTTCAAATGCCTGTGACTGGCACACAGGACATCGTGAGGTGTAGCAAATAGTCAAGAAAGCTCCTACTGATGCACCAGAATTCCTACCAAGTGCCAATTACATCAGATAATGGCCATTGGTCAGACCCAGCTCATGGCCATCTACCACCACTTGGCCAGGTCCTCCTACCAATGGCAATTACCTCCTAACTACATACTCAATTGTGTGATACATCAAACCTATTGCAAGCATCTGTGAATTGAAATGAAACTCCGAGATGAGAAAACCTAGAATAGACTTACTGGTTTCATCATCATGCAATGACTGCAGCACTTTCATTATCTCCAAAATCTCATTTTATTCACCTTCAACAACAAGCCAGAAGATTAACAAAAGCTTAGAAACACAATCTCTGAAGAACTTCCAAAATCAAGTAAAAAAACATTATACTCAAATCTTTTTGATCACCGAAAAAAAGAAAGTTATCGAAATTTTGAAAAGAAGCCATCACTTCGAAACAAAAGCTTCTGCTCTTCATCATCCCACAATTTGGAGGAGCACTTATGAAATTATTTGTTAGGCATGCAACATCATCACACATGCTGAATCCATGTTCTCCTACTAAAGGATTGCAGTTCCAGAAACCATCAAATTACAAGCAGAAACTTGTAGAGCACTTGAGAGATCTAGAATACAATGATCAAATAAGGCTTTGCACCATCTTTCTCCTCCCCAATCTGTCTGCCTTCAACGCTCCACGGCACCACGTTCAAAAAGAAAAAAAAACATACGAAGAAACAAACAACAACAAACACCATCAACTTGAAGAGCAGCTCACGATAAGCACCAGCCGCAACCTCGAGAAATTCTCGACGCCCGAAAATTGGCGAGTCTTCGTCGCTCGCGTCCGCAAACAAAAAGGAGCAAATGCGGGAAATCGACCTCTCCTTCTCGAAAACATAACCCTAATTCATCCGATAAAAGGAAGGCGTTAGTCGATATTCATCCAGATACGCCACTTTTCAGTCACTGTAGAGCCTTCTCCGTTACGTTAGCGCACAGCAACGAAGATGTCTGTTCGTTTGCCCGATGACTCACGCCGACGGTTTCCGTCAGCCGGCCAGCCAGACCGAGTTTCCTGGTCCTTCTTCGCAAGTCGTCGCCGACAGGAATGCGCTTGCAATCGCTGAATTGCAATTTCCTCTCTCTCTCTCTCTCTCTCTCTCTCTTGAATTTTTCGCACTGACTCCTTCCATGAATCTGCTGATCGCGTGTGTCCGCGGTGTGTGTTTCCGCAATATTTTCTCTTCTTCTCGATAGCTTCGGTGTTTTAGGATTCTATAAAGGCCAAGAGAAAAATTGGTTTGAGACGCACTACTTTCCTTTGGCTCTCTGTTTGTTCCTTTTTCTCGCAATTCCTGTGTCTTGATCGTGTGTTTTGTAGAACTGGATTTTGGAAATTCTTTTTCCAGTATCCTTTGCATATTTTGGGATGCCATGCTTTCGTTGCGTTTGAATCTGTGAGAGACAGCATTATCAGTATCGAAAGACTTCGGCAGTTAGGCTAGAGAATCAATTCGTCAGCCAAGGGGACAAGTCGAGACTCGAGAGCGAAAGAATCGAAGCGTATTGAAGAAGTTTCGACTTTCCTGATTCTCACAGATGCGTTCTACTATTCGAGGCAAGGACCCGTGGTGAGGAGACGGCAGCAGATAGAGACAGAGGAAAAAATTGCTTTCTTTGCTCTGTGAGACAGTGTTAGTATCGAAAGATTTTCGGCAGATTAAGTAGAGTACCAATTCGTCAGCCAAGAGGGGGACAGACAGAGACGGAGAAGATCGAAGCTTATTGAAGCAGTTCGAGCTTTCCTGATTCTCACAGATGATGCGTTCTATTGTCCGAGGCAAGGACCTGTGGTGAGGAGACGGCAGCAGGGATCAGAGACAGAGAGGAAAATTTTGCTTCATTGCTCCAGGTGCTGCCTTCTCAAGGTACGCCTCTTGTTTTGATCTTAACCCTTGGGAGAAAGAGTGACTGACTGTTATGGACAGATATATGTCCTCCTTGTTGTCCTGCTCTGATTTCATAGACGTTGTGTAAAGGTCGTGTACGGAATACTGGAACTTCAAGCTCATCTTCCTTTAGAGATCACAATCATAATTACATCTCGGCTTTCAAGAATCAAGGATATAATAAACCTTGTGAATGCAGCTGGACACATTCCAACATGCCAACACATTCACAACACAGTTATTTGCGATGAAGTATACATCTCTTTGAAATTGAGATAATCTGATGTTCCTCATGTAGGTAGATGTGAAAGGTCTGGAACTGACATACAATCACATCATCTCAATTGATTTTAGACACAAATGGCGAGTTTGTGAACTGATGGTTGTGTTTAGGGTTTGTGCTTACAGTGGCCAAGTTTGTCAACTTGTCTTATTCCTCTGAGTATTCAGTAGAAATATCAGGATGCTGTCAATAAGCTGCTATTGGGGTGAAGTTAGTGTACACTACTAGCCCATGTCAAATTGTGAAATGTGGTCTCTCACATTGAATTTTTGTGTTTGGGATGTGTTGTTATCTTGTTTGCAGGGATTTGGGAAGTGATCAAGGCTGGCAGTGTGAAGGCAGAAAAGGTTTATTGAATTGAGGTATAGACATAACAGCACTCTTAGAAAATGCCAGAGTGCACTGGGTTGAAAATTACACATGAGTACATGATCAATATCCGTCCTCCACGTGTTGGCCCCTGGTGGTTGCCGGAGACTCAAAAGGGCAAGGACATCTGTTTCTATACATCGGTTACTGTGATAAGCGTGAGTGCTTTTGTGCTCACGTTGATTCTTAATGGCCTTCGTTAATTTTCAGAGTGTTGCAATAGGATGTAATAAATGTTGTGTGGGAAGTCCCAGGGCTGTGCTTTGGTGACAAAACTGCTGAAAAACTACTCATTTTCCATGTCTCATTTCTCCTAGTATTTATCATCTATGCCCCCATTGTCGGGAGCTGATGATGTCCAGTGGGGTGAGTCATGGCAAACTCATCCCTGCTATTCATGATGAAGCTGACAGTTTGACACTTTGTGAGCACCTCTCATAAGGTTATGACCTCACTCATCCCTGTATTATCTTCAAAAGTGTTGTTCTGGAGTTTGCTCTGCAAATCTCTTAATTATGTATCATCTGTGTACTTTGAATTTTTGCAATCATGTATCATGGTGTCTGTTTAAGCAAAGATATTCAGAAACTGGCACATGCATATGAGTAAATGTCAGAGCGTTTAGTAAATTAGGCTTGCCAGTTCCCATGAGGTACCCATGCAAAACAGCAGGGTTTCCAGTGTGTTGAGCTCTCCAGATTGTGATCAAAAGCAAAACCGATATAGTAGTGGTTACAGAACTAGGCTTTGGGGTAGAACAAGTCTAGAGAGTTAAGAGTGGTTGATGTTGAGAGCTAGGATTTCAGCTGGGTCAAACCAGTGGTTTGTGATATTCTTCTTTTGAGCCTGCAGATGACTTTTTAAGACCAACTCTGACCATCAAATGTTGGTGCAGCTCATGTCAGCAAGCAGCACTGCACCTGCGTTTGCACTTGCTGGCATCCATCTGCCCATTTGAAAAAAATAATTCCTTAAGGAATTTTTTCCGGCGTTTTTATATGTTCTAATTACAATCTCATATTATTATTATTACAATTTAGACATAAGTAATTTGTGTTTTTGTTGGTGGGATTAGAATACTGATTTGCAAGCTGTTGTTGACGTTAGTTCTTAGAGCAGATCCACTGGTGGCAGGATGTATGATGGCTTGTAAACAATAGTTTGGATGCTTCAGTTCAAATTTCAAAGAGGGTGAAACTGAGTTTGGACCTGTAAGTATGCATGAGGTACAGGCTCTGCACAAGGGCCAGGAAAGAAATACGATCAGCTCGATCATTGACCAGTCACAATGGACATAAGATGTGTGGGTAGTGAACTTGCTCTTACCATATTATGCTCTATGAAGTAAACTCAGAAAAGTTTGTTTTGCAATGAACTGTTTCTGTTTAGAAACAGGATTATGAAGTTGCTGATCACTGCAAGCTGTTATCAACATGCGTTCTTTACCATTGTCTACTACATGAAGTTCTTACAAAATTGTCTGAACTTTTTGGAGGTTTTGTTTCAAACAATACGATGGTCCTGATGATGCTATATGAAGTTCAAAGGAAAAACCATTTCTGTTGTAACTCAGCATTTAATGCACAAGGTTCGAGACTAATTACAGTAGTTGTACAGGTAAGAGCAGTGAAAATATATGTAGCAGCAGTGGAGGTGCTCAGAAAAAAGGAAGGACAAGATGAGACTCAGCTTACCATCAAAATTGATGGTTTTCTAAGTATCACCCCTCCCTTGAATGCTAATGTACTTTTTGGCAGGTTTTTTTTGAATCTCACCCTGCGTATGACCAAGCTCAGGGTTCTGGTGCTGTATTTGTCTTCCTTTACGGATAACTCTATTCTCTGAAGAAAGTTGGGGAGCTTTTGCGAATCTTTCTCAAGTTGGAAATCTCTTGCAGGATCCATCTAGGTGCAAATCTAGATTGGTCATAGATAATTAGAATTCTGAAGAGGGTGAAGATTTGCAAAGTTCCTTCCAATGACCAAAGAGGAAAGTTGTACACAGTCTTTGCAAATTTTTGCAACCTTGTTGAAAATCTCTTGCAAGTCCAGGAGCATTGAGAAAATTGGTCACAAACAAATAACAACTCTGACTTGAGTACATGTTCCAGCTGGGTGCAAGAGATTGCAACTGTCACAAACTAATTATAAGAGCTCTTCAGGATCAAGAGTGACATGAATCAAGATGCTTGCACCTTAACTGGAGAGATTGGAGTGCGGTTCACAGATAAGAACTCTGAAGAGTACTAGATTCAAGAGATTGCAGGTTATCACAGCATAGACTTTCAACTCTGAAGACTCATGTTCCAAGTCCAAGATCATCAGACTCATGTTCCAAGTACAAGATCATCAGACTTTCATGAGAAACCAGCAATTAGCTGTGTGTCAAATTCAACAAGAATTTTTGTATATTTTCAACTTGGACTAGGAAATGAACAGTAGTACATCAATGAATGTGCTTCTTCATCAAATCTCAAACTGCAGCATGATCACACTCAATGTGTTGTTCCAGGTGCAAGATCAGTACACTCTACACTAGCTGAGATCTCATCAAGCAAGTCACACAAATCAAAACAGACTCGAAGAATTCTCTAGTGAGAAAAGAAGAGTGATGATCTTGTTCTAGACATCATCATGATGCAGCTAGCTAGAGAAAGAAATCTGGATTCTAAACGTGAAGCTCAACATTGGGCACCACTGCAAACTTTCTCTAGCAATTGAGTGCAAGATAATTTCACAAAACCTTGGAAAGAAAGTGAAACTTGTTCTTCAAGGAGATTTGTTGCATTGATTGTTTGTGCTTTTGTTTTGCATCTAGCTAGCACTGTCGGCTCAGATATTGACGGACACACAGAGACGAGAGCTGTCGCTTACGCTGATTGCACAGTCGTGTTACTCGGTTCCTTTGCAGCTTCGTTCTCGCCTGATAAATCCTCCAGAGATCGTCCCTTGGTCTCCGGCACAAGGAAAGTCATAAAAAACCCAACGCCGTTGATGACCGCGAGAGCAATGAAGGAGTTTTTCACTCCAATGCCAGTGGGGTAGCCAGGATCAGGCTCTCCCGGATGCTGTCCTTGAGCAGCGTACAAGAACCCGAAAGCACCCACAATGGCACCTGCCTTGCCGCAAGCCGCGGAGATCCCATGACATGTAGATCTCAATCTCGCTGGGAAAAGCTCAGCGGGGACGATGAAGGTCGTAGAATTGGGTCCGAAGTTGGCGAAGAAGAAAGTGAAGGCGTACAAGACGACGAAGGTGATGTGGTTTCCTCCACAGAAGCCCTTTGGACATGCCTGTCCTCGCAATGGGTAGTAGTCCAAAGCCAAGATGAGCATGAAGAGCGTCATGAAGAAGAAGCCCATGAGCTGAATGATCCAGCGTCCGACTATGTCGATGAAGGCGACTGTGAACCAGTAGCCCGGGACTGTGGAACAGAGTGCTATCAACGCTTGCGCTCGGCTGATCCTGAAAACTTCTTCCAAAGCATTCATGTTCTTGGCGGAGGGTAACCAGCCGATTGCTGTGAAGATGTCTTTCTGGAAAAGATTCTGGCTGTAGAAGGCGATGTCAAGGAGGAACCAGGTGCTTGCTGTTCCTAGCAGCTGCAGACCATGTCTCTTGGCAAATTGCGTTGTGAAGAGACCATACTCTTGCTCTGCAAAAAAGATCATACAGATCAGAGACGACGACTCAGGAGAGTATATATGAAGCTGACGATCACAAAAGTGCGTGGAACTTGATCAGCAGAGAAAGTGTACAAGCTCTGCTGCACCAAAGAATGCTAGAATTGCTGGTGTGATGAAGAAGAAGAAGAAGAAGAAGCTGCTCACTCGTGGTTGTCAACGTGTTGGACTCGTTGATGTTGGTGAAGTCGACTTGCAGCACACGACCCATGTCGAGAGCAGCGCGCTTGTTGTTGTGAGCAACCAAGGCGGTGTAGCGAGCCGTTTCTGGCATCTTCATGCGGTAGTAGAAAGTGCAAGCTGCGGGAAGAGCTCCGAGCATGAAGATGATACGCCAGACGTAATCCGCTTGCGGGGGAGTGGAGCCGACGGGATCCACTGTGAAGATGGGCGTGTCGAATGCGTTTCTGAAGGCAGCTGACACGACGATCGACACTGTTGCACCTCCCAGGATTCCGAATCCTTGCATGGCAAAAACCGCAGCGATGAAAGCTCCTCGCGTCTTCTTGTTTGCGTATTCCGACATGATCGTCGCTGAGAGTGGGTAGTCACCACCGATACCAAACCCAAGCCAGAACCTGCGAGAAAGAAGTGCACAAAAGAACACACAACTCTGCATTCATCAGGTTCTGTATGCAAGCTTCTGATCAGGTTTCATGAGTTTCTTCTGCAAGCTGATCAGGTTGCTAGCAAGCAGTCCTACAGATCAACAGCAGTAGCTCTAGCTTCACTACAACACATCTTGGGCTTTGCAACTTGGGTTTAGCAACTTGGGATATCTGCGACCTGGATTTTGCAATTAGATTTAGAGATAAAACTCTTGAAGCTTAGAAAACTCTAGAACTGCATGAGATTCTGCTGATCGGGTTCCTTGCTAACAGTACTACAAATTAGCACTACAAATCAACAATTGCTCACTCCAACACATTCTAGAGAACTGCTGCGACTGCCATGAGGTTCTGCAAGGTACGGGTGCAGTTTGGTACTTCTAAGCTTCTTACCTGAAGAAGCACAAGGTGGAGATGACGCCTTTGGCAGAATGGCCGAAAGACAATCCAGAGGCGATGGAAGTGATGATCATGAGCAGAAGAGTATACCCATACACTTTCTTGCGACCAAGCTTGTCACCCAACCATCCGAAGAAGAGCTGACCGCAAAGAGTACCGCAAAGAGCAACGCCGTTCACAGCAGCGGAAACATTGGGTGGGAGAGTGCCAGGCTTCCCTGTAGAAGGATTGTAGTAGTAGAGACGACCGAGAAGCTTGGTAACTGTGGAGATACAGAAGAGGTCATAAGCGTCTGTGAAGAAGCCCATTCCTGCAATCACGATGGTAGTGAAATGGTACCATTGCGTCTTGGCTCTGTCCAATGCTCCCAGCACCTCGAAGGAGCTGGGATCAGTGGTACCCATCCTTGCCCACTTCGGTACAGCACTAGAACCAATTCTTCCCGACCGACTAGGTGACGGCTATTGCTGCAACAATCAAAACTGTTCGCGGTCGAGGTCCGACTGTCCATCAAAACTTGCAAGGATTTGCAGCCTTTAAACTGCGACAAAAGGGACACAACAGAAGGAATATGCCGACAGAGAAGCTCACGGAGGTGCGAATCTTTGCCCAGGCAGGCAGTCAGGGAGGCACAGAGAGAGAGAGAGAGAGAGAGATCTTGAGAGAGACGGAGCGATGCCGGGCAGGGAAGCAGCGAAGCAGGCAAGAGAGAGAGAGAAGAGGCCTGAGCGGCAACGACGCGCGCGCCAACAAAAGAGTACACAACTGGCGTTCCAGTTCTCTCGGTCCGGTTTAGCGTGGCTAATAATAGTTCACTGGCCCGGTTTGGACGGAGTTGACAACTGGGCCCTCGTGACAAGGGTTCTTCCCTAGTAGGTAAGTAGGTAGGTAAGTAGGTTGGTTGGTAGGTAAGTAAGTAGGTTGGTTGGTAGGTAAGTAAGTAGGTAGGTAGGTAGATAGGTAGGTAGAAAATGGAGATTTTTTTATGGTTTGGGGGGGGGGGGGGGGGGGAAGATTGTGTTTTTCTGTATTTCTTTTTTTAGTGTGGTGAGGGGTGGGATTATATAAAAAAAAAGGGGGGGTTTTTTAAATTA
>Ga0116231_10010344_pt1 | contig 15090 bp, 11 predicted proteins | sample S1TSphgellanicum_2_FD_89695 | JGI IMG/M metagenome (GOLD analysis project Ga0116231, IMG submission 89695) | Host-associated microbial communities from peat moss isolated from Minnesota, USA - S1T2_Fd - Sphagnum magellanicum MG | ecosystem: Host-associated > Plants > Peat moss > Unclassified...
AAAAGAAAAAAAAAAGGACGATTAACAAAAAAAAAAAACAAAAAAAAAAAAAAAAAAAAAAAAAAAAAAAAAAAAAAATATTCATACGTATTTAAAAAAAAAAAAAAAAAAAAAAAAATCTTCAAAAAAAATCTTCTAAAAGAAACCAAAATCCTTCAACATATTTATAACTCTATAACTAATCTCAAGTTTCAACACAAGCCAAAAATATCATCTTCCAAAAATCCTCATATAAAAAAAATAGACCTAAATTACCTAAGGGCCAAAATCCATTAAGCTACTATACTCTATAATGAATTTTTGTTAAGTGAAAATTCACTAGCCTTTTAATTTGGTAAAAAAAAAAAAACCAATATTTCAGGGAAAATTACACCACATTTCAACACACTTTTTAGTTGATGAGAGTGTGTGTGTGTGTTTGGTTTTTGCAGTATGGTTTTGTTGGCCTTGCAATTGTTTAATTTTTAAAAAATACTAAAATTTAAAAATTGTTTAGAAATAGACCTAAATTGCAAGGAAATCGTGTTTAGATTCATTATAGAGTATAGTAGCTTAAGGGATTTTTATAGGCCCCTAGGTAATAATAAATAATAGGTCTATTTTTATTATATGAGGGTTTTTGAAAGCTGATATTTTGGCTTGTGTTGAAACTTGAGATTGATTAATTATAGAGTTCTAATATCTTGAAGGATTTTGGTTTCTTTCAGAGGATTTTTTTGAAGGTCATATTTTTGCATGGTGAAATATTTGAGTTTCCATAGTTCTCCTTTTTGCCTTAATATACTTTTTAATGTAAATGACAAGGCCATAGTGTGACACACCCTCTTGTTGATTAGGGTTTGGGTGTGAGCGAGTCTTTGGGTTTTTCGTGTAGTTGTTTGTTGTGTTGTGGAGTTTGTGGATTGCAGCTGCTTGTTATTGTTTCTTTCTGGCTGGCTGCATGGCAGCAGAGGTGGCAGGCGGTTTCTGCTGTGCTACTTCGGCGATTGTAAGTACCACTACTCCGAAACAAAAATCTGCTTTGGTTGGTTGTTGTACCAATTCCCTTTTCAGAAAAAAAATCGAAGACTTCTATGAACCTTTTGTCGCCCTCCTCCGACGAAGAATCGATCCGAGGCAGCCAACTAGGGTTTTCGTAACTTTGATGGAGTAGTCATGGCGTGTTGGGGGTTTTTGTGTGGGCATGCAACTTTTTGGTAGTCTCTATGTCTAAGAAGATCATCTTAGATCACCTAGCCTGGGAATCTGAATTGTGTATTGTTCTTCCTGCTTCGTTTCATTTGGACCAACTTTCTGGCTCTACAGCTATGATGACGCATGCTCACAGAAATTCATAGTTACGTCTTGATGCAAATGTGTCATGTCTCGAGTGTTGCTGCTATGTACTTGACTGCATTTTGGAGTGTTGCTATGTGTGTGTACTCTTTCTAGAGCGTCTCATTTGTGCACTAGTCTCTTGTGGATATGTGGACTATGAATAGAAGATAAGTAAATGGCTGTAGATTATTTTCATCTTGAGCTTGTGCATTTGCACTTCACTTTCAGGTCAGGTTTAGGTTATTCTCTTCCAATTATAGGTTTTCTCTCTACCATTTTAATTAGTGTCAGTGCATATGCCTGGATGGGTGAATGTCTCAGTTAGGACCATTGGATTTCATATGGAATTGTGCAAAGTTAGTGTCATGTATTTGACTTTGGTTGGCTGGGAGAAACTAAGATGTGGAGATGACAATTGTGGATCATAGTATGTAGTCACCTCAATGTGAGCTTGATGTTCCTGTCTTGCCCTGGAGTTGCTTGCTTAAGTGAGGCATTTTGAACAATTACAGACCTAAAGCTAGCTTTTTTGGGAAAAAAGTCTTGCAGTCATTTGTAGAAATAAGAAAAATCTTTGAAACTAAGCTCTATGTAGCATGTGTGACTGAAAAAATCTTTACCCTGGCACAACCTAGGCTGCATGTTTCTTCGTGGAGCTGCTGTTACCGTAGGAAGGTCAGCCATCTGAACACTGTTTTCAACCTAAGGTCCATACCTTCAGAGTTTAGATAGGATCCTGAATGTCCATCCTAGGTAGGCTTGATGGTTAATGGTATACCCCATGTGCAGATGAGATGTGCAATCTCGGGATGTGGAATTAGGGCAGGAAGGCAAGCACATGAGAGGTTGTTTGCTGTGTGTAGTTGTGGTTTTTTTTTATGTTGTTTCTGTTGGTGGACTGAAGATCTGCATTTTTTGTCGTCATGGTTGTGGTGTAAGGTAGTGATGGTAGGGGCAGGAAAATTGCTGGGGATGGAGAGGGGGAAGGCCCAAAACCTACTGGTGGCAGGGGTCTCTTAGTTAGTGTTTGCAGTGTTGATCTACTTCTACACTATGAAAGCAGTAGGTGGCTCTGATGATCTGCAGGAGGCAGTGGAAACCTTTGAGAAAGAGAAGGCCAGGCAGCAGCAGCCCCAGACACAAAGTCTCTGCCTCTGGATCTTCATAGCTTGAGTGTGTGACGGCAGGTTTTTGGGATGCTCATATGATTTCTTTGGTTGAGCGAGATTTATTTATTTATTTATTTGGGGACTTATTCCTCTTCAAGTTTGTTTTTGCAGCAGGATCTTTTGTGCTTAATTTCAGCTTTGCCTCACTGTGTTTGTGTTGTTGTTCGTGAATTCACAGTTTTAGGGTTACGATATTCTAATGGGTTGCCTTTTTCTTTCTCTTTACTATCTAGGCAAACTTCACTTGTAATGAAAGGACTTGAGATTGGAATTCCATCTAGTGGTTTCAGTTGTGAGTTTTCTTGGAGCATCGGATGTTGCACCACCAGACTGAAGAGTGAAAGTAATGCTGCTGTCATTCCAGGAAGGTCTATGGAGGAGCTCATATTTTGGCAAATCAGACTGGCAGGCAACCTGAGGAAGGAAGAAATCTTGGTATATTGCAAAGTAGACAATCCAAGATACACACAGTGCTGAGAGCAAAAAATGTTAAGAAATTGAATGCAAGGTCTTTGAGATTGACCATGTGGCCACTGTTTGAGTGGACAATTTTATCATACTATGAATATCCTGTGTCAACTGGAGCTTGTAAAGTTGATATTTTCTACATAGTTTGCAAGATTGTTGCAATGTGATAATTGTGGGAGCCAAACAAATTATGACTGGAGGATTGTAGTAGGTCAAGGTCCCTGCACTGGATGAAGCTCTGAAGTGTTCTAGGCTCTTAAAGCAAAGAAGACAAGATGGCATCAGTTCAACAGGTGTTACATGAGAACTGAATATGAGTTCAAATGCAGCAAAGATGGTTGTAAAAGTACAATCAGCCATTTTGAGCACAATGCCTTAAAATGGACCCCACTTGAAATAGGAGTCACCGCAATTAAATTCATTTGCACCATCACCAGGTACTTAAAAAGGTTGAACTGCTGCAGGGAAGCAAGGTAATAAGCAGAGGGTCAAGCACCAATTTGCAGTGAAAATGGCAAGCATACATTATGCAGCTTGAGGAGTAACCACAACAACCTTCTTCAGCATGAATGGAAGTGACTAGATGCCATTGCTCCCACTGAATTAATCAGCTGCTGACAGTGGGTGTAGATAAGTATATAGTTGGCTGCTCAAACTTAGGGCAAAAATTTATCAAAAATCTGCAATTTGAGTTCTTGTCTTGGCACAATGTGAAGACTCTGTCACAATGTCAGCTAGCACTCAAAAGGCTTGTCCACAACCAGTAAACAAATATAAGAGTGCCATTCAAGCTTCTGCATGCTCACTGTTGTGATGTGTTCCATTTTGTTTGGCACCTAAATGCCTCATGGCTACCTGTATTTGTGCAGCAGCTACCAGATACTGTGCTGCTTGGACTGGATTCAAGATCCGAACCATCTCCTTGAGGATTCTATTGCGCACATCATCGGCATCAATCACGAGCTCCTCTAAGGCCTTCACCTTCTCATCCATGGCACTTTGCAGTTCAGTCTCATAGTCACTGCCACCTGCCTCTTCCTCTGCCCTTTGCTGCTCACCAGCCTGTTCAAGAGAAAGCATTGGATGTGGCCTATGCTGCTCATAACCCTGTGCAAGAGAGAGCACCGGCTCATCAACAAAACCTTGCTGCAACACTGCCATCCGATGTTCTAAATCCTCCTCAGATTTCTGTGTCGATTGCTGCAAATCACTTATCTGTGAGAGCTGTTTTGATGAAAGTGATGCCATGGTTGGTGTGTCAATTCCACTCAGAAATTCAGCCAATTCTGCCTCAATCTGCTGCCCAGCTTGTGCATAGGCTAACTGGCATGCTATTGTTGGTCGCCAGCCTCCAATAAACATAAATGCTGTTTCCAATGGGCTTTTCCAGGAGGACTGGACAACCTTCAACACATCCTGTCGTGTAGCATGATCCTTGGCAGTGTAATACTCTTCATAGTGGGCCAAAACATTCTGAACCAGTCCCAAGAGCTCTGCCGCAGGGATGTTACTGTCTAGGGCTGCCCGAAGGTCCTGAAGGTACTCCTCTTGCAGTTTCACCCAGTTTGCATAGAAATCTGCATACTTCTCATTGTTGGGACCAAGCACCTCAGGCATCATGACACTTATGACAGCTGCTGCTTTCAGGGACCTGTAAGACTAACAATTCACTGGAAGGTCCTTCCTGTGTGGATCGCAACTGGCGAATTGATGACGTTCTTTCTGTCACTGAACACTAATTTGCACAAATAGGTGTTTGTTCTTAGACTCTGTAAAAGAGTACAAATGAAATGCTGTTTGCAAAAACACCAAAGAACTGCCTCAGTGTGCACATTTGTCATGTCACATTGCTTCACTGCAAAACAAGAAAATATATCAGTTTTGCATCCACTACAAATAACCTGTATCATACATGGGAACTGTCTACCACTTCCAGATTCTCTTCTTAAAACAAAGCTTGGCTTCAAGCAGAAGGTTTGAAATAAGCATGTTCCAAGAGCTGCATAGGTCAGTTGGCACATGGGGTATACCTCAACCATTAGGCCAGCATAAAGGTACAAATGGTTGGGTGTGGCCTACCTAGGATGGACACATGGGATCCTATGTAAACTTTGAAGGTAAGGACCCTTGGTTGAAAATACCATTTGGATGGCTGACCTTCCCAAGGTAGCCACATCTCCACAAAGAAACATACAGCCTAGGTTGTGCCAGGGTCAAGATGTTTTTAGTCACACTTGCTACACAGAGCTAGTGTTGAAGCTTTTTCTTATTTCTACAAAAGACTGCAAGATCTTTTTTCCAAAAAAAGAAACTAGCTTTAGGACTGTAATTGTTCAAAATGCCTCACAAACAGTAGTGCATGACTGGCAGGCAACTCCAGGGCAAGACAGGAACATCAAGCTCACATTGAGCTGACTACATAGTATGATCCACAACTGTCATCTCCACATTGTAGTTTCTCCCAGCCAACTTAAGAAACAAGTGAAATACATGACACTAGCTTTGCAGAATTCCATACAAAAGCCATCAGTCGTATAACTGAGATATTTGTCACCCATTTAGGCAAATGCACTGACACTGATTTCAAAATGGTAGAGAGAATAACCTAAACCTGACCAAAAGGTCTAATTTTAACTGCACAAGCTCAAGGTGAAAATGATTTACTGCCATCTACTTGTCTTCTCTTCATAGTCCACACATCAGCAGGAGATTAGTGCACAGATGAAAAAATCCATGCACGTAGCAATTCTCCGATATGCTGTCAAGTAGATAGCAGCAACACTTGAGACATGACACATTTTCATCAAGACAGAATTTTATTTATTTTTCTTTTTGGGTGAGCACGCATCGCAGCCATTTGTTTGTTGGTTATATATAGCCAAAAAGCTGTATTAAAAATTAAAAGTGCTAAAATCATGCAACTTTTAAGATTCTCAATAGCCATAATACGACCAAAATTTAAGAAAAATCAGCAGATTTCTAGACATGGTTCAAGTTGGTAGCCAAAAAGTACAGAAGGATGTTTTAAATAAAATACTTTAATATTTAGATTCTAGCCAAATTTGGCTAAACCTTCCTGTGGACAGAAAAAAACACTAATGCATCATCATAGCTGCAGAGCCAGGAAGTTGGTCCAAGTGAAAGGAAGGAAGAGAAACGAGATACAATGCAGACTCCCAAGATAGGTAATCTACCATGATCTTCTTGACATAGAGATTACCAAAAAGTTGCATGCCCACACAAAAACCCCAACACACCATGACTACTGCATCACAGTTCCGAAAACCCTAACTGGCTGCCTGAGATCGATTCTTCATCGGACAGGAGTCTGACAAAAGGGTCATAGATGTCTTCGATTTGTTTGGTGAAAGGGAATTGGTACAACAACCCAAAGTATATTTGTGTTACGGAATAGTGGTACTTACAATCGCCGAAGTAGCAGCAGACGCCGCCGCCGCCACCTCTGTTGCCATGCAGCCACCTAGCCGGAAGAAATAACAAGAAGCACCCGCAATGCACAACTCCACAACACAAAAGACACCCACACGAAAAACCCAGAGACTCCCTCACAAGAAAAACCCAGATACTCACTCACACAAAACCGAATCAACAAAACCTTAAACCCGAAACCCAAACCCCCCCCCCCCCCTCCCCCCCCACCCCCCAAAAAAAAAAAAAACCACTCAATACTTCCCTGCAGATGCAACTGAAGAGTAAACCAAAAACTCTCTCTCTCTCTCACACACAGAAGCAAATCACGACAACAGAAGCAATTACACAAACTACAAGCAAGCAGATCGGCAAAAGCACAAAAGCGCAAAGGAAAAACCCAAAAGCGCGTTTGTGAAAGGGAATTGGTAGCCGCTTGTTGTTGATTTACTGTTTCGGTGTCGGCAGTAATTTCAGGAAGCGACGACTCCGATTGGTCCTAAACTTTTAAATTGCGACTTTAGAAATTATTATCTCCGCCATCAATTCGATCCAGATTATTATTGTGATTATTATTCCCAGGAATGTCATTACATGGGTTGTAGACTAGTGACTATTGATTTTTTGTGGCGAATGTTTGCAAAATTTCAACCTCAAAACAACGTTTTGTTTCTGGTGAAATTTCTCCAATGTGCCACTTGCAAAGTTGCCTTTCAACATCCCTAGCATTAAAAATAAATAAAAAATAAAAATCTCAACTGTTAATTTCACCAGGATTTTGGCCATTGAGGTTAGGGTTTGTTGCACTTTGGAGTTGCTTGACACTTGAGGCTCCTGTTCCCATTCTTAGTTAAGCACCCTTCACACCTAGTGGTAGGCGGTGCTAGGGTTTGGTGCCTAACACCAAGCTAACAACAAATATCTTCCCAATGTGGCATAATGGGAGATAACACCAAGAGGAGCATAAAACTGAATATGACCTATCCATTCACACTTGGATATGAGTGTTTGTTATCACTGACATGACAATGCTTAAACAATTGTTGTGGTGAAAATTGTTGTCTCATCACACCTGCCGGCATTGCCACACCTTGAGCTCTCATCTCCTCATTGTCTTTTCACGTTCGCATCTCTTCACATTCTTGTTTTTTCAGGTTCTTTCCACTCCCCCTTTGTTTCTTCATATTTTTGGCACTCTTTTTTGGTTTGTAGTTTTTTTCTCTCTCATTTAGGGTGACTTTGTATGCATTCAGATTTTTTGTTTGCTTTGTGTTTTCTTGTCACATTCTTTTCTATTCCACCTTCTTTGCATATTTTTTCTACAATTTCACATTCATTGAGTATTTCTTTCTTATCTTGTAGCCATGGATGATGAAGCAATGGAGGTTTTCGTTGGGTCATGTCTTCTACTGCTAATTCAAATGGTCCAGTAAATGTTTCAATCATCACTTGCAATGTTACCATCCCTTGAAACATTGGAACAACATTCACATATTCCACATTGTAGTAGATTTGAAACCCATCATAGGAAAGTAAGATACCAAGTACAAGAAAGTTATTCATGTAGAAATATGTGAATGTTGTGTAATATACAAATTAGCTCAAGGAGCTAACTTTTTGGTTTGTAGTGAACTTTTTTGCAGTGGGGAAGTCCAGAGTTTCCTTCATTCTTCGTAAATTTGTTTACACAATCAATCAAGTCTATAGTGGTTTGATGAGGTGTCATGAAGGACCAATAATGATACTTGTCATGGAAGAATTTATAAAATGGTGTGGTTTACCTAGTGTGATGGGTGCCATTGATGGCACCCATATATCCATTGCAAGACCACAAGGAGCTCATGCTACATATTATTATTACCATAAAATTGGTGGATATTCTATAGTTGCACAAGTTGTGGTCGATTACAATAAGAGGTCCATACATGTTTTTGTTGGGCTCCCATGTTTAGTTAATGATTCTAGAGTTTTTTGTAAATGCAGTTTGTATAGAAAGGCACAACATATTGGTTTGTTTGACATTATTAAAGGTTCCCAACATGACTTTTTCCCTTAAATATTAGGAGATAAAAGGTATCCACTGATATCATGGATAATGACACCATTCAAGGAAGATGTTAACCATACAATTTTAGAATTGTTGTATAACAAAAAAACACAAGAAAGTTCAAAGTGTTGTGGAAAATTCTTTTGGGATTTTGAAAAGAACCTTTAAAAAATGATTAGGGAAGTTTGAATTGGGTGTCAGTTTCTTGACTAATGTATTCATCTCTAGTTGTCTTCTACATAATCTATTATGATTTAAAGTTGAATCCAACATTGAGAAGTTGATGGGAATCATCAACCAAAACTTGCAAACAACTACAAGAGGAGGGGATGATGTTAATGTTCCACACATATTCATTGAACTTGGTGATCATGAACAAATTATTGAAATTCAAAGGTAAGAACAAGTTGGAGATGTGAAATGACGAAAATTATGCAATTTTTTTGGAAGGCAATTTTTTTTTGATCAATTCATGAAAGTATGATTTCTAACCTTCCTCCTTTCTCCAAATTTGATAGCAAACTTCATTTCAATCTACCAGCTTCTATTAACGTCAATATCTTATGTAGTTTGATGTTTGTAAATTGAATCTTGTTCATTATTGATTAGACATCAACATTATGTTACATGTTGAGTCAATGTAATTCACCTTTTACATTCAATGTTGTTTGTCATTGAATACATCATCTCTTTGTTTTCTTTATTCTGTTGAATTGTTTGCAACTACCCAATGCCCATGAGTTGCACTTAGTGGAATGTCATAGAACTTTTACGATCCAATTTTTGAATAATGTTGTCATTGACATGAGACATTGATTCGATTAACATGCTAAACAATGACATGATAAAAATAGTTGCATTGCATATTAGTTAATATTGATCACCCTTTTTGGTTCATTATTTAATCTTTTGATCAAACCCTGCCAATTAAATTAGAGTGAGTATGCCCATTAGTGTGCATAGATTTTGTTGAACAACCCATATGAATATTTGTGGACATAGCTTCATAGACTTTTGGCCATCTCTTCATTTACTTGGAACTATCATACACTTTTGAAAAGAATGTTAGAGAAAAAGGAGGCATGGGAATGATTATGGTAATTCAATTGCCAAATCATGACTTCCAAGGTTTATAATTTCATTGGTTTCCCCACATTGGAGAGTCATCACAATAGTTAGTTACTACCATTCATGATGAAGTTGATGGCACAATATTTTGCAAGAAACATTCACAAGGTTGTGGCCACATTCATTTCTTGACATGTTTGGTTTGGTTTTGTTGGAATTGACACAATCTCTATCTACGAAGTTTCATTATGGAGTTTTTTCTAGAATCTATTTGGGTCAAAGTTCTAGATAACTTTGGATGTGTTTGCTTTATAATAAATGAAGAACGGAAGTGATGTAAGTTATATGGCTTTGTGCCTACAAAGGTTATTTTGCATGCCAAGGTCAAAGGCATGCCATAATGTGATATTAGTTTTCCATTCTTACTTGGAATTGGCAGTCAAAATTTTTGTTTTCAAGTAACATACTTGTAGTTTATATTGATGGAAGTTTGTCTATACAATCATCAAATGGCTTGCAAGTTGGGCTTTGCAAACAATACTCTTTGAATATTCTTATTGTGAGAAACAATAGTTTAATCTTTTACTCCAAAATTGTCTTGAAAACACAACAATGTACATTGCACCATGTATACAACCATGAAAAATTAAAAGAATGTAAATTGCACCATGTATATTTGACCATGAAAAAACAAAAGACTGTATTACAATATTGAAGTATGATGCAATATTGATGGTTTATCTTGGTGGATTATTTAGGATATAAACATGGTGCAATATTGATAGTGTAAACTTGGTGCAATATCAAGGAATTAAACTAGGGAGAATATTTAGACTAGAAGCAATAATTGGAAAAAAAACTAATAGTTTGGAGTTTAGGATTTAGGATATGAACCCACTCCAATATTCATAGTTTAAACCCAATGGAATATTGAGGAAATGAATTGGGTGTAAAGATGATGGTGTAAACCCATTGCAATATTGAGGAATTCAACCCATTTAAATACTTAGACCTGGAACAATATTTAGAAAACAACCTATCAATTTAATGTTAAGGGTTGAAGGATGAGATTGAAAGTTTAGGGTTGAGAATATAAACCCGGTGCAATGTCGATGGATTATATCACATGCCCAAGTTTTTCTTATGGTGTACAGAGATCACAATCAAGTAGAATTGAACGCAATTTTGTGTAGGCACACTAAAGTTAATGATGTGAGGTTGTTTATGGTATGGCCAATTCCAAACTTTTACTTTTCAAATAGATGAGGAGCTGGAGATTTTTGACGAATTATAAGATTTTTGTAAGCATTTAGGCTTACTTAGAATTCAAAGGATTATTTTGAGAGTTTCTTTGATTGTTTCTGATTTCCTTTAATGCACTAATTTTGATATACACGGCTTCCTTCAAACTGGGATATGGGTGATGAGTTTCTGTTCTCTCTTTCTTACGAGGCCATGAAGTATAGTTATTGGTGGATGATACTTCCAAATTTGAAGGTTGCTTCTGTTTACCCAAAAAAAAATATTCGATAGCTCTCTTGAGATGAGAATTCAATCTGTGCTTACAGCTTGGTGAATTCAAAGGAGGCACTGGTGGCTGTGCAATGCATAGATTTTTCATGTTTCAAATGTGTATGTAGGTGAGAAGGGGTTGTAAACAAGAACTAATGGACACAACCAAAGGACAAGATCAGAATATCTTTTCTCACAGTAACTAGCACTCAAACTTCGAAAAGCAGTGCTTAAAAGTGGTTCAAAAGCATCCACACTGCAGTTATGAACAGTTAGTAACTGCAATCCATAAGGTATATGGAAATGGTCTATAACCCATATAAAAATGGTTATGTCAAAATCTTAAGAGAAAATATTTGGCATCGGGAAGTGCCTAATACAATGACAACCATAACATGTAACATAATAATAAAACAATGTGCATGCATGCACTAGATTCATCCCAATTTTTTTTCTTTTCTTGGATATATTTTTTGAAAGATAAGTTCAATGGAAATATTTTCCATACTTTTTTTATTACTGTAAACACAAACTTGGTCCATACTATTCACTGAAAAGCCTGCAGAAGGCACACAACAGCTATTCAAAACCAAAAGCACACTCACTATTTGCAACAAGCACTAGATGCTACAGATACATTGTTCATCAGAGCATCAAATGACTTCCCTTATAATTCTCCCATGACCCCACATTTTGGTGAAACCTGTTCCTCTATTTAGAGATCAAATTCGTCAAATCTTTGTTGCAATTGCTCTCAGGCACCTTAATAGATGTTCAAAGTAGGTTTTCATTCAGATCAATCCCATTTTTTTGGTGGGTTTGAGAGTCCAAAGTTCAACCTTCTTCAAAAGACGCTCTGCAGAAAAACCCATCCACCAATTCTGAAATCAGCTCTGGAAATGCATTTAATCTTGGAAGAGCTGAAGCAACAAGTACATAATTAGTACTCTGGAAGTTTGAAGAAGAATTCATGCACATATCTTGGAAGAAGTTAGAATCATCTAGAAGAAGAGGTGCTAATCTCATTACAACGAGTGCATGCAAGAGCTTGTAGAAGTGTCAATCCATTCTCTCTACATTTTGAGCAATGACCTTACCTGCAAAGCTGAGATGCAAATTATCGTGGAGGTGGTGATCCCCCTCCACCACCACCTCCTCCGCCACCACCTCCACTCGAACCGCCGCCGCCGCCACCTCCACCACCGCCGCTGGAACCGCCTCCGCCACCTCCACCTCCTCCGCTAGTGGATCCCCCTCCGCCACCTCCGCCTCCACCTCCTCCACTGGTAGATCCTCCTCCGCCACCTCCGCCTCCACCACCTCCACTTTTGGAACCGCCTCCGCCACCTCCGCCTCCACCTCCTCCGCTGGTGGATCCTCCTCCGCCACCTCCGCCTCCACCTCCTCCGCTGGTGGATCCTCCTCCGCCACCTCCGCCTCCACCTCCTCCGCTGGTGGATCCACCTCCGCCACCTCCGCCTCCACCTCCTCCGCTGTTGGAACCGCCTCCGCCACCTCCGCCTCCACCTCCGCCACTATTGGAACCGCCTCCACCACCTCCACCTCCACCACCACCACTGTTGGAACCGCCACCACTGTTGGAGCCGCCTCCACCGCCTCCCCCACCTCCTCCTCCACCACTCGGGCTCGGGCTTCTACCGCCCCGGTTAGAATTTCCGCCAAACGGGTTTCCGCCTCCCCTGTTGTTCCAGCCACCTGCAAGCATACAAAATTGCATTGTGTTGCATGGTCAAGTCGTGAGCTAAAAGCTCTTAGAGGAGCAGAGAGCAGCAATCCAACTTCTCCTTTGCACTACAATTTCCAACTTCCCAAGTAGACGAATACATGCAAACTGTCGATGGCGCTCTCCGATTGCAACACATACTCCATAGAATTCAGTGTGTCATCCGAAGATCATAGAGTTTTTTTAAAGTGTGTTTGTGTGATCAGCACCTCCAAAGCTTTGGCTGAACTTCTGGCCTCCAATGGAATTCACTGCTTCCCATCCACCACCACCACCACCACCACCTCCTCCTCCTCCTCCGCCACCGCCGCCTCCTCCGCCACCTCCACCTCCCCCGCCTCCTCCTCCACCACCTCCGCCGCCGCCAGAGCCTCCATTTCCTCCATTCCCTCCGCCGCCATACCATCCGTTGCCGCCTTCCCCTCCGTCTCCACTACAGTTGCAATAAGAGGGAGAAGGAGCAGCAGCCCATCCAGGAGGAGCAGGTGTCCAAGTACCGCCGCCGCCGCCGCCTCCTCCTCCTCCACCGCTGCTTGAACCAGGTGTTCCTGGACTTCCGTTGCTGCTGTGACAGCTGCAACTGTTGGGACCCGAATGAGAGTCTGAGCCGCCCGGACTGCCATCCTGGCCTGGGCTGCCATGACTTCCACCAGCTCCACCTGCCCCACCATCTCCTGACGCGGGCTGCAAAATGCCAAGAACCGAGCAACTATCAGTTCAGAAGTACGCACAACACCCATCTCTAGAGCTTTACTCCTAGAACCCAGCAATTTATTCACAACCCAAATGAATGTTCTTTCAGATCCGGAACTCCAACAAAATCCGGGAAGAGATCGAATACTACAAAGAGTGGTACAAAGAGAAGCTCAGATCCATGATCAAATTACACTAGTACATACCTTCTCAGTCAAATGCCTTTGTACAGCTGAAGTATCATCTTCAGTTAGCAGACTGGGGGCCTCCCGGAGCTCCCTACTGAGAGCAGGCAAGACGAAGAAGGCATGGGAAAGTAAGAGAAGAGTAGCAACCGCGGCAAAAGCTCCAATACGAGCTCTAGAAGCTGAGATAAGAACAGTACTAGTGGCCATGGTTAAGAAAAATTCTTCTTCTTCTTCTACTGGGACTAACTAACTCAGTCGCAACCCCTGAGCTCTCTATCTCTCACTCTCTCTATGTAACTTCCCTAGTCCACTGAGGACTCGACTTTGTTGAAGCTCAGTGAATGAGAGCCTGGTACTTATAGTTGCTGCAAATGTTAGCTGATGATCAGTTTCCACAGTCGCTTGCAAACAAACACGGAGTTCATTAACTACAGGGGCGGGATCCACCACGAATTTGTGCGGCTTTCTTTCTGAGTTCAGCAGCTGCTACTGCTGCTGCAGCTCACCACGATTCTTCTTCTTGGGATCATGGGAGAGGGGAGTGCAGCAGGTGCGTGATCAAAGTGCAGTCCAGTGCAGTGCAGTGCAGTGCAGCAGCTGCCAAGAGTGGTGAGTGTTAGTTGGGTGGCCGCCTTGACTTTGGTTCACACAAGCCTCCAGAAACTATAAATGAAGGGTGGGTCCCTTTTGGAAAGAGCTTAGACTTTCTTCTTTCGTTGTATTTTTGCAGCAAAACTAGGCTACAAAACGCAGCATTTGTATACTTGGTTTTCATTGTGTAGCCAAAATATTGAAAATTGATTTAAAGATTTTATACTTGACTTCTAGTTTATAGCCAGATTTGGCTAAATCTTCCTTTGGGTTTGATTATTTGTTCGCCACTTTTTTTCTACATCATCTTCCTATGGATGATTGCCCCTTTGGCTACAAACAAAAATTCCTAAAAAAATCACACTGATCTGAACATCTGAACCCTGCCAACCCTAAACCCTACAACCCCCCCTCCCCCACCCCCTACCTCTCAAATACCAAAGGTCAAAGGGATTGTGCAGGTGGGATTTATGATGAGCTATCTATCTCCCTGCAGCTGCTGGAATTAATTAATTTCTCATGTAATCCTATTTTTGTGTGTACAGAGTGATTCAATTCAATTCACTTGTGCATTTTTTTTGTTTACAAAAAATCAGTTCTTTCTTTCTCTCTTTCTTTCCTTCTTTGGCTTGTGCAATTTTTGTGTTACAACAATTCTTTCTTTCAAGACAATTTTTCCACTAGTGCAAATTTTCTTTTTGGGGGGGATTGGATTGTAGCACATAACTTCTTCATTTCCAGGTATTTTCTGAGATAGAGATGATTCAACTAGACTTTTTGGATGGCAACAACAAAGCTTTGTTGTTATGTGCAGAGATTTGATGACTGCTCTCGTGGGGGGAGGGGGGGGGCGGCCAGCTGATC
>Ga0116231_10010346_pt1 | contig 15090 bp, 11 predicted proteins | sample S1TSphgellanicum_2_FD_89695 | JGI IMG/M metagenome (GOLD analysis project Ga0116231, IMG submission 89695) | Host-associated microbial communities from peat moss isolated from Minnesota, USA - S1T2_Fd - Sphagnum magellanicum MG | ecosystem: Host-associated > Plants > Peat moss > Unclassified...
TTAAATTGTTTATAATGTTACTAATATCCCATGCATAGACTAAATCAGGCTCTGTGAGTTAAAATCTAACATTTTTTGTGCTTCATATGGCCACTCTCACTCGAAAAGGTAAAGGTACCAAGTACCAACATGGGTACAGAGTGAACCAGCCTCCATGACTGCACAAGTTGGCTGTTCTGTCCATGGGATGGGCTGTGTTTTTCATCCGCCTCTTCACCCTACATTAACCAACATTCTCCCACAGTCAATTTTTTTCGCCTGGTGACATTTGATCTTCTAAAATGTTTTGGGCTAATTTTTTCTCAAACCTGACCTCCATACTACCCTCCCACCTAGTTACCCTACTAACCTATCTACACTACTGACCTACCTCTTAGCCTAAACCCAACCAACTAACAACCAATCCTTTACTTACCCTTTCTATCTTTTCTCGGCAAAACCTATATCTCTTCATGGTTAAAACTATATTTATTCTTGGCTAAACTTTTACCTCTTGGCAAAACCTATATTTTTTCTTGGTTAAACTTTTCTCTATTGTCAAAACATGTATTCTTTCTTGGCTAAACCTTTTTCCATTGGCAAAAACTATATCTTTTATTAGCTAAACTTTTCTTTCTTGGAAAAATTTATATCTGTTCCTGATTAAACTTTTCTCTTTGGGCAAAACTTATATCTTTTTTTGGTTAAGCTTTTCTCTCTTGACAAAACCTATATCCATTTTTGGCTAAAAAAAATTTTCTTCACAAAACTTATATCTCTTCTTGGTTAAACTTTTCTCTTTTAACAAAACCTATATATTTTCTTAATTAAACTTATAACTTTTAACAAAACCTATATCTTTTCATGGCTAAATTTTTTTCTCTTGGCAAAACCTATATCTATTCTTGGCTAAACTTATAACTCTTGGCAAAACTTATATCTTATTTTGACTAAATTTTTCTCTTTTATCAAAACCTATATCCTTTCTTGGCTAAATTTTTTTCTCTTGGCAAAACCTACATCTATTCTTGGTTTAACTTCTAACTCTTGGCAAAACTTATATCTCTTCTTGACTAATCTTTTTTCTTTTGGCAAAACTTATATATCTTATTGGCCAAACCTTTAGCTTTTGGCAAAACCTATATATATATATGGCTAAACCTTGACCTTTCAACAAAACTTTTTATTTGTTGGTTAAACTTTTACCTCCCAACAATTATTTTATATATTTTTGGTTAAACCTTTTTATTTCATAGTTAAACTTCTACTTTTCTAGAGGGAAAAAAAAAAAATGGAATCCATAAGGTGTAAAATGAATTTCAGTATATTTTTTTATAGAAATCAATCAAGGACACAAAAACAAATGTTTGATTTTAGTTAGAACAAATAATCAAAAAAGTTTTTTTAAAAAATATTTTTCATTGTATTTTCAATTATTATCGAATTCAATCACTTAAATCATAAGAAAATTAATGTAAAACATATGGTTTTAAAAAGAGGGTTAAATTTACATATAGAGGTTGAGGGCTTAGGTTTTAAGTATTACAATACTTGTGTCAACCTTAAGTTAACATCATGTTTGTAATGGTTTGGAGTTCCCAAAACTAACACCTATTGTATGGGTAACATGCATGTATTGCTTATTAATCATTCATGGCAACATTCAGGCATTGATTAGAGAAATTGGCAAACTAACTAGGCAAAGATAGAGCCAAAGGATTGTTGAAACGACTGTCACCCCAACAGTCCCTATCAACAATTTTACAAATGTTAGGTAAAGTCATGTAAAAGTTGCAGGTGACGAAATAACTTTGCAAGTGTCGAATGTGGGTCTTGGGAAGTCCATTAAAAAGTCTAATGTGCTTTTTATTGAGGAAGAGCATGCCATGCTTTCACAAATGGTTTGTGAGCCCACATCTTCTATGGTCTTAACATTAGGTTTGAGTATTTTTGTATTTGCAATTTTTTTCATTCATGGCTGCTTTGAACTTTGGAATGTGGAATTTGAAGAATTTGCTTTGGTTCAATTGCCTACCAATTTGGTATTGAAGTTTTGTCATGGGAATTCAAAAAATTGGCACATCAATGTGACCAGATGTGCTTCAAATTGAAATTGACCTACCGTTAATTGTCCCATCTTGAATGTCATTTCAACATTGAAAGAACTTGCATGCCAATCTCCTATTGTTTGGCCTAAATTAGGTTTTCATCCTCTCTTTCTTCGTTTGTGATCTAAATGGAAGAAAGCCAATGACATCTAATTTACAACTTTTCAAATGGTCCCAATCAATTTTGATTGATTGTCGACCATTTGACGTTTGATTTTTCTGTTTTGAAAGAAAAAAAATTGTTTAACAAAACTAGGTGAGGTGTCAACATTATTTGTATGGAAGAGGCGTTTGTTCCATGTGAGTACAAAATGGAAGTGACAAGTCACCATGACCCCATTTTGTATGGGAAATCAATTCTTGCCTTTAAATTATTATTTTTAATTTTCTTTGTTTCCATATATATCATTTTACTTCTTGATTTGTTTATTTATTTTCCTTTCTTACATTTCTAATTTTTTTCTTTTTTGTTTCTTTCCTTGAAGGTATAATCAAGTTGATAAGCATTTGAAAAACTAGGCTTTACAACACATAACCAACAGAGAATTCGAAAGTAATCGCTTGCTTTGTTATAATGAAGCTTTTAAGGAGGAGAAAGGTGCCTTTGATAAGACAAAGGTTTTTTTTGTTTTTGTTTTTGTTTTAATTTGATTTTTTTTGTTTTTTTTTCTAGTTGCAAGAGTTTCATGAAAGTTTGATTGATTTGTTGTTGCCTTGAAGAGGTTGTGTTACTAACAATGTTTTTTCACATGTGGGAATTGGTGGTGAATTTTGTTGTTTTTAGATTTATTTTTTCATTTTATCATTGTTTTTTTAATTGTTTTTAATTTGCAGGAAGTTCTTCTTGAAAATGTTGAGAATCTAGCTCCTTCTCACTCTGTTGATTCTTTTGATGGGAATGATGTTCCTATTAATGGTGTTTTACCAAATGTTGGTCACGATGTTTCTATTGTTTGAAAGGATCCTCTTGATGGTGCATTGATTCAAGATTTACTTGATGGTCATTCTTTTTTTGGTGTTATGTCACATGTTACTATTGTTGACACTGTCCTTACACAACAAGTTTCAATTTCTATTGGTTCTATTGTCCCAGTCTTAAGTTCTCGCATGAAGATTTACGATGATGAGTTTTTTGATCACATGTTTGATCTTGAGCTCCTGAAGTTTAGAGTGGATTTGGAAAGAATTTATGGTCAACAACCACTTGACCTTGTCAATGTCAACAAAACTTTCAAAAATGTTTTCAGCAATTTGTAGAATTGCCCAATAACAATCAATGTTGTTGATTGAAGGGCAATCCTTAGTTTGGTGGCAGATGTGGTAGCGGCAACATCAATGCCAAAAGTATTTTTATTTGAACTTTTTTTTTTCCCTATTAATTTTATTTTTTTATCACATCCATTTCTATCTGATTTTTTTTTGTAATTTTTGTTTCAGAGCTTTTGGTTTCAATTCTTGATCATCATGGTTTGGTGGTTTGGCAGTAGACATAACTTAATTCAACTTTGTATTTCATATCTTCAAGGTAATTATGCTATTTCACTTATTTCATATTGTTTTCATTTTGTACATTTATTTTCATGGACTAATAAATCACATGTTGCTTTTGATGTAGAGTTGAGAAAATTTTGTTTTGGAAAGCTTTTGATTCATATTTTTGATTTCTTTTTCAATGACAGATGCAACATAAAAGTATAATTGGATTTCCATTTTTTTATTTTCTTAGAATTATGATTTGAGATTTCCAAGTATCTTTTGTTTCACCTCCTTGCTTAACAATTTCTTTTAAATCATGATGCAAGGCTTATGTTTTGTAGCTTGAATTTTACTTTATGTTGTGTGGAATTGTAGGGAACCTGAACTTGACTTGGATGCTACAATTCAAGATGCTGCGAGTTTTGTTGTTTGGAGTTGACATGAATTACATATTCAATTTTTGTTCTTTTACAACATCTTGATTCGCAAATGTTGGACTTGGATTTATGTTTCATATTCATTTTCATTTTTCAAACATTTACATACTCAAATTTTTGCACCTTGAGATAAATTGGGATTTAGTTTTTTTTTTCATTCTCTTGGAATCTATTGTTGGAATTGGAATTTGCTTTTGAAATCTTTTGTTGAGTTTGAATTTCAAATTCAAGAGATTTTCATTTTAAATGATTTTTTAAAAGAAAAAAGAAATGAAAAAAAGGAAAAAAAAAGAAACAAAAGCTGAAATAAGTAAGATAAAAAAATGAAAATTTTGAAAAAAATGAAAATTTAAAAAAAGTACCTTCCAGATTTCGGAAGGCCCAATACAGGCTGTACTGGACCTTTTGAAATCTGGAAGGTACAATTGACAAAAACTATAAAATTAGGGCAGGTAAGCGCCCTAAAAATACGAAGAAAAAATTCGACCAGTTCTTTACAAGTGCAAAACATGCCTGGGTGTCACTTGTGAAAATATGGATGGGACAAATGGGCAGACTGGAGGAAAAAAATAGCAACAATACTTTTGTACTGACTCCATTTATTTCCTTTGGCTTGTTTAATATTTTCCATTATGACACCCCCCCCCGCCCCCCAAAGAACCAAATCTGGACTAAATAAATGCCATCACATGGGCAGTTTAACTTAATCTTTTTTATTTTGGGGACCTTTTTGGAGAGCATGGTAAGCATATTTACAATTACAAATTAATGTTGTGGATGTAAGTGTGAATGGCCAAACTTTCGTGCTCTCCGCTTTTATCGTTCGGGTTTCAAGTCGTCACGGAAAGGAGAACATTAGACCCGTTTCACGAGGTCTGCTATTCACCGGAATTTCAGATGCTAGTTTGCTTCGAGGGCAAGGGGGTGAAGCTCCGAGTCTTTCTGGCAGACTAGTTTCTCAGAAGTTCTTGGCAAACGCGACTCCTGCAGAAGGTTTGTGCTCAAGAGAGTCGTTACTTCAAGGTTCTTTGGAGGACGCTGCTGAAGACGGCAGCATGAAAGCGATGGTGATGGCGTCGCCTATGCTTCCGCCTCCCCATCCGATTCTCCAAGTTCCTGATGCAACAATGATTCTTGCGAAGCAATTGTCAATAGATCGGTTTCTGGATCTGGATTTGGAGAAGCCATTTGTTACGCCTCCTTGGGAGGGAGAGCAGCACCTCAGGGCCCGGTTCCTCAACCGAAAGAGGCGAGCGGTTGCTAGTGCACTCAATCAAAGTGCAATTCCCCGACATTAACTTTCAATTCCGTAATGTTGAAAATCTGACTTCACTAGCTAGCAAGATCGGACAGGTCTTCGAGGTTAAAAGCTTCGACTCTCATGTTAAGAGGCCAACAGGACCAGTGATTACAGTTGAAGTTGCTGATGTCTCCAAGCTGCCTGGATGCATTCTGCTTCCTTCATTGGATCTCAAGGAAGCAATTGATGCCACGATGCCGCAACGAATTCTGTATTTAGGGCTGCTGAATCGATGCAGAAGATGTCGCAAGTTTGGTCATTATGCAAGGCGTTGCCCTAAATGGTGCATGGGATGGCAAAAGTCCTGAGTTTAGCCGGCCCCAAACCTGGAGCGAAAGAGTTTCTTTCTCGGGCAAGTTTCCAGATCCAAAATCAGGGAAAGAAGACATGTTGAACAGCATCAAGGATCAAATGGCCAAGATGACGGAGGCATGGTCCAGTGCCATCACAAAGGAAACAAATGGAGTGCCTCAATTCCAAATCAATTTTCCAAACTCCATCTCAATAGGACCTATGAGGAAGAGCACGGGTCCCTTGATGATAGGGCTTCTGGATGGTGAAGATTGTGTCATCAAAGTTCAATGGGCTGATGACATGAGCCCCACAACGCATGATTCGCAATTGCATTCATTTCACATATTGGGAATAACAAGGAAGAGTTGTTAGCTTAGTCTTCTAGATTAAATAAATCTCAAAGGTGTTCGAATATCATGCCTAAAGGCACACTAGTTGAAAGGTGTTCGAATATCATGCCTAAAGGCACACTAGTTGAAAGGTAGGCTGAATGGATGAATGCTGACTTGAACGCATCTAAAAAAAATCCAAATACATTTTTAGCTTGAACTCCATCAAAGAATTTGAACATGGCAACAAAGAATCCATAGGATGAAAAGCTTGTAGAGAAACAATGGTCTCCGAAAAGGCCAAGCTTGGGGTAAGGGGGACAAGGGCCCACTCAACATGAACATACTCCCTTATTCGCCCTAAAGCTAGACTTCGATGAAGATGATGGTGCTCCGAGTGGGAGGAAAGGGATGGGGGCTTTAGAAGAAGGGCACCATTCGAACAAGGGGGGGACTAAAGGTAAAACAACTATTAAGATTTACGTGCACAACAAATGTTCAACTTGAAGTTCTTCCCATCGCAAGAAAAAATTATCATGACAAAGTTTAATTTCCTTATGCTTAACATTTTCCCTTCAAACAAGCAAAAGAAGGCACCAATGCGGAAAAATTAGAAAAGATTCCATGTTGCAACATCATTTTGGTCCTGCACTATGCAATCTAAAGGAAATCCAAAGGTGAATTACACCTTTTGCTTCAAAGCAATTTAAATGCCTTAATACAATCGAAATCTAGGGAATTCCAACAAAAATATTCCAAAGGGATTCAAACTTGATATCCACACCTAAGCTGTTGGAGGGGGGTAAAGGGCTTGGAAAAATGGGGCACCATCATCACCACATGAAAAACTAACATGAACAACCTAACATCGTTTTTGATGGTGTGTTGAACCAATACACATAAATAAAACACCACAATCGAAACATGGGGTATCGTTCTAAAAGGGGGTTCGACTTATACCCTCGACATGTAGCAAAAATATAATCAACTCATAAGTTTGAGACACTTTCACCATATAAGACAAGATAAAAGTTGAAATGACACAAGGAAAAGGAGGACAAAATTATAGAATGAAGACCCTTCGAAAAGGCAATAAGATGAAAAGCCTCTACCAAGGGCATAAGTGAAGGAAAGGAGCTAGGGGACATGTCTCCTATAAGGAAAGGAGCCTCCATCGATAAGTTGACACTCACATGCCACAAGCTAAGAAAAGAAAAGGCTTAAAAACGCTTACCACACAAGGGTGGACCATCAAATGAGAAATTGAAAAATTGCACCTTTCATCTCACATCCCTAAACAATCTCCAAAATGCAAGTGTTCAACACCACTAAAATCTATGAACAACCAATCAATGGTGTTTTATGATGTTCTTAAATGTTTTGTTGATGCTTTCACATGCTCCATTAACCTTAGTAAATTCTCCACCAACCCTCTTTGAAAATGCACTAACATTTTATGACACTTCATTAACACACTCAGAACATCCGTTAATGCATGAAACCGAGAAAAAAATCTTTTAAAAAAATTTAACTAATTAACGCAAAATAAAAATAAAAAATGAAAATATAAGTAGAATAAAACAAAATATAAAGATAAATAATAAACCAAAAAAATTTGACCAAAAACTTGAAAAAAAATCTAACCAACTAACCAAAAAAAACCAACCAAATTTGAAATTCCAAAAACCCCCCAAAAAAATGGTTGATCTTAGACCCAAAGCCCCAAATAAGCATGCAAAAAAAATAAAAAATAAAAAAAATCTATTCCAAGTTCAAACAAGTTGTCACGGACTTCAAGTTCTACAAATCAATGTTTGAAATCCATTGGGTCAACATTGGTTCAAAGTGTTTAAGGTAAAGTAAAACCATCCATCATCGCACATGCATTTATTATTGAACAATTCTCAATATTTTCCTCATTCCTTAAACAAATTGAACAATTTTTGTGTTATTGGACACCCAAACTAAAGGGTTTAAAAAAAAATTGTGAGCATAAAAAATTAAGAAGCAATGCAAAAAACACATGAAGAGGATGAGTAATAATTTGCTTCAAAAACTTTGAAAAAAAAAAACTCTAGACCTCTCTTTAGTTCTAGCCCCATATCTTTCTCATTTTTAGTGTGTTTTGAATGATTTAAAACTTCATGAGTACACCAACTAGGGCTTTACAAAACTTCTTATATTCCAAAAACAAAGAGATAATGATCAAAATATTTTAAACTCAAAATCTTAATATGTTTTAATTCACCCATCATCAAACATTAAACCCTATTACACCAAAACACCCCGTATCTTCCACTTTCTTTTATCAAATTGAACAATTTTTCAAGCGTTGGAAGCACTCGGTGAAGGGCTACAAATGTTATTTGAGATTTACAAGCAGAGGAACAATGTGTCAAGAATTGACCTCCTTTGCATTCTTAAATATTCATTCACTAGCCTATCTATCCTATTGGCCTAATATGAAATTTGAGCCTACCTAGCAAAGATGAAATCTAATTCAGATCAATGTGGATGTGATGTTGTGGACAAAAACATGCTTTATGTAAATGTTCAATGCAAAGTCAAAAACCATCGGAATATTATGGGTGCAATGTTGTTTTTGTGAACATAGTTTAAGTGTTGGTTTAATGCAAAGTCATTGCATATTGTTAAAGTGAATGTTCAATGCAAAGTTAGAAACCACTTAAACAATGCAAGTGCATTGTTTTCGCTAGCACATGGTTTTAATGAATGCTCAATGCAAAGTCAAAGACCAACAAATCAATGTGGTTACAACAATATTTTAACAAACATGGTGTACATGGTGTAGGTATTGCAATTGTAATAGTTTAATATTGATGTCATATAGATTTTATATTGATTTAATATTGATATGGTATATTTCAATTTAGTACTGATTTAATATTCATTTAATTTATAAAATAAATTACATAGGCTGTGTTTTTGTTCTGTCCCAATTCCAGAAAAAAAACAATATAAGTATGAGAATGTTAAAAATAGGTTGCTTCATAACAAAATGAAGATGCTAGTTTGGACCTCAAGGAGTTTTCAACCCTACACTTGAGACTTGTACCAATTGATTGTACACAATATAATGAGGAATCCATCCCTCAATAGTCTACATTTCATTTGCAGATAAATCTTTCGGTTAAGGCAACGAAACCTACAACTATGATCATACAAAATAAAGACTGACTATAGGAATGAGCAAAATGAGTATGGTGCTATGTCCATTGTATAAAGGATAATTCAAGTTGCTTCTAATTTGGGTAACTTTTCACATCTGCCTTGCCTTTGCTCACCCATCTTCCGAAGCCCACATCTCCATTAGTTACTGTGGATGCCCTTGGTTCAGTTTAATTCAGTTCTGTTTTTGCAAAATAAGTTGAATCAAGCTGGGCCATTTAGCATCAATCTTTGTTATAAACTCCATAGGATGCAGAACACAGAAATTATAAGTCATGGAAAAGACAAATAACAGCAAGAGCTTGAGTGGACAAATGACATGTACTAGCTCCATGTGTTTTGCTAGCTTCATGGTTAACACCTCTTGCAAAAAAATCAATAGCAGTCCATGAAGAGCTTATGGCTGTCAAGATTATATCAATGTCAATTCTCTGGGCTCCATATGTTCTTGCAACTTCTATACACCTACAGAAGATATCCTTAGTATTGGAAAACACTTATAATACATATCAAAGCACAAGAGTTCTTGCACCTATTCGGAAATGCATCATCAGTTACTGCAAATGTAAGCATAATATGGGTATGCACTAATCCTCAAAATCCAGTACTTGTTTTCCAAGGCAAATCACATAAACTTACAAAAACTCTGGTCCTATGCTACCAGAATCAGATTCTTCCAAGTTTTGAATGGGAAGCATATTGTACAAGCAGCCACCATCTCTAACATCCATGCATATAAGATTGGTATGGAGGACAAGCTGCATTGCCAGATTCATTGGGATTCCTTACATGAATCAAATAAAGTTGTGGAAGTAGGTAGTCCAGGATCCATGGGTCATGTATTAATATAAAGTAGTCAATACATGGTATTTAATGAAAGCAGAGTTGAGCTGAGACTCATACTAGAAGAAGGCAATGGAATGTAGAGCCGCTTTGAAAGTTGCCTACAGGCTGCCTCAATGTCCTCATGCAGTTTGTTTATCACTCCTGCCAACAAAGATTTAACAGAATCCAATTTAGTTATACTTGGAAAAATATATGAAGCCTAATCTTGTGCTTGGCTAACCCTAAGGCCATGGAATACACCTGGATAGTTGTGATTCTTAGCTGAAATGAATGCCATGGAAGAAGCTTTAAAGGATGGGAAAGAAGGGAGGGCCATGATAAAAGGACTTGATTGGCCTTAAGGTCTTGCTCAAGGACATTTCATAGTGGCCAACCAAGCTGCCCTTTTCACACAGAAAGGTCTTGAATAATGACCTTTCATAGCATCCAGCCAATCTGCATTTTTCACACATAAATATGTAGTAGGATTGATGACATGACCTAGGAATAGCAAGAGTTTAAAACATTCAACTCAACTTCCAAACTCTGTACCTAACATGTGAAACAAGCTAAAGAGAGTTGAAAGTAGACAAGTTTGTGACAATCAGAGTTGCATAGACTATGACACCAAAGAGACAAGCTATGGACGTCCAACATAATTTATTTTGGGGAATCAAACTTGTAATGAAGTGCATAGGCCCTCATACACTTGTCCCTTATAGTCTTGCCCATGGAAAATTTACAAAATGCAAGGTACCCAGTAAGAATAACCCCCTGGCATCTCAAAAGTAGCATTGCTCACTTCATGTTATCAGGTTGCTCCTAAGAACTAAGTCAATGATAGATTCTCTGTTTTCCAACAGATACAATAATGTGACAAAGCAGATTCAGTCAGTTCTGTCTTCATTGTTATGTCTGCCTCCTATCCCACAAAGTCTAACTTCCCTTCTTCATTCCTCATGCAGACTTCCTACTAACACAAATGATGAGCAAGCAAGTATCATGTTCAGTTCACAAGTTTAAGTGCGATTCAAAAGTAGGTTACAAGGACATACCAGAAGCAAGCATGAATATCTCAACACACATTTCCCTATTTGAAGCTACTCTCTTGCAGGTTTTCTTACTCAGAACAAGCCTGACAATCACCACAAAAACGAAGGCACCATGGACAAATAATGTTTTAGGGGAAAAATTAGAACTAATGCAACAAAAAGACAGCTATGAATAATCTTAACTCTGCAAGAAGCTACTATGATATAATGACTGACTCAGAATCCCAAATAACTCATGTAATTGGTTTAGCATGCAAATGCGAGAAAATATTGCTTGCTTGACCTACCATGCCAAATTTTGGAGCATTCAATATTATGAAACCAGTCCATTTCTTCTCTTGAAAGTCAAATTCTGGTAGCATAGGGTTGCTCCTTCTTGTCAGATCCTAATTGATTAGTGATTTCATTTTCTCAAAATGAGGCATTACCACAGGCACATGAACAAGCACAAGATCAAAATGCACTCTTATAGGGCAGCTACAGTTCTGGTAAAGAAGAATCATCAGATATATGACCTACAGATATATACCTGGATTAGTATTGAGAAGTTGATGGACTCAAATCATTGTTGTCATCAACAGTCATTGATGGATAATAGTAGTTTTCCATGGGGAGGACTGCACCACCTAGCACAGAGTCAATTTTTGTTGCAAGGCTGCATGCCACTAGTTGGCAACATTCAAGTCAGTCTTTTATGTTGCTGCAGTATGCAGTATATTTCATCTAGTCTGCATTCAGCCAACTACACATGCAAAAGTAAGAACTACACATCACATTATTTCAAATTTCAGCACAGTTGCTACTTGACTTTGGAATGCCAAGCTTGGGACCCAATTATAATTTCTGAAATTTTCACATTTCAAGTTTCTAATTTAGAATTCAAAACCATTCCAGATGTTAGCAACAAAAAGCATTTTTCAACCTTGTTGTGGCAACCAATTGTCTGTATGCCCATCAACAAAAGATAAAGGAACCTGTGTTGACGCTCAAAGCCCAAAACTCACTGTTTGTTATTATTATTCAATGTTGTCCATCAAGCTTTGGCCCATGATCACAGATCAAAATCAACACTCACACATTTTCCAACCACATCATGAACATGTCTTTTTCTTAGTTGCCAAATTGTTGTCAGTTGTTTCATATATAATTCAACCAATGTGCAAGACTCAACCATAGCAACAAGACACAACAGCCTGTTCATGCACCTCCAAAGATTCCATAGTGGTCCAAGCTATCACTCAATATATCAAGACATATGTATCCTCAAATATCAAGAACTCTCCATTGTCCACAGCAATGACATTCAATTAGGCAACATATATCCCTGTTGAATCCTCAAAGCAAAAATGACCTATGTGATAGAAATGGAAGGTTTGAACTGTACTGGAACACAAAATCAGGATGGACATACCTTTGACCCCAAATCTATTACTGGCTTTTGCACTACCATCCTCTTCAAGCTTGTGTCACCACTTTCGGAGGATTTTGATGCCTCCTTCATAGAAACTGCCAACTGTGTGAGTCCCAATTTCATTCCCTCCATGGTCTCAAATGTGCATTGCTACTTGCAACATGGCAGATAACTTCTGCTGTGGAGGAAACATGATCCCAAGTATGTTAAACACTCAATTTAAGCCCAAAATCCTACAAAGGAGGTCCTAGCGATTCCCAAATGTACTAGTTTCTTACATAATAAGCAAACATGCAGAGGAGCAATAAATCATGCAATACCTATGTGATGTTGCGGCATCATGACACCATCCATAATTCATGGTGGTGTCTGTTTGGTGAAATAAACTCCGTGAACATTTCCAAGAAGTTCTTGTGGCAACAAAGTTTTGCCACTGAACTTACAGAAAGAGAGAATGCTGTGAAATTCTTGTAAAAACGAAGTCTGGCAATGAACTCATAGAAAGAGTGTGCAGCAAACAAGTAGATTGGCACTTTTTTCTTTGAAATCTATGCAAATCTTGAGAACTCACCGATAGAGTGTGTTGCAAACAAGTAGATTGGCACATACAATCTCTCAAATCTATCCAACTCTTGAGAACATGAAGAGATATGGTGCCTTACATGTAATGAAAACCAACATTTCGCAACTGTGATTTCAGAGAGGCGAAGAACTAGCTACTCCAAGGATGGAGAGGTAAGGCACTACCACAACAAACCTGATATCCACGTTTTTTGTGAATCGAGTCCAAATCTCGACCAGGCTCATGTCCAAATTAAAGTAACAACTACAAAGTTCTCTTTCCACTTTCACAAGAGCCGCAAAATGAACACGACAATGCACAATGTTTGCACAGTCTGATGGAGGGACACAAACTAGTATTCCCGTCTAATGAAACGACCCTATTTGCTTCCATGGAAAGCTCTACCCATAACAGAGCTCTCCAGAGCTTGTTATGGATAGATCACTAACTGATCTATCCAGGCACGTTTCTCAATCATTATGGACATCTGCCAACAACAACACTTTCTATCATACATTTTCCAGATTTTCCAATCAAAAGAAACATCTAATCACAATCGTCACGAAATCCTTTTGATTCATTAAGAGACTACTAAAGTATATCCTCATTGCGTCAATATATTGAGAGATGCAATCTGATATTATCCACTGAAAGAATATTTCACAAGTTACAAAAGAAAGTCGGTAGTCTGTACATGAACGAGTAACTTACAGTGTGCATCACTCTTGCTCCTCCTCTTCTCTTGAGAGGCACGAGTGTTGATGGGCTCTAAGAAGTATTACTAGTCACCAGAAGCATTTGTTTCTTGAAGGTTTTGTTTGTCTTCACACAGAAAGGAGCTATCATTCCAAAACATTTGTGACAGACGAAGCTGAAGAAAACAAAAAGGAATTCAGAAAAATAACAGTAATAATAATGATATAAATCAGAAAACATCTTGAAGATCTATGCAGCAGATGTGGCTTGTAGTTTTTGTATTACGAGAGAATGAGTATGGGAGAGGAGAGAGAGAAGCGGAGGAGCTTTCGGGGCCGGCCATCGCCATCTTCCTCCCTCTCACTTTCTCTCTCTCTCTCTCTGTTTTGTACGTCTTTCTCCCTCTCCCCATATACGAGCTCTACAGGGATGACGATTTGAAATTCATCCACTAAGGATGCTTCCACATGGATAGAAAGACATTCTCCTTGCATATTTCAAATGCTCAACATCCATCCAATTTGGTCACTTTCTTCCCTCTACATGTCTTGGATCTGCCCAAAGGGGAAAAACAAACTCATGCCTTATTATGATACTTTTGGCGCTGCCCTAAGGGAAATGACTTCATGGCTCTCTATAAAGTTTTCGGCTCTCTGCCTTAGGGAAACGACTTCATGCCTCATTATATTTTGTTAGCTCTGCCCGAGTGGAAACCACTTCATGCCTTTCTATAAAGCTTTCGGCTCTGCCCAATTGGAAACGACTTCATGCCTTTCTATGAAGTTTTTGGCTCTGCCCGAAGGTAAATGACTTCATTGCCTCCCTATAGAATTTTTGCCTCTACATTTGTTGGTTTTGCCCAAAGGGAAAAAAGACAAAAAAAACCTCATGCCTCTTCATAAAAAGATTTGGGGCTTTGGAGACCATTCAATTAATTGTGATTCATATTAGTTCTTTCAAGGAATTGGAATATGGGTGGTTTTTTATAATCTTTTGTAGGCTCCTTATTGATTTTGCATAATTCTTTGTACAATCGACTGGGGACAATTCCAAAGACATTTTCAACTATAACTATCTCATTTCCAACCCTAATTATCTTTAGTTCCTTCCTAATCGTATATATTAATTCACTTAGTCTGTGCGTTTGTCGGACACGACAATTCTGCTGCAAAAGCATTCTATGGCAGAATCGGCCTCTGTATAATTTTGGCGCTGCGGGTCGTGGTGGCGGAGAGACACACGCCAACCATCGATCGCGTCTGTCAGCCCGTCTGTCTTTATCTTATTTTAACTTACTTTAAGTTACCCTGGGGGGGGAGAGGAATAAAGATGTGATAAAGTGAGTTAGGAGCGTTGGATCGGGAATCGGACGGGTGGAATGATGCTTTTCAGGGGTAAGTATCGTGTTGGGGTAAAAGTGGTGAGCTGGGAA
>Ga0116231_10010347_pt1 | contig 15090 bp, 16 predicted proteins | sample S1TSphgellanicum_2_FD_89695 | JGI IMG/M metagenome (GOLD analysis project Ga0116231, IMG submission 89695) | Host-associated microbial communities from peat moss isolated from Minnesota, USA - S1T2_Fd - Sphagnum magellanicum MG | ecosystem: Host-associated > Plants > Peat moss > Unclassified...
GAAAGCGAACCGTCTCTGCGTCTTCTCAATGGTAGCCTGCAAGGCCAAAGCAGGAGCACTCTCAGGAGCATACAACTTCAACCTACTTTCAAGTTTCTTAATCTCCTGCTTCTCCCGCTTCGCAAAACCCTTACTCTCCTTACACGGAGTAAGACCCGCCACATCCGCAAGCGCATCTTGTGGCGCAACGAGAGACGAACTCCCGACGAAGACAGCCGAAAGCGCCAAAGCTGCCGCAACTTTCCCCGCTGTTTGCACAAAGCTACTGCTACTAGTCTTCTCCTGATCTTGGTCCTGCTTCTTCTCAGCAGAGCAAAGAGTCCTTGCCTTCACATTCTTGACAAACAGAAGCTTGGAGGAGCTGCAGAACATACCCTTGGAAGAAACGTCCTTCACAGCCAGAGGAGAAAACAAGGCGGCAGGCGCAGAAGCAGCAGCTGCCATGGTCACAGAAGACGCCATCGCTACACAAAAGAGTTCTGTGAGAGTGCAAAAGAGAGAAGAGAAAATGAGCGCATCTGCAGAATGCGTTCTTGGCCAAGTGATGAGAAACAGCGAGTTTATTTTATTTTATTTTAAATGCATTATCTGCAGTTGAAGCGCATTCTTCCTCTTATTGGACCACACGATTCCGGTTTCGGATATATCAAATAAATACCATTCTTCGTCTCACCCCACCGGCCCCCACAAAATGGTGAAAGTGACGATTTTTTTGCTGAATGAAACACAATTTACACACTTGAAGACATTTTTTCCTTTTTTCTTTTCGGATGTATCATATAATTTCTTTTTTTTATTTTTTGCTATTAAAAAAATCTTCCTTTTATTTTTTACAAAGCAAGTTTTATGCATTTTGAAAGAAAAAGGTCCATTTTGGTTTGGTTGGGTTACGTACTTACTTTGTAAACATTTTTTTTTAAAAGTAAAAAAGTGGGTTACATATTTATTGGCTCTGGCCTTAAGGGGGAGAGACTGTGCAATGGCATATGTAGTTTTTTTTTTTAAGGGCATTTCAATTAGCAGAAACATATGAATTGTAAATGATATTAGAAATAAACATTTATAACAGTTTTTTTAATGTTCAATTTTTATTTCAGTAGTTGCGCTGTGACTGGGTGTGCAGCAGCTGTGATTGAAAATTTTCATTCCTTGGGTGACATTTGCTCAACACTTTTGCATAATGAATTTTTTTTTCAATTGTTTTTCTTTTTGGATCACTGGAGTGCGACCGAGGTGTGCACCAATGTTGGGTGAGTATGATTTTTTTGATACCCATTGGATCTGATTTTCACAAAATAGATTACAAAAGATTTTGGTTTTCACATCTTTAGTTTTTTTAAAATTATACCCAAGGTCAAGGTATCAATATTTTTATAAAAAAAATTAACGGGTTCTCATGATATCAGTTTTCATAAATTTGAGAACAGTTGATTATCATTTGACAATTCTCACCAACCAATTATTAATTTTTTTAAATAAGAAAAAAAATCAAAATTACAAACAAATTATTGGTAAAAAAATTTGTAGTTATTCGTAAAGTAAAGAAAACACATCACCCGAACCCTAAGTTTGGTCATGTGTGAGGGTGATTTTTAAAAAAATTGAAAAATAAATACATTAGCATTAAAAATGGGGGATTGAAACTCACAAAATTGTCTTTCATCCTAAGGGCCTCCATTACTAGTACATATATTTGCGAGGTGCTAAATACCCCTTAATGAGCTCTATCTGGCATTGTTTCAACATCACTACCCCACCACCTAACCCCACTTTCACACCTTCTAAGTCCAAAGCAGGCTTCACCATTAGGCCCCATGCTTGCAATGTCCATGTCATTCAATGACCCCACCTACACCTTCTCCATGTCATCATATGGACCCACCAATTTTCGTCCTTCATCCACCCATGCAAACCATCGTCGACATTCATTTCATGTTTGTTGTCAAACCTCACTTCATCGATCGTTGTTGACTACAACACCATCAATGATATCTATAGCATGATTTGCATTTTGCAAAACAAGATGTGTTCTCGAAAAAATGGTGCTCGGAAATCATGTTTGAGACTTTTTTTTTTTAAGATGCAAAAGGATAAATTGCACAATGCATCTCATGAGCAACAACTTTCACAATTTGAACCTAAAAATGACATTTGAAATCTACTTAATTTTAGATGTAGATGTATAAGTTTCATGGCACACTAAACACCACAATTTGTGGTAGCCCTTACACCATTAGCTTTTCGTTGTTTTTCAGCGCATTTGAGGTTTGATCCTCAATGGATAACTTCACTCTTGACACATTTATATTTGACATTTTTGAATGTTGCAAGATTATAATTTGTTTTTTTATTATAAACAAAATTCGGGTAGATGTTTTTGAACTTTGCAAAAGTTTTAGGTGTTCTAAAAGGTCCATCACTTTTCTCAAAGAAGCTATCTCTTGCCATATACCTACAAAAATTCAATTTGTTCTACAAGGTCCATTACATTTTGGTCGAAATTGTCATATTTCCATGTATTGTTTCACAATTCATCAATTGGGGTCAACATATCTAAGCTCTAGAAAAGGTCAATGTGTTTTGCAAAGACTTCTGTTTTTCAAATCTATTGTCATCTTGCATATGTATAAGTTTTGCTAGAAAATTGTACCTTCAAAATAGTTGATAATGAAATAGAAAAAACCATCGTTGACTAGTTGCTTACAGTGTGAATGTCATTTGAGTTGCATTTGTCCTTAAATTCTTGACACTATAATTTTTTTCTATTAGATTGCACTCTGCAAACCACTTGCCAAAATTCAAACACCTTCTTCCAAAAGATCCTTCCTTCTAATATTCAAGTTTCAACATTTAAATGGTGTTTTTTTCCATACATCTTGCATAAAATTGCAAACATTAATATCATATGCACACCACATTTCCAATTAAGGTTTATGTAATTCAAACAAGTATCAATTTCATTTTTCTAATACCCACATTCATAAGAGGTTTTGGTTTGAATTTTAATCCATGGCAAGCACAAACTACACAATGGTGCTGAATGATGCACGACTAAAAGATAGGGTTAAAAGCCTAGATTCCATTTTAAACTTGGATGGTCTTGGGATCTTTGAAATAATGTCAAGCCCGAAGTACAATGTCTCAACAAATGATCCAACAATCACAAAAGATGTCCAAGAATATGTTGTTCTTTCAAGGGAAAGGGACCTTCTCCATAAATCGAAAGCCACAATTCAAGGTCCTCCTCTTGGACCTTTTTTTAAAATGATCTCATGTGGCTACCACATTTCACAAGTGGCCATGGTTTGTATAAGGAAGTTAAAATTGCAATGATACCATGGAATCAATTGGAGGATTTTGTTGAAGGGGATAAAAATAATCCAAATTTCCCTTGCAAGTTTACAAAAACAAAAGACCACATTAGGTCATCCGCCCTAGGCATGTTGACACACCCAAGAGTAAATTCTACTACTCTTGTTTATAGGTGCGGATTATAAAATGCATAGTTCATCCATTTCATTCCAATGTTAACATTTTATGGATGTTAAATGAATTGAGGCATGCAATGTCTTCATTTCTATCTAATGTTCTTTCTAAATATCACAATATGATGAATTTTATGGCAATTTCATAATTTGAAGAATGTCCATGGCAATTTTCACTTTGTAACCATTGTTATGTTTGTAGGTTTTCTTATAACTTCGGACCAAAAGATAGAACCCATGTTCTTCCAGAGGACATGTAAAAGCTTCAATTATCTACACAACAAAAATGAAAGCGAAGGAAGGTTAATGATGCATCCATGAGATGAAAGGGAAAGAAATCGTTGATAGAGATCTTTGAATCCACTCAATTGTCAAGGCATAACACAAGGATAGGGAAGACGATGTATGGGATGTCAATTCAACGCAAGTGTCAAAGGTCTTTCATTGTAAAACAACTATATTTGGACCACAACTTATGTCAATTGATCTACCTCCATGCAAAACATACAAACAAAGAAGGAATGGTTTGCCATGGGATAGCTATGATTGGATATTGACATGCATTGGGTTCACAATTATCCAATGCCATGAAAGCACACCCCATGCAACTTTTAAGGCAATGGTTGTCCCTTGCGCAAGTCATGACACATCATAAATCATATGTCAAGGAACAAGCACAACAAAATGAACATGTCACCCATGACACATTTGTCCTACCATTATATGTTAGAAACCTAACCAAAAAGAGGGTCGATGAATTATGGCAAAAGCATCCTAAGGACCCAATTAGTGTGAGAATGTGGGTTTTGGAAAACCCAAAATTGGTATTCTTTTATCTTGAACATACCCCTTTGGATCTCAATTTACTGAAGTAGGATGAAGCCCATCTCACATTAGGGATTCAAACCACTTTGCAATCATAAATGATGGCAAAATTTGGACATGGGAGTTGCCTTTCATTTTATACTACATTTGGAACAAATCAAACTAGGGTATGTCATCATCCTCCATTATTCCGATTCCAACACATTGTCTTTCTATAACACAAATTTGATCTACATGGAATACAAATGTGCTTTCATATTAATTAATTTGAACATGTTTTCTATGTTTCTCCAATACCCCTTGTACACCATGATGGTGTTTGATGAATGGCAAAATGGAATACCAATTGCATTCATAGTAATTGGGAAAACTTGAGAGTGTGACCTAGACCCTGTATTGAAAACATTATCACAACAAATGCCTAGTGGCTAAATGCCAAGCACTATCATTATGGACAATGCACAAGTTGAAATCAATGTTTTGAAGTATGATACGTCACTTCCCTACCTCTCAGCACATGGTCATTGGTCGGCAATGTACATGGATGTTTATATCATACTCCATCTATTTCATTATTATTTGGGGCATCCATTTCCAAAATATTATTAATGTTTGCATATCATCTCCATTCATTATAAGTGTCACTTTGTTTCCATGTACACTTATCTATATATGACCATGTTGTAATCCTAGGGAGTTGTTTCATATCTTCCCACTATTGCACAAAATAAAATGTTTTTAGGAATGTCGTAAAAACTTGTAGGTCTACTTTGGTGTTCAATATTTCATGTTATTCTTGTTATTTTCTATGGTTATTTCAACATAGGAATGTTTGGCTAGATGCATGAGTTTTATTATGCGTGTGGCATGTCTGAAAAGTTTGGGCTAAAAATGTTGTCAAAAAGATTATAAATCCACAAGAAAGATCAAATGTCCTATTAGCACTTGGGAGGATTATGTATTCTTGAGGATGTCCCATTGATGTTGACTTTATTTTTTCGGTAGAACAAGAAATTGAAATGCTCACAACAAATTTCCCAATGAAGGGCTTTTCATTCGATACTTTAAAGAACTTTGGTTGCAAAAGGCAAGAATGTGGTGTGTTGGAAATCGCAATATATCACATGCAAGGCAAGACACAAATTCTACGGTGGAATCATTTCATAGTAATCTTAAGCAAATTTTGTATTCTTCGCAGAAAAAACTTATAGGGCGTTGAATGGATTGGCCCATTTACCACCTAGTCAGTGATGTCCTTACTCACTATTGGTATGGTGTGCAGTGTAAGATCTTTGGTTACATCAAAAATAAAAAATGTGAAAGAATATCACTAGTGTTATGCTTTGGGCCCGTGACATCCCGTCCACTAATGTTTTGCTATACCCATATGTGGATGACATTGCTTTCATGGCATCTTGCAATCATCCACCCAAGGTGTGGACCATGCATGCCCTAGGTTCTGAATGGCCCCAATGTGACTACGCACCTACATCACAAGGGATTATTTGCAAGCATGTTATAAAATTTTATAAGATGTTTCATCCAACCATTCTTGATGGTGCGATTGTTTGAGAAAAAGATATTTTTCATGGTGTGCAAAGGGGATCCCTAGTAACAAACTTGCCAACTCTTGAAAACATGCTTCTTAAGGAGGAACACAACCTTCCACAAACCAAGGACTTTCCCACCTTTCAAGATACATAACATCATGATCTCCGACAAACAAGCAACATCAACAACCTAATTGAGCTAATGTGGCTTGAAATACTAAACATAGCAACAAAAATTCCAACCTTGCAACAACATTTGTTCCTTTCATTGAAAGCTATTAGAGGCAAACAACATGACATGCTTGCATGAGGTTTGGCTTAGTTGGTGCATCCAAATGACTAGCATTTGTTCCCAATGAATCCAGATGATAATAGTTTGAAAAGTCATAGACGTGTGCTTGAACTTAAAAATGTTAGTTCTCATAACTAAAAAACAAAGCAACTAGGTTGTTTCGCATTTAATTGAATGTTTGCGCTTGTAGAAATCTACTTTGTTAGTAGCAAGTATCAATTGCTTAAGCCTTACCATGCATCTATTGGTGACAAATGTGCATTTCCTAGTAATTGTTTATACACGGGCACCCAACAAAGAATTTATGCCTCCTTAGGTTCTCAACATATACTCCCATCAATAGTTTAACATTGTTTTGAACTTGCAACTATGGAACCTACTTTGTCGATCTAAAACACACAAACCACCATCTTACAATGATGTTTTCTAGTTCATGTTGTTTAAATTACTTTGGTAGTCTCTATAGTGGTTGCCTACTTAAGAAAGTTCATTGATACCAAACTTATCTACATACTTTTTGCTAGAACAACTAGTTGGTTTGCATTTGTGCATCTTGTTTTCAAATAATGCAATACCCAATCATCTAATTCACAATTCAAGTCAGGGGCAAACATGTGTATTTTCATGTCTATTAAGCACATATGCTAATTGTTCTGAAATAAAAAAAGGATTGAAAGGTATACAATTCAAGGAAAATATCAAAACATTGCATAAATTACAAATGTTTCTATACATATGTTTGCTACAAATAGTTCGGTCTACAAAAACATAGTGAAAAGCCACATAGCCAATGGTCAACAAATTACAACAAATGCCAAAGGCATTTATAGATAGGGACAACATGTAAACTAAGAAATGTTGGAGGATTTAAAAACATAATGGATGTGCTTTCAAGTTTTGCCACTTCTTCGAATTGCAACACCACTCCCAGATGATGCTACAAACGTCAATATAATATCTCCATGTTGTTCTTCTAAATCAACAATCCACTATGTAGATCTGTTTTCAAAACCTTGTATAGTCTACATTAGTGTTTCCACTAGTGTGACTCGAGTGCATGCGTCGAAAACCATATGGGGGTCATCTACAACAAAACATCTATGATGGCATAAATTTGTGTTTAGTACATTTGGAAAAAAACTTGCGCATGGAGAGAAAACAATTCTACATTTCAGGGCTTGAACACACATATTTCAATGGATCATTCCAGGTCTTTTGCCATGTAGTCACAAAACTTTTTTATGAATTTCATAACATAAAATCCGCATTCCCAATCTGATTGTTGTTGTGGACCATCAAACCACACCCAACTAGATTTTGAAAGTGCTTATTTCCACCCACATGACCTTGAAAAGTTTCCTTCTATAATTGTTCGTACTTTTGTAAAAAACATAACAAGTTGGCATTATGAAATAGGTTTGCAAATCTAAGAAGATCATAATCAAACAAATGTTCTACATTCAAGATCAGAAGACTCTAATGATTAGCATTTTTGATGCGCTCCCAAGTCACGGGGTGAAACCCACTTGAGGGTTTCACAAAGTCAAGTTGCGAAAAGTTGAGACTTGGTAGCACGCTCCCGACTTCCAACTCTAAAAAGGGGTAGAGGGTCAAGTTGCGGAAAGTTGAGACTTGGTAGCACGTTCCCAACTTCCAACTCTAAAAAGGGGTAGAGGGTCGAGTTGGGAGCCCAGGGATTAGACTAGGAAGAGGGACTAGCTTAACTCGTGTGAATCTGCATCCAAATGCCAACCAAAACGGGTTAATTTAGCATTCGGGACACCCTTGGGTGTTGGGACTTGCCACGGGCACTTGGACACACAAGACTCACCACGGCCCGGACTCGGGGGAAGCCACCACCTTCCCCCATATAGTATTCTCTGTGACTGGTCGTGGAGGCTACATCCGAATGGCGCATTTTGTTGGGACTCCCGAAATGGAGTCTTGAAAGTGTCCCGGCTGGACTCTCGGAACTTTGAACGGCCATAGCTCCTCGCCCCAAACTCGGATTGGGACGAGTCTTAAATCAATGTTGTAACTCTCGTCCAGAGCTTTCCAACGCCGTGTTGCACTTTTCAAGGTGACGTCGTGAAGAAGTCGATTCCTGACTTTTAGTGGTCAGGAGTCAAATTGCCAGTTTGACTCCTGACCCTTCTTTTGCCCATAACTTGGGCTGCAGATATCCAAATTGCCAATGCGAGGCCATTTTCGATATTTACGTTTCAAGACCTTTCCCATGACACCAAGAACACCCCAATGCAAGGTGTTTTGGGCCTTGCTGTCGAGCTCTGAACATTCGGGAGTCCCGAAAGACTCCCAACCTCCAACTTTTCCAAGTGTTGGGCTTCACCCCCACACTTGGCCAAAGTGGGGTTGCGAAAATTTTAGATTGGGATAAGTATTGCCTCCACTGTCACAATCAACTGAATTTTTTTATAGACAAACTCAGTGACACTATGTTCAAACTCCCCCTTTTCTTTTCTCTAGTTCTTGATGATCTCCCACATATGGAGGTGTGTGATGTATAAATCACAAAATGAAAGGCGTTTGTGCATAAACCACATTTTGAAGAAATCCATAGCGTTAGTGGAAAGGTGGCCTTCATTATAGTCGAAAAGGGTAATGTATGCATCAATTCTCAATTTCATATAATCACTTGAAATTACAAAAGAAACTGCATAATCCTTTATCCCACCTCTAGAATCAATGAATTTTTTCACCACTATCACCAACATGTCTCAAAATTGTAATTTTAACTACAAGTGTCAATGATGGCTCTACTTGAAGATTAAAAAACAAAATTCAATATTATAGCATGTTAACAACTAGGCATATACAACCTAATGTCTATGCTTAGAGGTAAAAAGAATCATCAATGACAAAATATGCGATTCCAAAATAGCAAGAAAACAATGCCTAAAACAATTGCATTGCAAGTTTAAAATTTTGATAAATAAAAACGTTATACATCTTGTTCATGAATTATCTACTAATTGGGCTTGTCTATGTGGGAAAAGGTATACAGTCCTACAAAGCTTCAATACATGGATTGAAGCAAGTAAACCTTAAGTCCTTAACACATAATTGTTACTTACTTTTGCTTTGCAAGAATTGTTGCAGCTATAATGTCCAATCATTCAATTGTTGTGTCTTCCTCATGCTCTGTAATAACAATGGGGGAAAACAACAAACTTATAGGGTCAATGTCTTTAACTACACCTTGCATGTTTAAGGTTGGCTGCAATTGTGATGTTCTTTGTTTCGACACCTCATAGTTCAAATTGTGTATTGCTTTCAAAGGGCTATGAAAACAATCCCCAAGAGGTCGTAATCCCAAGGACAGTGAAAGTGTTTGTTTGAATTTAGTGTAAGCTTCTGACATTATTGTTGATTACAACAAAGTGGTCGAGCTTGGATTGTTAACATGGGATTGTAGATCAAGTTCAAACTCCTCCTTCGTGCCTTACCTACGACTCTCAATGCTAATAATCTTACTAAATAGCCCAAATGGCATATGTTCCTAGGTTGTTTTTTGCAGCACTTAAGAGGGGACATCTGGGAGAATGGAGTCTTCAACTTGTAGGGGCATAAGATTAAGCGCATTTGATGAACCAACACCTACAAAACACTATAGAACCATGATTGATCTCTTTAGGAATCTAAATTTAACAATTCAATTGGGTTAGTATTCACCATGGACTAAAAGAACATTGAAAACAATAGACTTGGAAAACATAATTGTAGATGGTACTTGTTGTGGTGTTGTCATTTCTTTCTGATGTGCTATTCACATCTGTTGTAACTGGCAAAGAAGGTTTGATTTTGCTAAACTTCACATGCAAAACAAGGACTTAACTATCCATGATTTTAGCCAATGCAATTGTGCATTTAAGATGTTGGTCTAAAATAGTTCCATCCATTGCAAGGGAAAGCTTCCTAGGGAAGAACAACTAATGTCTATCTCTTCTTGAACAAGCAAAACTTAAGAAGCCGCCTGAAAACACCAAGTTCAAAGGTTAGGTTTCTATAATGCAAGGGAATTCTACAAGGGATCTTTCTATTACAAAAATGAGATATTGGCAACTAGGATGGCAATAAATTACATCAAATACATGCTCCAAATAGTTTTTGTCATCGTGGCCATCTATGAAAGTGCACCACATAGCTTTCAATTCCAATGTCATTCCCACTTCTTGCATGTCTAAAATTGCTCTATGAACAATCTTTGACATGAACCCAAGAAACTTTTCAACAATTGGCTCTTGTTGTTGAAGATCAAATCCAAGAAGGCCCAACAAGTCTTGGTAACATTGTTTGACTTTTTCAATGCACTGCCATTGTTTTAGAAACCATAAAAATTTGTAGTCCTAAATGTTTTGGATTACTATGGTTAATCGGACAGAATGGGACTAATCCCAACAATAATGAAGGATGTTGCAATGAATCAACCTCGTATTAACATGAGCAAGTGGATGTAGTTTCCCAAAAGTGTTTCTACAAAACAATTTGAATGTGTAGATGATGTGAGGGCATTCCATGTTAAATGACACTGGATGCAATTCCTTATCCATTTCTAACATGATGGTCTATAGCTCCTCTTAAGTGTGCCCCCAAGGGCACTGAGGTCCAACTTGTAAAAGAAATCATTTCAACATATGGTATAATGGTGACCAACCCCATTTTGCCCTCTCTTCTGTGGCCTTGACATGTTTGTCAAATTTGTGCAATTCTTGTTGAACATAATCCTCTTTCTTTTTCTTCAAAGTTTATATAGCTCCTACTTTCTTCTCATCATATTCCTTTTTCAGTTGCAAGTACTACAAGTATTCCCGAAAGCACTTCATTTGATTAAACTTGTTCATTGTGTTCTCTCCATTCCCTCCAAATGTCCATGCATTGAGGGATTGTTTTACAATGTCATTAATGTGGCTTGCCCTTTTAACCCCTCCACCAACTTGCATGGAAAAAAAAGGGGTAAAAAACATTGTCTAAAAGCAAAAACCAAAAAAAACAAAATATTGCAAACCTTATAATACTTAAAAGTGGATAAAAGTACCACTGGTCAAATGCAAAAACCAGCATGCTACCCAAAGCAGCTTTTATTTCCATTTTCATCAAAAACGCCATAATCTTTTCATGCTTTTCCAAGATCTTCGTATCCATCATAACGTTTATTTATGATAGAAAAACATAAAGTCCATTGATTTTCAGTTCTGTCGAAAGAGGAGGCAATTCACAAAAACTCTCAACTATGAAACTTTTTGCAATTGTTTTCACCTTTGCTTCTACATCAGCTTTTGTGAAATGCATTATATTCCTCGATGGTATAAACCCAAATGGGAATAATGACAAGGGGGGGGGGTGTTTTGTTTTGCTTAGTAGACAATTTATTGGGTTTTGCATGCTTTAATGATTGTTTCGCATGTACATTATTTTTTGTTCCTTGCTTATTTGCAATAGACCTTGGAAAGCTCCAAAATACCAATGTTAAAAAAGAAACATGCCAATACTTGCCATTGCAAATGTCAACTTGTAACCATGAAATAAAATGTCAGAGAGATGATGAATTATACTTGCTTTTGCATTACCGTACATGACAGTCTTTCCATCATATGCCGACTTGGCGTCAGCGGCTTCGTGTCGATTTGACGAGAAATTTTCATCGCTACTTAGTTCATATACCTCTCTTTCCTTTGGATGTATGGGTCTTGGAGGTGGTATACCAAATGGATGTTTCTGTAATTTTGGTGGTGTAGGCCTTTTATGGTTTGTTTTGCCACATCATCAATTATTCGTTTGCTTCGGTTTGGGAATGTTTTCCTAAATTTCTCCCCTAATTTATTGAGCTCCTTAAGCTCAACTTTTGTCATCTTTGGATACATTTTGAGTAGTTCACTGCCCATGTAACTAGGGCACAAATTCATCATTTTGTGTGAAAACAAAATATTATTGTCTTTAAACAGATTGCTATAGAACTTACATTCAAATGATGGCTTATTACCTATGGACACATCAACATGTCAAATGTCAAAATATGTTTCCAAGGCCAATTGCTCATACTCATTCTCAAGGTACAAAGTGACACAATGATGTCTATTTTGTTGCATTGTGAACTTGTAAATCTTGATCTTCCCTTGTAGACCTCCAAATACTTGCAATGGCAAGATCACTGGTTGTCATTCCCCACTACATCAACAACCATATATTTTGATACAACAACACACACATTACCTTAGGGCAAAACTCAGCAAAACAACCATCACATCTATAGTTGTAGTAACACGATATTGAAACAAGAAGCAATGAGACACAAATCTCATCACAGGTACAACACATTTCAATACCCACAAAACTGTTAAAATGCAATTCCATTTTAAATTTTTTTTTTTTTATTACTTGCAATTGGGTTATGTTTTGCATGTGTTTATTTGCTTATTCTTGCAGGGATTGGTTCTTCATTATCAACTAAGAGGATAATGGGCACAATAGACTGTTATCACAACATCAACATCTATTACAACTACTATTTTGAAAGGAAATTAGATCAATACTCACAACAATGTTGCAATGTCAGAAGATTCAATTGCAACAACAAGTGCAAAAGATTCAACTGTAATAAGAAGTGTAAAAAAGAGGGAGGAAAGAAGGTACCTTCTAGGATTTTAAAGGGATTATGTGGAACCCGGACCTAATGTCAATAATAACCATGGTGCTCCTTCTACTCAACCTTAGTTGACCGAGGGATTGGAGGTAGTGGCAAAACAAATTGAAATGCATACAAAAACAAAAACTAAACATGCAAAATGCAACCAAGGAATTTTGTTCAAACAAAAAATGAAGAAAAAGTCATAAGAAATTGTTACCTACATTGAATTCCTCTCGTATTTAAAGCAAAACGCCAAAATTTTAGACCATAGACAAAGTTTTACTATGCTTAGAATTGAACTTCAAATTAGACTCTCTGAAATCAACAATATTTTTGACAATATAATTTAACCTAGTATGCTTAGGCATGTTTGAGCAAAGCCCATGAATGGTTTTTATCGGGACCCTAACCTTTGGCTCGCAACCAAGGCAAGGGCTTACAAAGGTGTGGGTCAAGAGTGAAACCTAGGAGTTCCATTTCATGCTTTCGAGAGTGTAGGAGAGTGTGAGGGATGAACCCACACACTCCCAAGTGGGCTCTCACTTTGGGAGTTGGAATCTCAATGGACTCCCAAATTTTTAGAGATCAATTTCAGGAGTCAAAACTCATTGGATTAAAAAGATCCTTATACCATTAGAAAGCTCGTGAGACTTAGATGTCTAAAATGGGCTTGCATCACCCATTTGGGTACTTAAAACATAAATTATGGCCAAAAAAAAAGTTGGGAATCAAATTGTCAATTTGATTCCCGACCACTAAAAGTTGGGAATTGCTTTAATTTATTTATGTTCAAGTGGCATGCCACATACCTTTGAAATTCTTTCAACAAGGGCTACAACTTTGCTTCAGACTTGACCTCAATTGGCGTTTGTACAAAAAGTTATGGGCCTCCAAAGTTGCACAAGTCCTAATTTAGGGAATTTCGGAATTCCCAACTTGGGAGTCTTGGAATAAAATGACATTTGGGTGTAAGCCCTATGGCCAGGCATAGAGAATACTTGGGGGAAGGTGGTGGCTTCCCACAAGTTTGGGCCATGGTGAATCTTGTGAGTCCATGTATGTTGGTGGTTCGTCCGTGCATTAAAAGTGCTACAACTATGCACTAACCAACTTATTGTTTGGTTTGTGTAGGCCCATGTGAATAGTTGACCCACTTGTCATTTGTCTTAGTCCTTATCCCAAAGCTCCAACATGCCTTTCTTACCCCTAAAAATGTTGCGAACTAAGGAGCGCATCCCAATTTCTTCTTCTTCCGCTATTTTTACCTTCAAACTTACATTTGAGTCTTACGAGGAGTTTGGGGGTGTGTCATTTTTATCGTTACAACTATGAATTATGGTAAAAAATACCATGTATTTTTACGAATAATTTAAAAAAAAAATTCAGTTGACTTGCAAAAAAAATAAATAACAATAGACAATAGTTACTACTCGTGATCCATAATTCAAAACTAAACATTTCACTCATCACATATTTTAAACATGGCCATCAAAAGTTTACAACACAACTTACGTAAAAAGGACAACAAAAACATGTACTAAACAGGAGAGAAATCAAGCACCCATTGATTCTTGGTCACTTTCCAAATTTTAGATGGATTATTGGTGAATTAGGGTTTTAAATATGCTATGTACTTGGATTTTCCCAACAATGAAACAATAGCTCCAAATGCTTACATTCCAATACAAATACTGAAAGGAAAAAAAATAATGAAACGGGAGACTTACCCTTTCTAGCCATCATGTTGCTGCCAACTTTATAATATTGATGTATTTTTGTCAACCAAGGAGGTGAATCATGTAGGGGTTTTCTTGAGCAATTATTGGCAAAACCTCTTGAAGTAAATGCATGTGCTCTCCTTTTGTTGCCATTGCCATGACTTCAAGGTCATTAAGTTTTAGGATGTCTTCAATCCCCAATTCATTGGATTCAATGGCATGGGCATTGTCCACAATTGTGATATTCAACTCTATTTGTGAAAAGTCCGCAATGATTTTGGAAGGAGTTGAATTACGTTGTTCAACAAAGCTTCCAATTCTAGATTGCGTGTTTTCTCTAGGAAAAGTTCCTTCCATGATTGGCAAAACTTAATAATGCAACGCAAGTAAATGTAACATGAGTTTGTTGTGTGCTTCAGTATTAAATTTGTTAAACTTGTCACTTCATCAGTCAATGTAACACTTGTAGTACTAAAAGTACATGACGAAATTGTTGCAACTCAACCTTAAACCTTCATATTTTGCTGGTGAGATGCACTATGCAACTTATCCTTCTGCATCTAAGAAAAGGGAA
>Ga0116231_10010348_pt1 | contig 15089 bp, 14 predicted proteins | sample S1TSphgellanicum_2_FD_89695 | JGI IMG/M metagenome (GOLD analysis project Ga0116231, IMG submission 89695) | Host-associated microbial communities from peat moss isolated from Minnesota, USA - S1T2_Fd - Sphagnum magellanicum MG | ecosystem: Host-associated > Plants > Peat moss > Unclassified...
AGCCGCACGACGACGCCTTCGCGAATCTGCCCGACCGCGAGCGTCCCGAGCAACTCGGTCTTCTTCTGGTTGAGCTCTTCTTCGAGCACCTGGCGCTGCGAGAGCACCACGCGATGTCGTTTGTGATCGAGGTCGATCACCTTGAGCCGGAGGCGTTTGCCGACGAGTTCGTCGAGGTTGCCGACGGGCTGACGGCGGATCTGCGAGGCGGGCACGAAGCCGCGCATGCCGAGATCGACGAGGACACCGCCCTTGACGACTTGGGTGACCGTGGCTTCGATCACTTCGTCGTTATCGTGGGCGGAGATGACCTTTTCCCAGGTCTTGAGCGCGCGGGCGCGACGTTCGGAGAGGAAGAGCGATCCGTCGTTGTCATCGATCCGATGGATCATGACTTCCAGCGTGTCACCGACCTTGAGTTCTTTGGGCTCGATGGCGAGCGAGAGTTCCCGGAAGGGGAGCGTCCCCTCGGATTTGCCGCCGATGTCGACGAGCAATTCGTCCTGATACTTCGCGACGATGACGCCGGTCAGGACCTGCCCCTCATCGAGAACCTTGAGGCTCTCTTCGTAGAGGCGTTGTTCGAGCGCGAGTTGGTCTTCTTCTTCGATGAGCGCCGGTTCGGGCGCGAGCGTGGTAGTGATAAGTGGTTACTTCCTTACAATATTTATTTTATTTTTGGCAGCGACGGCACCACCAAGTGCCGCGTTGCCCGAGTACCGTGCGGACGATGGCGTTGCCGCATCGCGGGCACGGTTCGCCGAGGCGGCCGTAGACGGAGAGTTCGTTTTGAAACCCTCCCTTGAGCCCCTCGGCGTCGACATAGTCGTCGACGCTCGTTCCACGCGCGTCGATCGACCGCTGGAGAACGTCCACGATCGCGCCGTGGAGCCGGCGCCTCGCCGGTTTTGAGATCGTATGGGCACGGCGCGCGGGACGAATCCCCGCCTCCCATAACGCTTCGCACGCGTAGATGTTTCCGATCCCCGCGACCTTCGTTTGATCGAGCAGGAGGGACTTCACCGGCGTGCGGCGCCCGTCCAGCATACTCACAAAGGCCTCGGAGGTAAAGGCCTCCGAGAGCGGTTCGACCCCGCCGTCGGCGTCCCAGGCCGAATCCGCCTCCAACAGACGCACCCGCCCGAACTGCCGCACGTCGGCAAAACTCAGGCTCCAGCCGTCGGTGAAGGCGAACCGGACGTGGGTGTACGGGTAGGGGACCTGAGCCTCCGGAGCCTGGACGATCAGGCGGCCCGTCATCCGGAGGTGGACCGTCAGCCGCCGGCCCGAGGCCAGTGCGATGACCGCGAACTTCGCTCGGCGCCCGACGTCCACGATCCGCTCGCCCACGAGGGTGCGGGCAAAATCCACGCCGGGCGGAGCGACCGCGATCTTCGCCATCGTGATCGTAATCGAAGCGATGGTCTTGCCCGCGACGGCTCGTTTGAGGCCACGGACGATCGTCTCGACTTCGGGAAGTTCAGGCACGCATAATTCCGACTACACGCGGGGGACGGACGGTTGCACGCGCCGATCCTACCATGGTAGGATCGGCGCCATGCCGAGTGTGAAAATTTCCGTGACGGTGGACGCGGCGACGTTGCGCGAACTGCGTGAATTTGCCGGGAATGACGCGAACATCTCGGCGCTTGTCAATGCGGGCTTGGAACGCGAGCTCAAACGGTTGCAATTTCTCGCGCTTTTGGACGAGATGGACGAGCGTAACCCGATCTCCGAAGAGGGACGCAAGAAAGGCGAAGAACTGTGGCAGCGAATCGAATCGTCCTTGATGCAGGCGCGGTCTCGGCGATCGCCGCGGAAGAAGAAAGCGTCCGCGTAGCACTACGAAAAGTCGCGGGGTCCGGCGCTTCGCTCATCGTCCCGGCCACCGTCATCGCGGAAACCACGACCGGCGATCCCGCTCGCGACGCGCGCGTGAATCGGTTGCTCAAGACCGTATCGATCGAATCGCTCGACGAAGCAACGGCACGCAGCGCCGGAGCGCTGCGGCACCGCCTCGGCCTGCGGCGCGCCGGGACGATCGATGCATCCGTCGTCGCGTGCGCCGACGCGCAGAACGGCTCGATCATCCTCACGAGCGACGCGAGCGATCTTACCCGGCTCGCGCAAGAACGTGGACGGAGCGTCGTCGTCAGCCTCGTGTAGAAGGAACCTACCGCGGGAGTTCGCTCACGGGGTGACTGCCGTAGGTTTTTGGGTCGAAGTACCAATCCGGCAGCGTGGTTGGGAACGAGATGTTGCGGAAGGTGTAGTCGACGACTTGGCCGTCGCCGGAATAGTTGTCGCCGACGACGCCGTGGATGTCGGTGACGATCGGGGTGCCCTGCAGCATCGCGATCTTCATGTCGAAGATCACGCCGTAGATGTCGTCGCCGTGGATACCGCCGGGGACGAAGAGCCGGTCGTGAGTTTTGACGCGGACGAGTTCGTAGGTGCTCTTGTCCGCCCACAGCTCGCGCAGCCGGTTGCGTTCGGGATCGCGCAGCGGTTCCAGCACCAGATGCACGAGATTGCCCTCGAAGGTCACGCTCGTCACCTTGTATTCATACTCGTTGCTCACCGCGACCTGGCCGATGACCGCAAGCGGTGACGACGACGGCTCGGGCGTGGGGACGACGCTTTGCGCGACCGGATGCGCCGGTGCTTTCTCGAACAGATCGGCCGTCGGCGGACCGGGATCGTAGTCGGCGTTGAACGCGGCGCGTTCGAACTCCGCGAAACCCATCGCCGGAACGATCTCGACCTTGCGTTTGAGCGCTGCACGGTCGGACGTACGGCACCAATACTTGTACGTATACGAATCGGCGTAGTCGAAGAAGCCGCGATCCGTATTCTGCTTGCGCGCTTCGGTATAGACGACGTACGGCGGCGGCGGACGATGCGACCGGAATTTGTTGCGGATCGTCGCGAGCCACTGCGCGGGCGAGAGCGTGGGGACGGGATCGGGCGTCGGCGCAGCGGCGACGCGCGCGTGCGACGGTGCGGCATGCGCGGGGACCTGGAGCGCGAGCGCGAGCGCGACGAGCATGGCAATCATCATCAGTTCTTCGCTTGGAGCGGCGGCAACGTTAATTTCGTGCCTTCGGCGATGCCCAGCTTCGCGGCGTCGAAGGCGCCGAGCTCGATGACGAACCGGCAAACCGCGTCGGCCGTCGCGACCTTATCATCCGGCGTTCCGCGCGGTGTCGCCGGAACGTCGACCGCGACCCGCGAGACGACACCATCGCCGCGCACGAAGACCATGTCGAGCGGCACAAGCGTGTTCTTCATCCAGAAGTTCTCGTCGGCGTCGGGCGGTGCGAACACGAAGAGCATGCCGCGTGCGTGCGGGATGCGCACGACGCACATCAAGCCGCGTTCGCGGGACGCGAAGTCGTTCACGACGACGAGGTTCATCGCTCCGTGCGGGGCCGGCACGGCGATCGTCTTGCCGCCGAGAAACTTCTTCGTATCGACGGCGACGTTGGGACACTCCTCGCTCGTCGTGGGTGGTGGAGTCGCAGACGCAGACGCAGACGTCGCCTGCGGCGACGCCGAGGCAGGCGCCGTAAACGGCGCCTGCAGCATGAGTGCTGAGAGCGAGAGTATTGCCAAGTGGTTAGGTTTCGTCATCGAGTTCCAGCTCGACGACGTCGTACCAGGTCTTTCCGCTCTTGAGGGTCGCCTCGATGGGGACCGAGAGTTCCATTGCGTGCTCCATCTGGTCTTTGACGATCCGGCCGACGGCTTCGAGATCCTCCGGAGCGACCTCGAAGATCACTTCGTCGTGAATTTGTAAGAGCATCGGCGCGAGCAGTCCGGCCGAGGCAAGCGCGCGGTCGAGCCGCACCATCGCGAGCTTCATGAGGTCTGCCGCACTGCCTTGTAACGGTGCGTTGGTTGCCTCGCGTTCCGCCGCGGCACGCAAGCCGTAGTTGCGCGAACGCAGGTCCGGCATGTAGCGCCGCCGGCCGAGCAGCGTCTCGACGTAGCCGCGCTCGCGCCCCTCCTCCAGACAGCGTTCGATATACGCGCGCACGCCGGGGAAGCGCTCGAAATACGCCTGCGTGATCGCGCGCGCTTCGCCGCGATCGATCTCGAGCCGCTGGGCGAGTCCGAAATCCGACATCCCGTAGAGCAAGCCGAAGTTGACGGACTTCGCCATCCGGCGCTGATTCGCGGTGATGTCCGCAAACGGCCCGACATCGAAGATCCGGCGCGCCGTGAAATCATGGATGTCCTGACCCTCGTGGAAGGCGGCGCGCATCGCTTCGTCACCCGAGAGATGCGCCATCAGGCGCAGTTCGATCTGCGAATAATCGGCAGCCAAGAGCACGCGCTCGCCGGGCGCGACGAACGCCTTGCGGATCTGCCGGCCGAGCTCGCTGCGCACGGGGATGTTCTGCAGGTTCGGATTGGTCGACGAGAGCCGCCCCGTCGCCGTCGCGGTTTGATTGAAGACCGTGTGCAAGCGCTGATCGCGCGGATCGACGAGACCGGGCAGCACGTCGATGTAGGTGTTCTTGAGCTTCGAGACCTCGCGATACTCGAGCACCTTCGCCGCGATCGGAAAACTGCGCGCGAGGCCCGCCAGCACGTCGATGCCGGTCGCGTAGCCGGTCTTGTTCTGGCGTCCCGCCGGCAGGCCGAGTTTGTCGAAGAGGACACGGCCGAGCTGCTGCGGCGAGCCGATATTGAACGGCTCGCCGGCGATCGCATAGATCTCGTCCTGTAAACGCGTGACATCGGCATCGACGCGCACCGACAGCTCGCGTAAAGCGGCGGGATCGAGGGCGATCCCGGCGCGCTCGAGCGCGGCGAGGACGGTGACCAGCGGCAGCTCCACGTCGGTGTAAAGCGCATGTTGGCCGCGCGCTTCGAGCTCGGCGCGCGTCACGCGCGCGAGTAAGCCCGCCGCGTCGGCCGTCGCGGCCGGATCGTCGCCCAGCGTCCGGTCGAGATACGCGCGCGTCGCGTCGGCGGCGTCGGCGAACGTGCGGCCGGGATCGAGCAGATGCGACGCGACCATCGGATCGTCGCCCAGCGCACGGATCGGCAGCCGCAGTTCGCCCATCACGTGCTTGCCGTCGTAGACGACCAGGTGCGGGACGCGCTCCCACACGGCGGCGAAGCCGCGCCCCACGGCGTCGTGTTCGAGCGCCGCGCGCGCGAACGCGAACGCAACCCCGTCCGCGGTCGCGACGCCGAGCGCATCGCCACGCAGCGCGATCGCCGCCCGCGGCAGCGCGGCGGCTTCGTCGAGCAGCGCCGCGAGGCGGACGAAATCGGGCGGATCCGTTGAGGCGACGAACGAGCGATAGTAGCCGCGCAGCGGCTCCTCGCTGGGCAGCGGCGCGACGTTCTTCGGCGGCTCGAGCTTGTTCAGCAGCGACTTGAATTCGAGATCGCGGTAGAGCACGTAGAGCGCGTCGCTCGCCGGCGGCGTGTACCGGGCCGCCTCCCAATCGAGCGTCAGATCGAGATCGCGCGCGATCAGCGAGACGTCGCGGCAGATGCGCGCCTGTTCGCCGTGCTCTCGCACGAGGTTCTCGAGTTTCGGTGTCCCCGCGAGGGCCGGGTTCGCCAAGAGCGCATCGAGCGAGCCGGCCGCTTTGATCAGTTTGATCGCCGTCTTCTCGCCGACACCGGGGATGCCGGGGAGATTATCCGACGGATCGCCCTTGAGGCCGCGGTAGTCGGGGAGTTGCCGCGGTTCGAGCTCGTACCGTTCGCGAACCGCGGCGACATCGTACCGGCCGAGGTCGGTGATCCCGCGCCGCGTCGTAAGCACGGTCGTGCGGTCGTCGACGATCTGCAAGAGATCGAGATCGCCCGTGACGACCTCGCTGCGACCGCCGTGTTCGGTTGCGATGCGCGCGAGCGTCGCGATCACGTCGTCGGCTTCCTCACCTTCGATCTCTTTGATCGGGATACCATAGACGTCGAGGATGCGCCGCACGAGCGCGAACTGCGAGCGCAGATCGTCCGGTGTTTCGTCGCGTTGCGCCTTGTACGCGGGATAGAGCGCGAGCCGCGCCTTCGGCAAGCCCTTATCGAACGCGGCGATGATGTGGGTGGGTTTTTCTTCCGCGATCAATTTCACGAGCATCATCGTGAAACCGTAGGCGGCGCCGATCGGCACGCCGGTCGCGGTCGTCAGCGCCGGCAGCGCGAAGAACGCACGATACACGAGGCCGTAGCTGTCGAGCAGCATCAACCGCGCGCCGTCCGGCGCGAGCAACTCCGCTTGACCGCCGCTCATCGCACGGTCAGCGGCAGCGAGGCAGCGCCGACGTCGCCGTCGTCGCTGATCTTGAGCACGGAGAGGACGAACGTGCCCCGCTCGGCGGGCAGTTGCAGCGTGAACGTTTTCCCGTTCAGCCGTTCGATCCGCCACACCAGCGCCTGCGGCGATGCAAGGCTGAGAATCGGATCCGCGGGCGGTTGCCCGCGCGGGCGATCGAATCCGAACACGTCGCCGACGGTCGAGCGCGCGGGCGCGACCCAGGCGTGCCAGGCGGGATCGGTCGAGGCCGGATCCTGCGACGTGGTCGCCCCCAGTGCAAGCACGCCGGGCGCATCGGCGAACACGGCGCCGCGCGCGGGCGCGCCGGCGGTGAGCCGGATCGCAACGGTCGCCCCGCCCGTCAGATCGCCGTCCTCGATCGCGATCGTCGCCGGCGCACCCGGGGCGTAGACGGCTTTGTCGGCCTGGAGCGCGGTCGCGCGCCGGTGACCCGGACCGTCGATCACGAGCGTGTGCGTGGCGATGACGAGCGCGCCGTCGCGCACGAACGCGACGCCGACGGCGATGTCGCCCGCGAAGTCCGGAACGGTGAAGGACGCGGAGGCCGTGCCGCTATGCACCTCCGTCGTCGATTCGGCAAACGGCCGCGCACCCTCGAGCGTGAAGAACGCATCGCCGACGGCGCCGTCGAGCGTCGCACTCACCGTCACCCGATCGCCGACGCGGTAGCGCGCGCGATCGAGCGTGATCTTGGCATCACCGCTGCTCTGCGCGACGGGGCCGCCGAGGGCGCTGGGCGCGACGAGCACGCCACTCGCATCGAGCGCGCGTTTCCCATCGACCATCGCTTCGGCCGTAATGATGTTCGTGCCGGGCGTGACGTTCCGGAACGTCACCGAGCAGCGCCCGTCGGCGTCGAGCGTCGCGTTCACGGTCTGCGCGTTGGGACCGTGCGCGATCGTGACCGTCACGAGCGTCCCGGCGGCAGCGACGCCGGTAAGGGCATCGAAACCTGCGACCGTGACGACCGCGGGCTCGCCGATGTCGAGCGCGGCCTTCTGCGGTTCGACCGCAAGCGCGAGCTTGGCGGTCGACGCGACGACCCGTGCCGAGCCGGTCGAGCCGCCGCTCGAGGCAACGATCCCGAGGGTCGAGCTGAGCCCGTCCGTCGGCGCGGGAATCTCGAGGCTGACCTGCCCGTGGGCGTCGGTCGTTTCCGTTTGATCGAGGACGGTCGTTGTCGCCCACTGCGGCGCATCGTCCGGCGTGCCGGGCGCGATGATATGCGGCGTGCGCACGACGCGGACGCGGATCGACCGATCCGGCAGCGGGACGCCGTCCCGTTTCGCCGTGACGACGAGCGGGATCGCCGCATCGCCCGCGCACGCATCGCCGCAGGTTGCGGCGATCGAGAGCACAGCGTCGCCGGCGGCATCGACGTGCAGCGTCGCGCCGCCGCTCGCACCGGCCGCGCTCGCGAGGACCGCGGCATCGCCCGCGCGCGCCGAGCCCGGCACGAGCAGATCGGCGTGGAACGCACCCGCCTCGTCGAGCTTCGGCTGCGCGCTCGCCAGCGTCTTGCCGCCGGCGATGAGCGCGACGCGCGTGTCGCCGCTCGCCGCGCGCATGATGTTCCCGCTGCGTTTGCGCGCGAAGCCCACCACGCGCACGACGTCGCCGGCGCGCACCGACGCGCGATCGACGCGCACGCCAACGATGGCCGGCGGCAACGGCGACTCGGGAACGAACGAGACGAACGCCTTGCTCTGGCCCCACTCGGCGAGCGCGAAGCGCGGCCGCGGGCCGATCCCGGCCTGCACGCGCGCGGTTCCGGTCGCATCGGTCTTGCCGTACACGAAGGAACGGTTGACGAGGTAGGTGAGGCGCATCCCGGCGAGCGCGCGGCCGGTGCCGAGATCGCTTGCGTAGATCGTGATCCCGCCGGGCGACTCTTTCGTCACGAGTCCGATGCGAGAGAGATTGATCCAGACTTGCTGCACCGCGTCGCCGCGACGCGCTTCGATTACGAAAAATCCCTCCCGGTTCTGGAGCGGGACGGGAACATCGTTCGATTCGAAATGCAGACCGGGCGGCGGGGTGAAGTGCCAGCGCACCTCCGGCGAGCGATGTGCCGTATCGAGCGCGCGCGGCTTCGCGCCGGCGCCCGCCACGATCACTTCCGCCGGGTCGACCGCGTACGCCGCGAAATCAACCGCGGCCCCGCTATAGGTGTCGAGCCGGACCGTGATCGGTTGCCACGGCACTTGCGTGTCGCGCGCGAAGAGCGCGAAATATTGATCCCATTTGCCCGAGTCGAGCAACGGCCGGGCGGCACGGACCGGCGCGGTCCATGCGCCCGCCAGCGCAAACACGATCGCAAGCGCGGCCGCAAGCGTCCGCGCGCGCAGGCCCGTTCGCCGCGCGAAGTCAGTAATCGTAGGCGATCGTACCGGTCGTCGTCGAGAGCACGCGGAAGCCGACGACATAGGTTCGCTTGTCGCCGGCCGGGAGCGGCGCGAGCGAATTCGAAACGCCGGCGAACACCGACGACCCACTATCCAGGCCGGCCCAACGATTTCCGTCGCGGTCGATCAAGTAGAATTTTGCCGCTTGCGGATACAGCGTCTGATTCGTGGTGTTCGTGAAGTCGATTTTCGCGAGGATGTACGTCGCGGCGCCCGCTGCCAGCGAACCCCCAGAATCCTGGACGGAGATATATTTCGCATCGACGACGGCGACACCGCCGCCGCCGGTCACGAGATCGACCGCCGACTTTGGCTCCTGGCACGCGCACAGCGCGAACGCAAGCACGAGCGCAGCGGCGATTCGTTTCAAAAGCATGCAAGCCGCTTCGGCGCGCCGCGGCAGGCGTCCCGTGGCTGCGAACCAAACTGCGTTCGTGTGGACGATGAACGTTCGCCCGGGAACCCGACGTCGGCGTCGTGCCGTTCATGTGGTAACGATGAACGCACCGATGAGACGCGTGACGAACGCTACCGGACGGAGACCTTTCAAGTGATCGTCGCCTGTGCGGCGTGCGGCAACGCGTTCGCCGCACTTTCGCGCAACTGATGCGTACCGTCGCTCGCGCACTGCTCGGCCTTGCGCTCGCCGCTGCCGCCGTGCCATGTGCACCCGTGCCGGCGGTTGCCGCTGCGTCGCCCGCCCCGGCGCGCACGCCGTTCCGCATCGACGTCACGAAGATTCAGCCCAAAGCGCTGCTGCCCAAAACGCGGCTGCACGACGACTTCATCGTCGCGATCAACAAGAAGGGTCAAGTCACGCGCGTGCTCTCCGGGCATCGCTCGGGGAATACGGTCTTCGACGAGCACATGTACGGCAACGCGCTGCAGATGTTCATCCGCACCACGGACGGGTCGGCCATCGTCGGCAAATATCGTGTCAACTACGACTACAACCCGGAGAACGCGCGCATTCGGCGGACGATCGCGCTCGTTTCCATCGGCGGCGTCGATCCCAACGCAACCGGCGCCGTGTACGACCTGCTCAAGCACGCGCACAAGGTTCCGGCACCCATCCTCCCCGCGCCGACGTCCGGCGCGAATATCAACGGCAACGATCTTCCCACGCTCAACGAAGTTTTCGGTTCCGCGTCCCCGAAACCGAAGCCCCATTAATTGAGATGGCGCGCCCGCGTCGTCCCGCCAAGCGCGGACCGAGCGAGTCGCTCATGGAATTCTTCTTACGCGACCGCGCGCCGTCCGACGCCGCGATCGATCGTGATGTCGCGCGCTCGTGCGCGTCCAAGCAACCCTACGAGAGCGAAGCGAGCGCCCGCGCCGTCGCCGCGATGAATGGCATGAGCGGCGCACTCTTCACCTACCACTGCCGCTACTGCGACTTCTGGCACCTCACCCGCCGCCCCACCTCATCCGGCCCCGAAATAATCGACGACTAACCCCGATGCCATTGGCGCTACTTTCGGGTGGGGTCGAAGATCCAGGCGTCGTCGAGGTCGAAGATCTCGAACCAGTTGCGGAGCTCGGGGCGTTCCGCGAGGATCGGGTAGTTCGGCAGCATCGTCTGCCGGTGTTCCTCGTCGCGGATTGCGCGGGTCACGAGTTGCTCGTTGATCCAGTCGTACTTCGTACGATCCGTGCGTTCGTGGAGCCAGGCGACGATCTCATCGTCGCTTGCGCCGCTGCGCACGATCGCCTCGAAATCGGCTTCAGTGATGCCGAGCCATTCGAAGAGATACATCGAGATGCCGGGACCGATTTTATAGAGGCCGAGCGTGCCCTGAATTTTCGCGCGCATCTTGTCGATCGTACGCGGCAAGAAATACAAGCCGCCGAGCATCGCGCGCGCGCTGCGCGGTGCGTGTTCGCGCAGGTCGCAGTCGGGAAAGGGAAGCGTCGCGTTCATCCGCGCGGGTCGGCGTCCCAGTACGCCCCGATGGCTTCGAGCAGCGGCTTGTCGTCCATCCGGAAGAGATAGCTCGTCTCCGTCGCTTCGTGGGCGTACGGCATCCACGACGGGATGCAGAACGTGTCGCCCTGATTCCACGCAAACGTCCGCGTCCCGATCGTCGAGCTGCCGCTCCCGCTGTACACGTGATAGATCGAACTCGCCGTTTCGCGGCGCGGCGGCGCGACCGTGCCGGCGTCGATGCGCTCGGCCGCGGCGCCCATGATGCGACCGATCGATCCGCCGTGACCGCGATGATTGTAATCGGCGCGCGCGAAGGTGCCGGGCTGCGCGTCGAGCGTGCGCTGCATGTCGGCCCACGGGTACTTGAGGATCGACGGTCCGGTCGCCGGCTTCGAAGGGTATTGCTCGGTGACGTACGGTTGCGCGAAATTCACCGGCACGTTGTGGTAGAACGGCAGATCGAGGCCGTCGAGCCAGATCATCGGCGCGCCGCCTTCGTGACCGTGATCGTGGAAATTCCACGACGGCGTGAGGATCAAGTCGCCGCGATCCATCGTCACTTTTTCGCCGCCGACCGCGGTGAACGCGGCATCGCCCTCGATGATGAAGCGCAGCGCAAACGCGATGTGGCGGTGCGCGCGGGCGACCTCGCCCGGCTTGATCAACTGCAGCCCGGCGTAGATCGTGTCGGTCGTGTGCGGCGCTTCCATCGCGGGGTTGATCAATTGAAACACGCGGCGTTCGGCCTCGGCCGCGGTCACGAGTTCGCCGGCCCGGAAGAGTAGCGGCCGCATCTTCGCGTACGACCACAGGTGCGGCACCGCCCGCGGATGCGGAAACGGCGTCACCATCTTGTCCATCATCGTCCAAAGCGGGATCGCCGCCTGGTCTTTCGCTTCCTCAAAGAGGTGGTCGAGGGAATCGGTCGCGATCATGAGGGCCTCCAGGTGCTAGAAAAGACGATACGCCGGAAACGCGAAGCGGACAAGGGAGAATCGATGCGTCACGTCGTCCGGAGGGGAACATTATTCCGCATGCGATAACGCGTTCTGCAATCGAGAACCCACTCACTCCCCCGGAGGATGCCTCGTGCGCTATGTAACGTATTCTGGTCCCGGCTCGGCCCCCGCCGCCGGCGTCATCGAGGACGACAAGATCCGCCCCTTCGCGAGCGGCCTTTCGCTCGACGCGTTCATTGCGCTCGATCCGGCGGCCCGGGCGGCGGAGATCGCCAACCTCGGCCCGGCGATCCCGGCGAGCTCCGTCACGCTGCTGACCCCGCTGCGTCCGAAGAAGAACGTGTTCTGTGTCGGCCGCAACTATCTGGCCCACGCCGAAGAGGGCGCACGGGCGCTCGGGAAGCCGCTCGAATTGCCGCCCGTACCGACCTTCTTCACGAAAGCGCCCACCTCGATCACCGGTCCCGATCAGCCGCTGCGGCTTTCGGCCGACGTCTCGCCCTCCTATGATTGGGAAGCCGAACTTGCGATCGTGATCGGGCGGACGTGCAAAGACGTCTCCGAAGCGGATGCGCTCGACGTGGTCTTCGGGTACACGGCCCTCAACGATGTGAGCGCTCGCGATCTGCAGCGCTTGCACGTGCAGTGGTTCAAGGGAAAGTCGATCGACGATACCTGTCCGATCGGGCCCTGGATCGTCGATGCCGCCGACGTCGGCGACCCGCAGAACCTGCACATCGAGCTGCGCGTGAACGGCGAGGTGAAGCAGAGCGCCTCGACCGCGGCGATGATCTTCAACTGCCGGACGATCATCGCGCAGCTCTCGCGCGGGATGACGCTCGAAGCGGGCGACATCATCGCGACCGGGACGCCCGAGGGCGTCGGCTTCGCGCGCACGCCGCCCGAGTTTCTCAAGGACGGCGACGTGATGGAGGTCGAGATCGAGAAGATCGGCATCCTGCGCAGCCCCGTCGCGATCTCCACGCTCGCGAGCGCCGCGCACTAAGCGATGAAGCGCAACGTTTTCGTCGCCGGCAGCGGCGCGCTCGCGGCGGCCGCTGCGTGGCCCACGCCGATCGTGGCGGCCGGGCCGGCAACCGTGAAGATCGGGTTTCTCGACTCGTTCTCCGGCGTGCTCTCCGACATCGCCGGCTATCATAAGATCGGCGCGAACATCGCGCTCGCCGAAGCGAACGCGCGCGGACGAACCAAATACGAGTTCGCGTACGGCGACGACGCGAGCAAACCGGCCGTCGGCGCCACGGAAGCGCGGCGTCTGCTCGAACAAGAGAAGGTCGACGTGATGCTCTTCGGCACGTCGTCGGCGGTAGCGCTTGCGATCATGCCGCTCACGCTCGGCGCGGACGTCTTCACCGTTCTGATCGGGCCGCAAGACGGGTCGATCACGAGCGACCACGCGTCGCTGAACACGTTCCGCTTCGCGCCCAACGCCGCGATGTTCGCGCGCGTCCTCGGCCAGCGCATCCTTGCGAGCGGCAAGAAGTGGTCGTTCATCGTCGAGGACTACGCCTTCGGCCGCGATTCGTACGCCCGGCTCTCGGCACTGCTCAAACGCGCCGGGGGTACCGAAGTCGGCGCCGACTTCACCCACGTCGGCACCTCGGACTTCTCCTCGATCTACACGAAGATCCGCAACACGGACACCGATCAAGTCGTGCTCTGCCAAGGCGGCCTCGACGTCGCGCTGGCGGCCAAGCAGTTCGTCGATTTCGGCTTGCACAAGAAGATGAAGCTCGCCGGCATGACGCTCGAAGACTTCTACTACAAGACGTTACCGCTCAACGAGCTTGCGGGCTCGGTGTTCGCCGTGATCTGGACGCCGACGGTATCGCCGAGCGCGCGCGCGCTGCACGCGCGGCTGGCGAAGAGCATCAACGGACCGATTTCGTACCGTCACTACATGAGCTATGTGACGACGAAACAGCTGATCGACCGGATCGAAGCTGCGGGCACGACGAAGGCCGGGAAGCTCGTGACCGCATTCCGCGATCATTCGTTCGATGCTGCGAAGGGCGATCCGGCGACCTGGCGCGGCTGCGATCACCAAGCGGTGCAGAACGTCTATGCGGGCACCGTCGTGAACGCGAAGCGGTTCGCGCAGACGCAGTATTTGTTCGATGTCGTCGGGGAGACATCGGCCGGCGATTCGGCCGGTTCGTGCGCGGGGCCCGATGCCTCCGCCGCGACCGCCGCGATGGCCAAGCAAACGCTCCCGGCCTGACGACCCGCCCGTAGGAGAGCAACGCAACGATGACCACGCGAGCCCGCTTCATCGCAACGACCGCCGGTGCCGCGTCAGCGGTTCTGTTCGGTGCGCCGGCGATCGTCCGCGCGCAGGGCGCCGCGAAGCCGCTGACGATCGGCTACGTGCCGACGACGCTGTTCGCGCCGGTCTTCGTCGCCGCGGAACGCGGGTATTTTCACGACGCGGGCTTTACGCCGAATCTGCTGCCGATCGTCGCCGGCCAAGATTCGATGGCGCTCACCGCACAAGGGCAAGTCGACCTGGTCGCCGCGGCGATGTCGGCGGCGTTTTTCAATGCGGTCAGTCGCGGCTTCGAGATTCGCTTCGTCGCCTCGACCGGGTATCAGCCACATACCGGTCATCCGACGGCGCTGATGGCGCGCGACGATCTCTACGCGAGCGGCCTGCACGATGCGGGCGGGTTGCGCGGCAAGAAAGTCGGTTGGATCGGTGGCACCGGTGCGGCTTCGGGATATTATGTCGCACGCATCCTGCGCGGCTACGGCATGACGCTCAAGGATATCGATGGCGTCAACATCGCGAACCCGGATCAGGAGGTCGCGCTCGAACGCAAGGCGATCGATGCCGTCTTCACGTCCGCCCCGTTCACCGACGTGTTCGCCCAAAAGAAGCTCGCGCGCATCATCGGCAGCGTGCAGCCGGGCATCTCCGCGTCAGGCATCTTCTTCGGCCCGAATCTCTTACATGCGCCGGATCAAGCGCGCGCGATCATGACGGCGCTGCGCAAAGCCGCCGCCGACATCGCCGGCCCCGGCTACTACGCACCCGAGAACCTCGCCGCGTACGCGAAGTATACGAAACAGCCGCTCGATGTGCTGCAGCACGCCGACCGCTACGATTTCAAACCCGATCTACGGATCGATCAATCCACCGTGATCGACATGCAGCGCGTGTTCATCGATCAAGGCATTCTACTCTACAAGACGCCGATCAACGAAGTGCAGCTCGTCGCCCGCTTCTAGCCGCGCTCGGCCTCCCAGAGGCGCAGTTCGTCCGCGATATAGGTTGCGATCATCCCGCGATAGAGGTGCTCGATGAAGTCGGGGGACCCCCCAACCTCAGTCGCGAGTGCGCGAACGTGCGCGACGACGCGCTCGACGCGATCGGGGGCGGCAACGTGTGCGGCGTCGGTCTTGAACGCCGCGGCCGCCCGGACGTAGCCCCTGCGTTCGAGCAAAAGCGGAACCAGAGCCCGATCGAGCCG
>Ga0116231_10010349_pt1 | contig 15089 bp, 5 predicted proteins | sample S1TSphgellanicum_2_FD_89695 | JGI IMG/M metagenome (GOLD analysis project Ga0116231, IMG submission 89695) | Host-associated microbial communities from peat moss isolated from Minnesota, USA - S1T2_Fd - Sphagnum magellanicum MG | ecosystem: Host-associated > Plants > Peat moss > Unclassified...
CCAAAACTTGATTAAATATAGTGATTTTTTTTTTTTTTGAAACCAGCTTATTCACGGTTAATACTTGAGTGCTAACCTTGTTATTTTGGGAAATTTTTTACCAATGTGCCACTTAAAAAGTTGCCATAGACATCTCAAAGGTTCAATCAAAGAACCTCCAAATATTCAAAAATATATTTGCACTGGTATTTGTCAAGGAACCCAAAAAAACCTTAAATTACAAGTGATTTATGTACAAAGGGTTTTGCCAAATAACCATGGCATATATAACTGGTTGTGATAATCTCCAAACCCTCGGCTCCTCCTCATATTCACCCTATTAGGTTTCTTAAAACCTGGATCTGAATGATTTTTTAAAAATTGCAAATTCTCAAATAATCAGACCTGAGAAATTCTGAGAATTCTTTTTTTTTTGTGAAAACCTAAACCCAACTATTAGTTTAAAAATAAAATACCCACCTCACATTGAATTTTACCATGATACAAGTTAACCTTCCCTAATCACCATCAAAACCCACAACGGGTTAGTGTGTTATGTATAGGGTAAGGAACAACTTTGAGGCTCTTTGCAAATTCAACTGCTTAGTGGGTGGGGCCTTTCGTACAAAGCTCTTCAAATTTGAGGGACCATACCAAAGTAGAAGAATCCTATTTTGGGGATCTTCTTCAACTTTTGTAGGTAACTCCCGCTAATTTGAGAGTGAAAAATTGTGTCAAGGGAGGGGCTTTCAAATACAAAGAGCAAATTTAAAACGTTCTTCATGCATAGGGGAAGGGAAGGGCCTGCATTGAGACCATTTTTTGTGATTCAAGCTGGTGGGAATATCTATTTAATTTATAATTTGGTGGTAGACAATTCTTAAGGGCACTTCATCTTTTCATGTTTTAATCGAATATTGTCTAGTATTTGTTCCCCTTTTTTTAGGGGTTCGCCCTCTTTGTAGGATTTATTTATTTAATATTTTTTTGTTTTGTTTGTTTGTTTGCTAGGATTCGGGTCCTTCTATGTTGCACCTTTTTCTTCTTCTTCTTTGTCGGGTGCTTATGTTTTTATTGATGATTGGCAGGTTTTTCATCATGTTTGATTCTTATTTTTTAAGACAAACCTTTGGTCCTAGTTCCAACTTTTTTTTAAATCAAAAGAACCACTACTTTCCATTCAAGTAATTTTTTATATTTGTTATAACATCGACTCTAAACCCTATGAATTTTTTTAGAAAATTAAATTAATTAAAAAAAAACAAAAAACATTGAGTCTGGTTGCAGACTTGAATATTCACATTTGAAGACTCTTGATTTTTAATTCTTAGGGAAAAAAAAAAAAAAACTCCTATGCAAGTCTGATTCCAATCTAGATCTAGTTCTACCTACTTACCCATAGCCCGAACTGATTTTTAAAAAAATAATAATAATAGTAATAACTACATTCCTAATGCACACACCCCCCCCCCAACCCCACCTCCGAATTTATTATTTAAAAATTGTATACCTGAATTGTTTCTCACACTAACAACATTTCTAACCCCAGTCAAAAATAAATAAATAAATAATTAATTAATTTTTAGAAAATGAAAGAACCAGCAAGTGAAGAATGGGCAGAAAATTTCTAGTGTATCTGGAGGGCACTTTTCCAGTATTGGGTAGGTACCTGGTTTGGAGGGCTCAATTCCGGTTGGTTAAAACCAATCGAAAACCAGTCCGATTTCTGGAACGGGTTCCAAACTCAGAATTGGAATTTTATCTTATTTTAAAAAAAAAACCAGAACCGGTGGACCCAAACCTGGATTTTCAGATCCACATGTGTGAAATGGGAATTAGAACTGAATTTATTAATTAATGAAGGTTTTTTTAGTGAGGCCTCTTAATGGCCATATTAATCCCCTAAAATGTTACATTGGGACTTAGAGACCCTAATTCAATCTACTCATAAGATATTTGTAATACCTAGAAGCAATTTAAATGAATTTTGGATTTTTTTAACCATGGTACCAAAAAAGGCTAGATTTGGGCTTAAAGATTTTGATTTAGTCTAATCAAGGGATATTTGTAATATTTAGAAGCTAATTAAATGAGTTTTGGGGTTTTTATTAGTGTTGTGAGGATATTTAATTTATAGGGTAAGAATCAAAGGTTCAAGTTTAAGTGACTCATATGCAAATCAACGTGGAAACTAGCACAAGAATCAAACTATGGAACTAATCATTTGTTAGATCCAAACCCAAAATTAGAATTATGAAAAAACATTCTTAACAGAACATAAGAATATAAGGTAAAGAAAAGTTGATTTTTTTTTCAAAAATTAATAAGTAGGAGTTTTTTTAAAAAATTAAATATTAATTTTAATTACTTGTTGAACTCTGGAGTGCATACTTACACAAACCTTTGTTTTAATTTGTTTTAAAACTTTGTACTTGTACAATTTCTAACATTGGGGAGTGTGTAACGTCTACACATGGAATCAAACTTAGTTTTTTGAATTGGCCCCAACAATTCTTAAATTTTTAAAAATGTGTTCAAATCGAAAACACAAAGATTTTAAAATTAAAAAAACATAAAAGCTCAAACCCCCCACATGAAGAATATTTTAAATAAAATTTAAGATGTCAAAACTAAAATTCAAGGTTCTCTCAAAAAGAAACAACCACACAACACTGGTTTTTAAGTTTTCACCATGGTACCAATGTCGGTGCTGGTTCACCCCATCTCTTACCTGGTACAGTGTACCATGGCAAAACTCCGGAAGACAAAAGTTTATATTTTATAAACAAGGGGTGGGCCTTGCCATTCACATTTTAAAGTATCTGAAGGCAAATAAAGAAGAATTATATGGAAACTCAAATATTTCACCATGAAAAAATGTAATCTTTCAAAAAATCCTCCAAAAGAAACCAAAATCATTCAAGATATTATAACTCTATAACTAATCTCAAGTTTCAATCCAAGCCAAAATATCATCTTTCAAAAATCCTCATATAAAAATAGACCTATTATTTATTACCTAGTGGCCACAATCCCTGAAGCTACTATAGTCTATAATGGATCTAAATACAATATCCTTCTTGCCTTGGTAGGCAAGGCCAATAAAAATATCAATGTGCTGAATGAGTGTAGGTGCTGGTCACACTGGTCACCAGTTTGTTCACTAAAGTGAGCTACAGCCTCTCACTACAAGAAGAAGTCAATTGGTAATATCCAAAATAAGGTAAAATACAACACAAATAATGTCCATGATACCAAGTTGCCCTCTGAAACTGGCATGTGTCCTGATTCCTATTATATATATATATATATATATATATATATAGTCTTCATTCACATCAATGAAGACCCTATGAGTAGTAGTTTAACTACAATTTTTTTAAAAATTAATCAAAATTAATTTGTAAAAAAAATCTAAACTCATCTATATTATTTATATGGCAAGGATATTGTGTTTAGAATTCATTATAGAGTATAGTAGCTTCAGGGATTTTGGTCCCTAGGTGAACAATAGGTCTATTTTTTATATGAGTATTTTTGAAAGATGATATTTGGGCTTGTGTTGAAACTTGAGATTAGTTATAGAGTTCTAACCATCCTGAAGGATTTTGGTTTCTTTTGGAGGATTTTTTTTTTGAAAGATTATATTTTTGCATGGTGAAATATGTGAGTTTCCATAATCCTTTCTTTTGCCTTAAGATACATTTCAATGTAAATGGCAAGGCCCACAATGTGACACACCCCCTTGTTCTTATGTGTGTGACTAAGTTTTAAAAGTTTGTAAAATGAATTTTATTTTTTTTCATAATGAATTTTGAAACCATGCTAAAAAGTCCATTATTTTCTTTGCTTTTCATTTAATAAAATGTTCGTATAACCTTGGTAGTGATAACTTGGTTGTGTTCGATCCTCAGCCAATCCATAATGTCCAATGGGTTTCCAACGGATTGAAGCACAAAGGGCAAACCCAACCCGAGAAGCGGTTGGCAACCCCCAAGTCAAGCTCATTGCATTATATGTCAACAAGACGGGCAAATCAGCAACGGGTCCTTATTGCAAGCCCGTACAAAAGTACTGCATGCAGTACAAAAAAATGCAGACTGCAAGGCAGTACAAAGGTACTGTCAACTTTTGTACTGCTTGCAACTAAGGACCCCCTTACTAATTTAAGCTCTTCCTTGCTTTCTTCCTTCACAAGTTGTGAAAGTCAATGGTTTCCAGGCTCCAGCCTCTTTGCACAAAACTGAAAGTTCTCTTGTAAACTTGCCAAACTTTATCCCAAACAACAAACAAGGGGTGTATCATACTGGGGGGTGCTTGCCATTTTACATTAAAAATTATCTGAAGGCAAAAGAAGAATTATGGGAAACTCAAATATTTCACCCTGCAAAAATATAACCTAATCTTCAAAAAAAATCCTCTAAAAGAAACCAAAATCCTTCAAGATATTAAGAACTCTATAACTGATCTCAAGTTTCAACACAAGCCAAAATATCATCTTTCAAAAATCCTCATATAAAAATAGAACTATTGTTTACCTAGGGACCAAAATCCCTGAAGCTACTATACTCTATAATGAATTGTAAACACAATATCATTGCCTTGGTAGGCAAGGCCAACAAAATTTGGCAGGGTTGCAGCAATAAAGTAAGTAACAACATGGAAGGAGGAAATGACAAAAGGAAGAAGGATGTGATTGTGGGTCCAAGTTAAATTGCTAAGTTCCAAATCTCAATTGGGTTTTGGAAAGAGAGAGAGAGATAGGTACATAGATCTCTCTCTCTCCCTTCTCTCTCTCTCTATATATATATACATATGACTTGACCCTTGATTTCAGGGTTGCAACTTGCTTGTTTGTGGGCCAGGGTTTGGTGAACCAGCACCCACTCTGGTACCTTCACCTTCACCTTCTTGAGTGAGTCCTCTTAGTGGGACCAAGCAATGCTAGACTTGGACTTGAGGAAACCCTGATTCAGTCTAAACAGGTAAGACTTATAACATTTAGAAGCAATTTTAGAAGAATTTTGTGGGTTTTTACCAGAGTGGGATATTAGAAATGGCACTAATCCCTTGTCAGGTATCGATTTAGGTATTGAAGTTGAGAGTCGTGATTTCAAAAAAAATCACTGGGGGTACATTACTAAAAATAAATTAAAAAATACGTGAGTAAAAATATAAGGTGCAATATATTGATTGTTGAGTAAAAATTATAATTAGTTCAAAAATAAAAATATAATTAATATAAGGTGGCTTAAATATGTATATATTAAAAAATAATAATAATAAAGTGAGAAAAAATAGGTTGAACATTATCTAATATCTCAAAAAATATTTTATTTGACACACATGAGTTAGAATTTTAACATTTAGTGTCCTCCCTAGGATAAAATCAAATACCCAATTTTGAAATATAATTATGGTTATCAAAAATCAAATACCTGATTAACATGTATAATTCTGATTTTCAAAATATTATAAAAAAATCAAATATCCACCTAAAACCATGGGTCTTTTGTTGGTTCTTTTGGCATGAAACCCAGCAGCTCTTTGAAGTTTTTGAAATACTCAGAACCGGCGGTTTTTTGAATCTGATTTTTTTTTTTTCAAATACCCAGACCCGGTGATTCTTTTGATTTTGAAATTGTGTCAAATATCTGGAACAAGCGGTTGGCTGATTCTGAGTTTTTTGATACCCGGAACTGATGGGTATTACAAAAATCAATTACCCACCCCACACTAGTGTTTTTTTACAATGGTACCAGCAGTGGGGCTGCTGGTTCACCCGAGGCCTGGTCTTGGCACTCTAGTCAAGTCTTACAAATACAGTTAAAAAATCATCCAATTATCCCAATACCACAAAAGTCTTTAAAAGTGTTGAAACCCTTGGCAAATTCCATTAAAAGAAAGCACCCAATAAAAGGAAGAGGAAAAAGTCAAGGCAGAGCAAAACGGCCCAAAAGACACAGGCCACAAAAGGAAGTAAGGGAATCACTAAGTACAGAAACCTCCACCAGTGGTGGCTTGAAGCATATCAACTAAAGAAAAGTGAAGATAAACCCCACCCATAAACCGAGTTTTCTTTTGTTGGGCCCTGAAGGCTGTGAAGAAGCTCTCTGAGGGGCAGGGACTATATCACATTGGATCCAAACCTTGAAGCCTTGTTTTTTCTTTGGGTTGTGTCTATTTATTTGTGTTCTCATTTGCCTTGTACTTTTAATGGATGGGTTCGCATCCTTGATTTTTATTTACACGGTTTTTCTTGCGATAAAACTCCAAGCCTAGAAGAACCTTCCCCTGCAGTAACAGCCCCGCCTCGAGATGGGGGTGACTTGTGCCGAAAAAAACTCAGTTATGGAATTATTCCACGATCAAATCCCAATATGGCAACTAATTCAACAACAACAACGTTGAAAATTATCACAATGTTCAAAAGGTCTAAAGAAAATTATTCAACATGGAGAGAAAAGAGGGTTGAAAATGGAGTTCAGATGGCCCCCACCAACTTGGTACATTTTTTCTTATACCGACCGAAAAAAAATGCAATTCTTGGCGTGAACTAACAATCCATGCCCACTGCCTAAGTTTCCGTCGATTGACTTTGAACTGTGGACTTTGGAATAGGTCCAGTAGGGCCTCTTCCACATTGGAATGGGACCTACAAGGCCCACGTTACTGGGCACCCCACTAGTCAACCATGCAAAAAAAGCCCACTTTGGGGGCAATTTGATGGAACCCCAACTCTGGTTAGTTTGGGATCATTTTGGGTCAGTCCATCCTGCCCCTCTACCTACCCTTAACTTCCTACATAGCCACTAAACCCCACCTCCTACCTTCTACACCAATAACACCCCCCACCACCCCCCTCCCCCCCTTCTTCTCCCCCTTCCAATTTCTCACACCTCACATTCTTTTCCTCCATTGCTTTCATCAAGTTCATAAGTCGTTGGATATCTTAGTTACAAATGTAAATATAATTAAATATGAAAAAAAAGAATTGATCAGTGAAATTTTTGAATTTAGTGGTATAATTTTATTTATTTATTTATTTTTCAATGAACTAATTGTTGAATGTGTAATAAGGGTTAGTGAATTTGTGAAAATTTTAGAAGACCCATGGCAATTATTCATAGATATAAGGCTAGGTAGTAAATTGTGTGTGTGTGTGTGTGTGATTAAATAGTAGATATTTCATCATGTTGATATGTCATAATGTTTGTTAATTAGTTAAATAATTAGGTAGGGTAGGTAATAAGTATTAAGTAGTATGTAAGGAGACTAATTAGTAGTAGGTATTTTATCATTTTGATATGTGTGATTTTTTGAATTAATTACTTAATTTACTAGGCAATGTAATTTATTTATTGAATAGGTTAAGTAGTAAGTAGTAGAAGTAATCTATGACCCATTTATAAACATTATATAATGAATAAGTCATATATCATATAATTAAATTACATTTTTAAAGTACAATTATGAATTATTATAAACAAAATTGTGTAATATAACTTCTTAAATCAAATAGAGGTTTCATATGTGAAAGTTATTTATTTATTTGTTTATTTATACATAAAACATTTATCATAGTTCTAAGTAAAACTTAAGACATTATATATGTAAACTTAATAAAATTTGTAATTCCATCAAATCAATTAATTATACAGCATTAATTAATTTTTAGATATTAAAATTCATTGTCTACATTAATATTTTACATCAGAAATAATATGTCTAACATAAAATCTTTTATTTACATTTTGATTAAAATTTATTTATGATCCATTTATAAATATTGTATGTGAAATTATATATCACACATCTAAATTAATTTTTTTGGGTAAAATTATAATATATCAAAAAATATATAATATATTTTTTAGTATCAAATGAAGGTTTAAGATATTAAAATATATATTTAAATTTTTTAATATATTATCCATTTATAAATCATGTGCTTGAATTCATTTTTTCCAAGGAATTGTCATTATTGTATTCAATAAAAAAATCAAATATATAATTTTTCAAAAAAAAAAGTTTTCAAAAGGGAAAAAAATAATTTTGTACATTATTGAAAGAACTTTAAGATTAAATTTTAATCTTGTCATTTGGACAAAATCTTAATAAGATATCAAAAATTAAAAATGACATTTTGTGTAATGTTTTAAATGAAGTAAGCTAAATTAAATGCATATTATTATTTTGTCACAATAAGTAGGGTGGCTTGATGGAAAAAAGGTTGATCTCCATTCTTGGGATTTAAGGATCAATTTTCACAAATGACATGGGTGGTCAATAGTAGGATGTTGGTTGAATATTCTTTATTTACATAGCCAACTTAAGCTAGGTGCATATTAAATGTGCTTAAATAGTCACAATAGGCTGCCCACCTAGTAATTTAAATTAGCTTTCTAAACCTAGCCTATGTATGACACGTATCAACATAGTACAAGTTGAAATTAATGAAATTAACAATAATATAACTATATTAAAATATTAAAATGATAATTTAAAATCTAAATAATAAATATAAATAATGCAACTACATTATTTAGTCATAAAATAAGTTGCAATTGACAATGCCATGTAAGATGGTTTTGATGGATGAAAAGTTCATGTAAATTGCATCGTTATGCAACTACCATTACAACTTGGTGTCAGGTATTATCTTTTGTGACTAAAATTTTGTGTGATTTGTCCAAGGTGACTAGGCCTTGTAACAAGTTGCATGTGGTAATTATGACTAAAAATTAATTATTGATTTGCAAATTTCTTGTAGTGAAAGGAAATGCCCTTGCAAACAAGGCCCATAGGTATTTATTCTTTTTCATTGCCATTTAAAGGGGAAAAAAAAAGGTAGTATTATGATACTATGAGGAACACTTTTGCTCCTTGTACCATAGCAAAACATTATTTTTATTTTGACAAAAAAATGAAATATTCATGCCAAAGTTTATTTCTCTTTGTAGGTTTTTTTCATATTTCTTTTTTTTTACAAATTCTTGAACATTTACAAAAAAATGTTATTCCTTTTTGTGAATATAATGTCATTTCATGGTTCTTATGGTATATAATTGTTCTTTGTTTACATGAAACAAGCACCACCAAGGAGGAGATTATGATAAAGGTGATCTACTTGGAGTTTCATACCCATTTCATGTTCACACACCAATATGCATAAAAGGCAACTTGATTTGTAATCATTGAACAACATGCACATAACATTAGTGATCATGATTATAATTCTAAAGAGGTTTTTTTTAGAATCAAAATAGCATATATCATTAGTTTTCATACATTTCAATGGATTACTTAAGGGAAATTTTCAGTTCCCATACATTTTTTGTAACATACTTATTTTTAATATATTTTCCTTCCTTCTACAATTGTACAATTTAAGTGTATTTTAACAATCATTTTCATTTTCATTTTCCATTGAAGATATTGCACTCCTATACCCATTCTATAATTTGCAATTATAGTTTCCAAGAAAATGATCATGAAAGTATTGCATTTGTGCGCATTAACCTTGGTAGGTTTGGTCATGGTATAAGTTTGTTGCAAACCATTTATATTGTAATGGTTAATAGCTTTTGGACATCTATTGTAACTTAAATCTAATAATTGTTATGTGCCTTGGGGCACCTATTGTAATATTTGCATTTGGGATTCACATTATAATTTCATTAAAGGGTAGAAGGTAGCTTAAGTCAAGGACAACAAGGTTTTTGCAATACCTACATTTTTCGATGATGACATTGGGTTTTTTTGAGCATTAGAAAGTTTTTTTTGTCATTAGATTATAAGGATCAATAATTGGTATAAGTACATGTGGACCCATGTATCGAAGGTAATTGGTTTATTAAAATAGGTTTAAATATGAACAACTACTAAAGGAAATCAAAATTATGTTAATAAAGGCCAATTGATCTAAGTAGAGGTAAGGAGGTTAGTAGGGGCCTTTCTGACTCAATACTTACTAATAGTGCACTACTTGACTCAACACCCATTGTGACAATTTTGAACAATTGGTCTTGGGTTTCATGGGATGACCCTTGGTTCCAACTGCTTTCCTTCTAAGTTTGTCCATGGTTAAATAATCCCACCCTACCCACCTTTATACCTCCCCTCCTTCTTGCCCTCGCCACTTTCTTCTTTTTCCCCCATTCTATTATTATATATATTTTTTGTTCCATCACTCCAAATGCTACCCCATTGTAACTTTGTGAAATTGCTCCAAACTTCCAAGGGAAAAAACTTTATAGTCTATCCTTTATTTTGGGGTTGAACTAGGCCTTCCTTTCTTCATGTTGAAAGAATGTAGGAAGCAATTTGAATTCTCAAAGATATGGGGATATAGTTTTAAGCAATGTCTACACCCTTTTATGGCACATATTAATGTGATTATACCCTTCTAGAGTAGGTCTTTAGCCTAGAGTAAGTTGCCTAAGTTATTTTTAAAATCTAGCTTAGAGTAACCAATAATATCATAAGGCAACTTATAGAAGTTTAATATTATTTAGATTAACCTAGTAGTGTAGGCTAATGACTATGGTAAATTCAATTACAATCATTTAATCAGGATAGTCCCAAAATCATTTATGATTACTATCACAAAAGTGATTAATTGTAAAAGAAACAAGTCAAAATCGACCATATAGTCATGGAATCAAATGTATCTTAAAGGACTACAAATGTAATTGTTTCCCTAGATGTATATCCCACTTTCTAGCATAGTGAAATATATATGTGATACCATAAGGTCAATTGATCCCTTCAATATTCCCCATTCTCTTTCAAACTCTTCTCTTATCTCCTTTCATTTATCTCCTCTTCTTCTCTATGATGTAATAGGGTTTGGTAATGTCCACATATCTTATGACTCTCTCCTAAATTTGTCAAATGGTATTGGAGTAAAAAACCATGCCAATTATCAAGTTTGCAACAAAATGCAAACCCATTACACACCCCTTATTCTTAAGATAGAAACAAGTGTGGGAACTTTAAAAGGGACTAGATGAACTCATAATGGGAGTTCAAAGTAAGATCAATTTACACAAACCAAGAAAGAGGGCATTTAGTGCAAGTTGGAGCCAAAATGATGCATGGACAAACCAAACTCATAAGACACACCATGACCCAAAGTTGGAAAATATCATTGCCTCTTCTTTTATTGTCTTATTTTGTGACTAGTGGTAGGGGTTGCATTAAGTGGCAAAAATTTATGATAATCATTCTAAATTGTATTAAATGAATAATTTGAATGTTAAAAAATTCAAATTATAAATTCATTTAATCCAATTCTAGATTTTAATTTTAATTCAAAAACTTTGAAAATGACCACTATTGTATCAAATAATGCCCATTTTGTAAAGTGCCCCTTGATTTTCTTGATACAAACTTGTTGATAGAAAAATCATTAGGTGATATGAAATTATAAATCATAAGCCAAATTTTTTTGTTAATTGCAAAAATATGTTGGTTTATTGCAAATGTGTTGATCCAACATATTTAGTTCAACGAGTTGCAAAACATTTCATTAAAAAATTGTATAGTTTCTAGTGTCCCTTTTTGGAAGGAGATTTAGCAAATGTACATGATGCGTTGAATGGGCGTCTTTGATAATTTTTACCTTTGAAATTTTTTTAAGGGTTTGGGGGATGTTATGTCCAGGTTCAAACAATATGAGAGACAATATGTGACAAAGGAGGACTTATGGCAATGTTAAGAAGATGTTAAGGGACATTAGGAAAGTGTTTTTGGGCAACAAGGGGACAACATCAATATAAAAGGTTCCAAGACAATGTTAAGAAAACACAAGAAATGTAGGGTAGCTTTGAAAAAAACTACAAATGTTGGGATTTTTTTTTCAAAGTGACAAGGGGCATTAGGAGGACACCATGGGACATTAGGTGGTGCTAGGAAAATGCCTAGGGACATCCCTTTTGGCATCCCTAAAAAATTCCATCAAAATATGATATTTGGGCAAAAAGACCTTTCAATTTGTTTTTTTAATTATGTCTTTGGCTCCTATTAGTCCATTTTTACCCTCTTACCCTTTCTCCTCTCTTCTCTTCTCTCACACCTTTCTTTTTTTCTTTTGACAAGGCTTGATAGAACTTATAACTCATACCCTTTCTCCCATCTTCCTTTCTTTCCCTATCTCTCCTCTCTTCCAATTTACCTCAATTCTTTGTAACAAGGCTTTGGAAGCACATCACTTTCTCTTTTTCTTTCCCTCTTTCTCCTATTTTTTACTTTTGTATAACAAGGTTTTGTAAAACATGTAAGTTTCTTTGTCCTTCCTTTCTATTTCTATGTTGATATCCAGTGTTTAATTCCTTGTTTATCTTTTGTCCTTCTTTGACTTTCACCATCATCATGTTTCTATGTTTGTTTCAATGTTAATTGCAATTTTATTACGAACTTGACTCCTTATAAAAAAATGTTTTAAATATAATTATTGTTTTAAAAAAAACATTTTTTGATGCTCTTCACAAGCTTAGTTCTTCATAAGAGAGTTGCAAGGTGTTTATCTAAAAATAAAAACAAGGATATTTTTGAAAATTTTTTTTTAGAAGGAAGAATTAAGAGAAGAATTATTTTTTTTCCCTCTTATTTTATTTCCCCCCCCCTTTTTTCTAGTTTTTCCTTTCTTTTTTCTTCCTCTTCCTTTTATACTTTGATTTTTCCCCTTCTTCTTTGCTTTTAGGTAATGTTGTGCCCTTTCAAAATAAGTTCATATGAAAGCAAGCCAATTTATTTACCATAGGATCCTTTTTTAGTTTTGGAACAAAGAAGAATGAATCTTTTTATTCATGTACGTGTACATAACAAATTTTTTTTTTGTTCATCTATGTAAAGAAACTAATACAAAGAATATGAAGGAATAAACAACAAGTTTGCTCCACATCAACACAAAAGAAACCACAACGATATGCACTTCTAAGAAAACAACATAAAATTGTAACATTATGAAAATATTGCATTCATTACCATGACCATTTGACAAACTTAAACATGAACAAATTCAATGCAGCATTGGTCTCAAAACAATATAGGACAATGCCTAATAAGAAAAATATTCTCAATTTTCTTTTATTGTACTGAAATTATGATTAACATTTTAATTACCCACTACATCGAAAATGACATTCTATAACTAGTCGTATATGACTACAAGTGGCATGATTGACTAAACATGACATAAACAATGAGTTTGATACAATTACAAATGACATAACCCACTAATTTAATAGAAAAAACGAGTCATAGAATGTAATTTGGACATAGTGATCTTTCTTACACAATACTTTCAAAGAAAAAATGATCTAATAATTAGAATCTTTTTGTTCAACCAAAAAGTTCAAGGTTCGATTCTTTTAAAAAAAAAAGTTGGTCCTTCCATGAACAAAATGGATGAAAAAAAAAAAAACCTCTAAGTAACTTCTTCAAGCTAAATGCCCAAGGGAAAATGGGACTTTCTTTAGGTATGAGGCAAAATGGTAACCCCAACCATGTTCCCCTAGGGAGAAAGGAACTAAGTTGCCCTGACGAGCAATTTCTCTCAAGAAGAAGGTATTAAGTTCCTCCACCTCAAGGAGAAAAGGATTAAGTTGCGTCAAAAAGCAACTTCCTTCATGGAGAAAAACATTAAATCCCCCTAGGAATCAACTTTCCTAGGGAGAAAAGGATTAAGTTGTAATGGGGAGCAAGTTGCTTTCGAAAGAAAGACATTAAATTCCCCCAAGGAACAACTTCCTTGGGGAGAAAGGGATTAAATTGTGCTAGGGAGCACCTTCCTTCAAGGATAAAGGCACTATTTAAGTTCCTCTAGGGAACAACTTCCTTAAGGAAACAGGGATTAAATTTTTTTGGGGAGCAACTTGGAAAAAAAATAAACAATTGGTTAAAATTTGTTCTTTTGACCAAAAGATATGAGGTTCGATCCCTTTTTCAAATTTTTACTGTCCTTCCATGAAAAAAATCGATGAAAAAAATATATCCTCTTGACAACTTCTTCAAGCTGGATGGCTTGGGGAGAAAGGGATTTTCCAATAAAATGGTAGCTATAGCCACATGCCCCCGAAAGAAGGGGAATACTTTTCCATGGAAAAGGGGCTTAAGTTGCCTTGGGGAGCAACTTCCCCCGGAGAGCAAGTTTCCAAATGTTTGACAACAAAACGCAAGGGGTAAATGTTGTCCAAATCAAACCTTTTGTAAAGTTTTAAAAACCTAGAAAATTAAAATGATCTTGCAATCTTATTTCAAACTATAAGCTAAAAGTTATGACAAAAAGAAGAGTTGATTTAAAAAGGAATTAAGTTGACTTCTCCATCGAGAAGGAAGGGAGTTACAAGACTCATTTACTTCGGGGACAAGTTCCTAAATGTTTGACAAAAATGTTTAGGAAATAAACGTTGTTCAAATCAAACATTCTTTACACCATTGAAAAATGTTTAAAATGATCTTACATTCTTGATGTGAAGTTATGAGCTAAAAGTTATGATGAAAAAAAAAGTTGAGAATTAAAAAAAGAACTAAGTTTATTTCTCCCTTGAGGAGGAGGGAAGTTGCCTTAGGGAGGGAGAAGGGAACAAATTTTCAATTTTCCCCTAGGGAATAAGTTCTTGAATATTTGACAAATATCGTTTAAGAAAGATAATTGAAATGTTAATCATAATTTGATTATAATAAAAAAAATTTAAATGTTTTTCTTATTGGGCATTGTCTTGCAACTACATCCAGATTGATATCACATTAAATTCGTTGCTCATGTTTAGTGTATGCCTGACCATTCTACAATTTGCAATTAGAATTTACTAGTGGGTGCCTGTGACCTTCGGCCACTGTGAAGTCCCCCGGAAACTTTTAACTTTTTTATTTTTTTATTTTTATGTGTTTTTTATTTTTTTTATTATTTTGTGATCATCTAGCCGGACGGACATTTCATCCATCCCCTTAATCGGGACGGATAGTAGCTAAAAGAAAAAAAGCTTCCCCAAAATTTGTCCTGTCATCAAGCCGGATGGACATTTCATCCATCCCCTTAATTGGGACGGACAGTAGCTAAAAGAAAAAAAAGGTAGTCTTGGTCAATACCAAAAAAAAAAAAA
>Ga0116231_10010350_pt1 | contig 15087 bp, 13 predicted proteins | sample S1TSphgellanicum_2_FD_89695 | JGI IMG/M metagenome (GOLD analysis project Ga0116231, IMG submission 89695) | Host-associated microbial communities from peat moss isolated from Minnesota, USA - S1T2_Fd - Sphagnum magellanicum MG | ecosystem: Host-associated > Plants > Peat moss > Unclassified...
ATTGATTTTTTAAAAAAAAAAAAAAATTGGTTTAAAAAAGTTGAAGGCTTAAATGAAAAAAAAATAAACAAAAGTTTTAACAAAAAAAAAAAAAAAAAAAAAAGTTAGGATGACATTGAAGGTGCCTTTTGAAATCAAAAACCAAACAACATTTGTCGAAACATGGTAGAAAAAATTAGCACTACATGTTGAAACACATCAAGGTAATCTTGAAAAGGAGTTAATGGATTGATGTGACAAACCAAGATTGGTCACTTGAAACTCTTTTTTTCCATTGGTTTAATTGCTTGAACTATATTTTAAAATATAGTTGTAATTCTTTTTTAATAAATCGAATATTTCACATTCATTCAATCTATTTTAACTTTATTGAAATGTTGTAATATAGTATATTTCAACATTTGTGTATAATTGCATTTGACACATTCTTAATGCTAACTTTGTTCATCATTGAAAATATATAAAATAAACAATGGTGACAATTTCAATGTTGCATTATATAATATGGATATACCTATTATTAAAACCAATAAAGAAAAAGGAAGAAACATAAATATGTTCATTAATTAAAATCATAAATTGTTTCATTGCTAGGTTTTCATAGGATAGATTATTTGAAACGTTGTTCTTTGAGTGTTTTGAATATGTTTCTTTTCGGTGACTTTAGATATCATCATCATCATCATCATCATCTTTTGCAGTTGCTAGGAAACATGGATCTTGTGATGAGAGGCCTAGTGACAGATCGTGTCTTTCAACTTTCCCAATCCCTCCAACCGGGGATACAAAGGGTAAGAAAGAAGAACAAATAAGTTTAAGTTCTAATAATCATGATATAAAACTATTTCATGTGTGCAAATTCATCCTTATCATTGAATTAGTTTGAAATTTGTGTGAAGTACTTGAAAATAATTGATGATGGTCACAAAATTGTCATACGAAAAAATCTTAAAGTCTTACAAGTTGTGGGTTTGACCAATTGGTTGGCTTTTGCAATGTTTGAAGCTTTAGATGATGATTTTTTTTTTCAATCATTTTTAAATTGTATATATAGGTGCAATTTACAATTAGAGTATCACAATAATAACTAGAAATTTAAAGACACTAACTTTGCATGGAAATTATGATTCATATATTGATTACGATGTTCTTAACATACATTTTTACTTGAGGAACAAATCAAGAACAAATACATGCTTTTAGTACTCATAATGGTCAATCCAAATTGATGTTCATTATGATTTTAAAGTGAGTCAATCCTTTTAATGACCTTGTTGTGAAGTTGTCTTATAATTTTGTTTGTTTGTTTGTTATGCATGTCATGCATGAATCAATTGTGTAGTTAACGTGGGTAAGTTCACGAGAAGATATTGCAACTTATCTACATGAAGTTCATGTGAATTGCCAAGTAATGGAATCAACCATCATGCAAATTGATGGGTCCAATAACAAGATTACCAGCATTTGTCAAGAGATTAGTGTTGCACATTTGATAAGCTTGGAGAAGAAAAAAATTTATGACATTAATGAATTTGATGAAAAGCAAACTGAGCATCGTGCTATCATGCGTGCAAAATTGGAAAATGCATATGCCAACATCAAAGAAATGATTGCTATCTCATATGATAAATGTTCTAGTGAACTTGAAGAAGTTCGCATTGCTTGGGATGAGTATCGTAGAAGGGTAAGTGTTTTGTACTTTTGTTTTTCTTTGCAAAATTTAAGTTTGTTTCATGGTCTACAAAAAAGAAGGATGAAAGTAGGCTTTGGGGTTCACTATTTGTAAATTTATAGGTACCCTTACATTTGGAAGGTATTAGTTCACTACCTAATAATAAACAAGATAGATGCAAAAGTATATACCCTTCTTATTGACAAATATATATACTTATTTAAATTAATTAATTAACATTTTAAACTATAATTCCAAATTCCTTTTTTCTTTTATAAATATTTTCAAAAAAACATTTGCGAGTTGAATTTATATTCTAAAGTTTGAAAATTTTGCCTCCAAAATAGTTTTTAAATATTTTATAATTTTAAACTAACGTCCTTTTTGCAAAATGTAATTAACTCCATCATGGCCCAAGGAAAATATGAGTATTCAAACAATACACATAATGGAATGGATGATTTAATGGAGCTATATGGGTCCAAAAAGTTTTTTCTTCCTTTCTTAGTGTTTTTAGAAGAAGGAAAAACCACCATGTGTTTGGAAAATTAATAGAAAAAAATGTAGTATGGTCATAAACAATTTATCATTTTATATGTTGGCATGCATACAACAAATAGGTGGAAGTGGAAATGGAGAATGCCCTTCGAAAATCTGTTGAACAATCATTAGCTAAACTTGCCAAGGCTATAAGCCCAGATATGAAAACTCTCAATCCTTTGTTCAAGACTTTAGCTTTGTTGGACAAAGCAACCAACCATGTGAAATTAACACCTTCATTACAGGTAATAGGTTGTACAAACTTGTGCAAACCATATTATCAACATAACCATTGATTGTTGTTGTTTTGGTGTTGCACGTACAAAAGTGAAACCCAAAATTAAGTGCACCAAATTTTTTAAGCAATTACATTGTTCATACTATAATACTAGACCCAACAATGTTGGAAACCTCCTCCCCCCAACCTTGCAAGAATGCACGTTTTCACCCATTGTTACCTTTTTTTGAGCTTCATAATGTAAGGAATGAACTATGCAGAGATAGAAGGTGAAGGGAAGAGGACAAATAAATGGTGTTTTTTTCCAATCCTTTTGAACTCAGATGTTTCTTCAAATTTAGTTGTGTTCATACATGAATAGGATTTCGCGGAGATGGTTCAACTAGTAGCAAAAGAACTCATACTAGTCATTTCAGTGGTGCCACGTTTACGAGAACAACGTGGGGCTACTCTAGGATTCTCAAAGGAAAAATCAAGCTCTTCTGCATCTGCAGGAAAGGACAAGACAACATCATCATCGTCTTCACATTCACGTGGAAAAAATTCACCAGCAAAGGTTCCAGCATCTGGATCATCTACACCGTCATTTCGATCTGTTGGAAAATCTACACCTCAAACCATCTCTACTCCTTCATCAACAAATTCACTTCCTAGTTTCTTTGAGGTGAAAAAGAAACCAATCCATGCATGTTTTTCTACTTTGATTCTAGTTGAACAACTCTTTTTAATCATGGGTTGTTGTTTTTCCAAAATTACAATGACTTCTACACACAATCTTAAATTGAAGAAAATTTTGATGAACACTTGTAGTAGTCACAATTGCATCACAATCTTCCAAACTTCTACAAGTTTAGTTTTTAAAAATTTACACAAGAATTTTTTTCAATAAACAAGCTCAAATACATGAATGTCAATCTCCTTTAAATAGTAGACTACTTGATCAAAATTGTGTTTCAAACTCATTTGCATCTAAAATGTTGCACAAATCCAAGTGTGCTCCTTTTTTTCCATAACCATTTTTGATGTTGTTTAGTCTATTGTTTCTTGAACTCTTTCTCACTCACTAATGTTGTTTAATCATTGGGGCTTTAGTTCCTTCTCTTCTTCTATTTTAGGTGATTGTTGTCGAACAAGAACAACTATTGAAATTGATTGCCACTAGTGTGGTGAGCATCCATGACAAAGTCCAAGCATTCTTGTTGTCATGGGAGAAGAAGTTCAAGAGTATTTGGGACCAAGATAAAGATGCATTCATACGACGGTGAGCTATAACATAATTTCCTTTGGAACCTCAACTCTTTGAAAGCTAATTTTTTGCATAATTTACAAAAAAATTGTCATGAAATTGTGAGAATTTTTTTCATATATATACATATGTGTCAACTACTATTGAATGATCATAGCAAAGCTTGTTTTCAAGCGAGTGGAAACAATGCTTAGAAATTTTTAAAAGGCTTTGTTCAAATGGATGTTGTATGAAACAAATTCTACTAGATTGTTTTTGGTTTAACCTTTTGTGATTTGTGTGATTTTTTACAGATATGAAAGAGCAAAGAAATCTTTGTCATCTTTTGAAATTGACATAACAAAATACAAGGATTTCATTGAAGATGTCCAGGTGAGAGAAAAGCTTATGCCAACTCTTCATCCAACTTGTACAAGCAACTTCATCACCCAATGTAGTTTAAGGATTTTTATCTATGTTAAAGATTAATTTAAGGCTTTAAGCCATTTTTAGTACACTTTATGAAACATGTGAAATATAGGGGTATTTTTTGGTATGTTAAGAAATAATATAATAATAAATGACTTTTTAAATGGAATTGATGATATTTTAAATATATTCTTATAATTGAAAGCAATCATGGTTGGGGTACACAAAAGGATTATCTAGCCCCAAAATCATTATCATGACACTATTTTGAATGACCATTATGTTTGCCAAATTATTTATTTATTAATTTTGTATATATTTTTAGATATTCGGCATATTCCTTGATTAAGATGGTTATGGTTGTTTGTGATTTAGATGATTTTAACATGTTCTTAAATGTCGTGAAACAAGGCTCAAAAATCATGTCCCACTACATAACTATATTGAAAAAGACTTAGTAAGAATAACAATATTTATTCAAATTGCTTCATATTTTAACCCCCAAATTTTTTTATCTTTTAACGTGTTTGCATAAATTTTTAGAATTATTAAACATAGATTTTGTGAAATTGATGCTTGAATTTTTTTTAAATCACAAAAATGCTACATTAATAAGGACAATCAGATTAATTTTGTTGATAATTAAGTAACATCCCTAACATTTGAAAGGAAGTATAGGATACATGGATTAAAAAATATATATTTGATATTTTTATTAATATTTTGACACTCCAAATGAAAGGCTATCATTCTAAAAATGTTTTGGAATCCTACATTCCTTTTTGGTTCATAATTCCAATTCAAGATGTTCAAAAACAAATTCAATTAAGTTTTTCCATCTATTTTCTCACTTTTTGGTTCAAGGATTAAACATATGTATCTAATTTTGATTGATTAGCACATTAGAGCATTGATTTTGCCTCAAGACTCATGATGCAAGACACATGACAATCATTGTTCCTATTGTGACACCTCAAGCATGATTTGACTTAATCAATTATAAACACCCTATTTACATTGAATTACATTTATTTTTTATTTTTTTTCAATTAGTTGAACTCTATTTTTTTTCACACTATTTGAAAAAATGTGGAAGCAACTTCCCTTAGCTTTAAGGATCATTTTTGTAAATTTTTGGGCATCCCTTGTGTGCATTTGAAGGTATTATTTTGTTACTTTGATACAAATGGGATAAATGTTACTATCTATAATTCTTGTTTATTTATAAATATGTTAGTTTTGACAATTGATAAATATCTAAACTTATTTATAAATGGAATGAACATAAATTTAATTATATTTTCAAAAAAATGATAAATATTTTCAAGATTTTTTTGGGGTCCTAATTTCTTTTCTAAATGTTGATAAAATATACCTCCAAAGTCATAAAAAAATCTTATTTTACCTTTTGTAGAAGAATGTAAAGGATTGCCCCAATTGATTACCCATTATTGTGTGTTAATATGCACATCTCCTATTTCATTTTTCTCATTGTAAAAATGACATTGCCATTTTGTTTCTTGCTTGCTCCAAATTTTACATGATCTTTAGGTTATTGGGTTTTTTCCCTATTTGGTGGACATGGGATTCTTCGAATTTTGTAAATGAGATGTGTTAAACTTGCATGTTTTAATTTTGGGTTGGTGCGAATTACTAATTTAAGTTGATTGGTTCCCATTAATAAAACTTATTGATAAATGATGATGAGATGTAAAAGAGAAGGTATGTTGTTCACATGCAGGCTGAAGAAACAATAACCTACTTACGGTTCTTGCGAATAGAAAGTGCTATTTTGAAACACAACATTATAGAACATTGCGAGACTTGGATTTTTAAATTCACGTATGCAATTTTTCTTTTGAATTCTTGAGGCCTACTCTAAGTGTTTCTTAGCTCTCATATAAATGTGTGAAAATTTGTTTTTTATTTTCAAAATTTCAATAATATTCTTTGCAATCAGTCATCAATTAGTGTGCATTGATGATGAATATTTCCTCCTTGACATTTCAAATGGATGTTAAAACTAGTTTTTGTCTTTGATGTGAAACAAACCATCAATGCCATTAAAAGGATGAGCATAAGTCATCACCTTCTTTGATATTAAAATTCAATTGATATTATTCAAATATGTCATTTCATGTTTATTTTGTTGATGTTAAAAAATCCTTATTTTATTTTATTTTGATTGACCTCAGGACTTTATTACATCAAATTGCCAAAGTGGAATTGGATGCTATTTATGCATACTTTGCAAAGTAAGTTTTTCGACTAGCATTTTTATAAGGAACTTATAAAAAAAAGATGTTGAGATCAAGATTGTAAACCATATTTACATAATTCATAGAAGTAGTTGAATGTTTCACACCTTTGTTTGGTTTTGCAATATTATTTTCTTCTTTGTGTTCGGTGGGTTTTGGCAACATTGTACTGTTATTGAGCTTCATACTTTCTTCCCATGATCTAGGAACAAGACTGATTGTAATAGACCACCTGACAACCTTGGTGAACTTACGGGAATTGCAACTCTTTGGCGTTCAATTTGTGATGAATGTGTACAAATTGAAGCACGATTTGATCCATTGAACGAAAAGTATCGGGTGCTCATGAAATTTGAGGTGATAATTGTTTTTGAATTTTTCATTTGATTTCCTTTCAAAAAACTCCCAATGTTTTTTTTCCTTAAAATTAAAATCATTGTGTCTTCAAAAGTTACATGAATATAAACACCCCGTGAATCGAGTGATCCAAAGCAAATGTATAATTAATCAAAAAAATGATTTATTATAATTATATTAAACTAGGCCCTCCATGAATTTGAAACCACCTAGACACCCAACACCACCTTCTTTTTTGTCCATCTTTCTTTAGATTAATTTATTAATGGGAGGAAACATCACTTGGTTGTAATAGGTACCATTGGTCGAAGAAGAATACCATTTGTTGGAAGGGATACCTCAAGCATGGGAAGATTTCAAAGCAATGCTTTTAGAAGTGGAACTAAAATTGGAGAACGCTAAGAATAGCTTTCGTGACACCCTACAAGAGATGGTTGAAACATTTGTGAAAGAGGTTAGTAAAATGCAAAGTTGTTGCTTGCTCATCAAACATCCCTAAAAACTAGAGATCATGTTCCTTCCAAAACAATTTGTAAGTGAAATTATGAAGTTTTTGCCCAACAAATCTTTGCAAGAAATGTTGTTTTCAATATGTGAAAAATACATGTGGCCAATTATTTGAAAATTAAATGTGGATATGACATGTCGTGCTTTTCATTTGCAACAATTACACTTGATAATAATCACAATTTCATTCACTTAGTATTGGGTAGTAGAATGGATGGTGATTCCACTTGATAAGTAAATGTTTGAAAACTTCCCATGTTCATCAAAGGAAGTTGTGAAATTATGTAGGTGGCAGAGGTGCGCACATCATTTGTCGAGTGTATGCCAACGGAGGCAAACATATCAACTAATATTGCATTGCAATTTATTTCAGATGAGCGTGGCAAGGTGTTCTATTTTTTTCATGTTGTGAATTCCAATCAAACATAATCATCACACAACCCAATTCCAAATGAAGGATTGCAAGTGGGGTTGGTTTGGGTTCATCCCCATGAACTAGTCTTGTGTAATTCTAATATTTTGATTTTGTGATTTCCCTAGGTGGAGGCATTCCAAAAGCGTGGTGTTGAACTATGGGCTGGAATGTCTTTGTTTGGTATGGAACGACTCTCCAACAAGGAAAACATCCAAACTCTAAAGGAACTTGACATTTTGCAATCAATGTGGGGTCTTAAAAAGGAATGGGAAGAAGCATATGATGGTTGGAAGGATGGGTTGTTCAGTGAACTCAATGTTGGTGTCATGGAAACTGCTGCTCAACTATTTAGCAAACGTATATTCAAAAATGGTCGTGATTGCAAATCGTATGCTCTTTGCACTTGTTTTGTGTGTTTGATATGATATTTAGTCCACTTCTTGATTTTTTTCTTTCAAAAAGCTTGTTAAATCCCCTTAAAAAATTCATTGAAACCCATTACAATTGGAATCGATCACATTCTTGATGGGCATAACAAATATGTGATTACATGAATTTGTTATGCACATTAATGCATGGTGCCGATGTTCATTAGTTGGGGATTATGAACTATTTTTTACAATTACCTCAATAACTTGTGTTGGTGATGGTAATAATAGTTATTCAAATTGGAGAGACATCACATCTTTGCATTCCTTGTGTTTTCTTTTAATCATCTAAAATCATTGAGAATTCTAAACAAGAAATCTTTGATGAATCCTAGAATGAAATGGGGATTATGTAGACAACAACCAAGCCCATTTTGTAACATATGTTGTTTGCTCATTTAAGATACACAAATCTACATAGGTGGACGGTTTGGTCAAAATTGAAGGAGACAATTGATGCATTCAAACAAACATTACCACTTACTGTGGATTTGCGAAATCCAGCAATGAGGAAACGTCATTGGGATACATTGGTTGAGCATGTGGGCACATTTTTTGATCCTACTTCTCAGGATTTCACACTTGCAAAGGTAATTGCTTGCCTACTAAACTTTGGAATTCCACATTTATTCCAATGGATTTGAATAATATTTCTGTAATTAATTTATCTTATCTCCAAATTTGTATTCATCTTTAATTGAATTTGCATTTAACTTCTTTAGAATTGAATTTAATGACTTTTGGTTATTTGTGTAGGTCTCTGAACTACGACTGGATCTACATATTGAATTCATATGTGACCTTAGTATAGGTGCTAGCAAAGAACTAGCCATTGAGGAAGCACTTATCAAAATTCGACAAGTGTGGGTTGTTCAAGAGCTTGACATGATCCAAGAGAAAGGGGTATGTTTGTTAAGAAATTAAAAAAAACTTTCAAAATCGTAAAAAATGTTATGCATAAATCATTGAATTTTATTTATTTTTGCATTGTTTTAATTGTTTTAAATTTTATTATGGCTTGACAGATTTGGAAGTTGAAAGGTACAGAGGAATTGTACTTGGTACTTGAAGACAATAGGTTAATTTTATCATCAATGAGATCAAATCGCTTTCATTTGTTTTTTGCTGTTGAGATCAACAAATGGGACAATGATTTGGGACTATTGTCTGAGACAATTGAAATGGTTATGCAAGTAAGTAAACACTAGTTGTAAATTTCTTTTTTTTTCCTCACATGAATGAATACACATCTTTAAATAATCCAAGGGTGAGTTGCTACAAGAGGATGTTGTTTTATTGTAGTTCATAAAGGTGCTATTTTTATATCAAAACTTGCATTCGACATCTAGACACTTCAATTGCTAGCAACCTTTAATTCCATTCACAAATGCAAAACCTAAATGCATTCATATTAAAAGGGCCCACTACATGTGTAACCATTGCTTACTTTACATTTTTAAAATGATAAATTAAGTTAATGTGAAATATGCATGATTTATATTTACAACAATTTTTGAAATATAATATTGTAACATGTGTTGATAAATTTGAAATGAATCCAATAAATATAAATACCAAAAAACACTTGTTCAAGACTTTAATTAGTTCTTTTAAACACATTTAAAGTAGTGTGACCAATGTAACAATGAATATAACAATAATTAATCCAAATTTGTCACATCGAAGAATGTTATTCCCTTTTCATGATAAAGCTCTTCAAGACATAGGATTTTGGCCCCATTCCTTAGATGGGCCTAAAGTTTTATAAAGAATTTAAGTTACAAACCGTGAATCTTATCACTAATTCAGAAATTGCAACCATTTTTCTAGTAGCTTGGCTTTCATGGGTGATCTAGGATTAGTGTAGAGACTAGTGAAACAAAAGAGGCATGACATCATGCAATTGCAACCTAAAATTGTTGAGTTTGGTGGAGTTGTGTAGGTTCAAAGGGTGTGGGCATACTTAGAAAGCATCTTTGTTGGTTCTGAGGATATTCGTAAGCAACTTCCACATGAGACAAAAATGTTTGAAGGGGTGAATGACATGTTCATTTCGAACATGGCAACAATGCATGCAAGTTCCCCCTACCCCCTTAAATTTTCTCCAAGTTTATTTTTGCAAACTTCTTGTCATTAATACAATATATGATGATTAAATTTTATTAGCTTTGAGCTAAAAGATGGAAAACTAAATTGAATTTTTTGAGGTAGAGTTGCATACACTCGAGGAAACTAAGATTATATTTATTTGTGTGACACACGAATGAAATGAGAAATTGTATTTGGTGGGCATTTGTTTAGTCCATTTTGAATGCCCATAAAGCTGTGTGCAAACCCGGTTTGTTTGACACCTTCAACAACATGGACAAGACTTTAGAGAAGATCCAAAAGTCCCTCGATACTTACTTGGAGCTCAAAAGGCAACAATTCCCTCGGTTCTACTTTCTCTCCAATGAAAACCTTTTGGATATCCTTGGACAAGCCAAGGACCCACGGAATGTGCAGGTTGGGGACACTCTCTCTCTTCAATGTAATTTGCTCACTTGCTTCTTGTCTTTCAAACTCAAATAATGGTTGCTTCTATGGATGTACACGCACTTTTGTGGTGATGATGTTTGGAACTTGCTCTCTCCTCAATTGTTTGTGTAGGTGCACTTGAAGAAGTGCTTTGAAGGAATCAAAAAGCTTGAGATGGTAGCACCTAAAGAAGGCCGCAAAGCTTATGAAACCACTGGAATATTCTCCCCCGATGGTGAATACTTAGCACTCACTGCAGCTGTAGTTCTTGATGCAAGGCCGGAGGAATGGCTAAACTGGGTAACAACATCAATTTTGAAACAATCTCCTTTGATTTGTGAGAAGTATGCTCACATAAAAAACTCGCCATTGTTTTTTTTCAGGAACTTTGTTCTTAATGTGGTCTAAGTGGCAATCATCCATAGGAAATTAGGTTTAGAAAATTAGTGGCGATCAATCATCCCCAAAAACATTTAGCCAAAATCTGGCTATTTAAAATCAATATATATATATGTGTGTGTGTGTGTGTGTGTGAAAGTACAAAATTCTTTACTCAACTTGTTTTTGTGAACAATGCATTTTAAAACCAATTTGTAGCTCTCTTTTGCATGCATGCAACAAGCTCACAAAGAGGTGAACAATGGCAGGTGGAGGCTGCAATGAAATTAGCAGTGAAGGTCACATTACTAAGATGTTTTGAGGAAAGCAAAACACCCAAAAAGGATAAATGGGTGAAGGAGTTTCCAGGACAGTGTGGGATAAGGTCAGCGACCGAATTAGGGTTTAATTAGTTCATTCATTCATTCATTCATCCATCCATCCATACTTCCAGGTCAGCATGTTTAGGGTTTAAAAATTTCAGGGTTTTTTAGGGTTTTAGGGTTTAGGGTTTCCTGGAAAAAAAGATAAGAATTATTTTCATGAAGTTTTTTTTTAAAAAATTTTAAAATTTAAATTAAAAAAAAAATTCACACTAACTAGTTGGTTGGTTTTCTTCAATGGTTGTTGAACATTGTAGTGCGGGGCAGATGAAATGGACAAGTGATTGTGAAAAGGCACTTGAGCAAGCAGCTGCGGGATCGAAAACCGCCACCAAGAAGCTTTACAAGAAGTGGATCAGCTATCTCAATAAGCTCACAGCCATGACTCGTGTCAAGTTGCGAGTCATCGATCGCAACAAAGTTGTAAGTATGGCACAATTTTTCTTTAGCATCCAAAACTCCATCTCATAATAATTTTTTAAAAATAATAATAAATGAAAAAAAATCATTTTGTACTTGGAAAATCTTTATATTGTACAACTAAAAAAAAGCGTCTAGTGATGAATGGATGAATAGAAGGATGAATGAATGGATGGATGGATGGATGGATGAATGATGATCTCCATCTCTTCAGGAGCTTCAAAGACTTCTCATCATCGCTTGATACCCAATGGATGGATGAATGATTGATCTTGGTTAAGATATGTGTGGTGGAAGTCACAATTATCATGGGGTTGTTATTGTTATTGTTATTATTATTATTATTTTTTAAAATTATAAATTTTGATTTTTTATTTAAAAAATTTAAATTAAAAAATTAAAAACCCCGGGGCAGACATCTTTGATCACAATTGAGGTCCATGCTCGAGATGTGATCGAGAAGCTCATTCGAGTGGCATGCAATTCTCCAGAGAGTTTTGAATGGTCGTCTCAGTTGCGATTTTACTGGGAAAATGATACTTGCACCATCAAGCAGGTGAGTGGTCCTAAACTAAACTCAACTAAACTAAACTAAACCAAAAATGAAATTTCCAAAGAAGAATATTCTGCCCTAAATTCCCTTTTTTTTGGGAGAAAAAAATCGTCAATTTCATCTTATTTTATTTTATTTTTTATTTTTTAAAAAAAGGTTTAAAATCACCACAATTTTGCTTACCATATGACAATGATGATGGGGGTGGCTTCAGATTTTATACTTTCATATTTTTAATATCGTCCAATTTGGCTAAATATACTTGTCGACTAATTGCCACTTGGGTAATAACATCACAAAATTGAAAAGAAAAAAATAAAATAAAAATTGGGTTCAGCTGCGGGAACTCTGACTATATTGGGTTCATCACAATTTAGTGTGACTACATTTGAAAAATTAGAAGAAAAAAGAGGGTGAATTTTACGCTATTTTAAAATTAAAATTATGGGATTATTTATTTATTTGTTCCAAATTTTATGATGTAGCCACATTGGCAATCAACCGCAAAAGGAATTAGCCAAATTTGGCTACAGGGCACAAAGGAAAATAGAGAAAAATCTTAAGAATATTGCTATATTTTTAGCAACTTGCTGGAACCTATTGTCTAGAGATGATGATTTCAGGAAAAAAAAAGAAATTCCTCCAAATCTGATAATTTTGTTGCATTTTTTCAAAACAAAATGTCCATTGTATGAGTCACACTGCATTTAATTTAATTAATTTTTATTTAATTTTCTCGGTGTGATCAATTGATGAAAATTTGCCAAAAAAAAAACTCTGTCCATATGTACATATACAAATATATATAGAAAGAGAGAAATTGTAATATCAAAGAAAAATTAATTATCAAATCTCAAGGATCCATCTGAGGCAAAAAAAAAATTCATGGGGGATGAAATTTTCACATTGTGACAACAAAAAAGAATTGGAAAAATTTAGAAAAAAATTGGAATTTTTTTATTTTTAAATTAAAAAAATTGAAAAAAATTGCTTAAAAAATAGAAAAAAATTGCAAAAATTGCAAAATCACAAAATTAAAAAATATAAATAATTAAAAAATAAATAAAAGCTCCTATCTGTCTGTTCTGAACAGGTATTGTCTGTGTTTATTTACGGTTATGAGTACCAAGGCAACAATGGAAGGCTTGTGATCACACCTCTTACGGATCGATGCTACATCACACTTGGTGCTGCTCTTTTCACTAGGCGCGGAGGCAACCCACTCGGACCTGCAGGAACAGGAAAAACCGAGACCGTTAAGGATTTTGGCAAAGCGCTTGCGAGGTATGAGAAACCCTAACCCTAACCCTAAACTCCAAATTCATCCACCAAAAAAAATAAAATTTAAACATAAAAATTTAAAAGAAAAAAAAAATCCCACCATCTTTTACCCATCTCTCTCTCTTCAATCATATGTTATAAGTCAATTGGTTATAAACCCTACAAACCTATAAACCCTAAACCCTAAAAACCCTAAACCCTTGTAGTGTAGTGTAATGGTTTAGTTCTACAACAAAGCTCATGAGATAGTTATTGGTAGTGAACATCCCAAGAAGGATTTTAGCGTTAATTGGCAACAAATTTATTGAAAAATTGTCAAGACAATAATAAAAAACAAATGAAAGAAAATTATGGGCCCCTAATTTTGAGAAAACTCATTTGAAATTGGTGTTCCAAAATCAATGTTTTTCTAATGAGTTTGTTTTCATCCCCAAAAGGATCATTGGTGATCATCCCCAAAAAGACCTAACATTTTAATTGACAACAATTGTACAAAAAAATGTAGATTTTTTTTCAAGCATCTTTCTATATTTTTGACTAATTTTTTCAATTTTTTTAAAAAAAAAAGTACAAAAATAATCACTTCAAAATCATCATAATTTCTTCATGTTTCTTTCACAATGCAAAAATTCTCCACTAAAAGCAAGCAACACTAGTTGAAATGTGACAAAATTTCCCTCAAAAACAATTCTTTGAAAAGTTGGTGGGTTCTAGTTTCTTATTGTTTTCCTTTTTTTCCCCTAAGAAATGGAGATTTTATAACATAATGTTCATCTTTGACTTCTTCAAGGTTACCGGAATGTGAAAATTCACCACTAATTTCTTTTTAAAAATAAAATTAAAAAAAATTTAATTAAAAAAAAAACACTAACCTCATCATGAACATGATTTTTCAAATTTTTTTATATTAAAAAATTGGATTTTTTATTTCCTCCAAAAATATCAAATTTAGTTGAATTCACACTAGAAAAGCCAAAAAATTTCCAATTATTTTGTTGGAAAAATGACCAAAAATTTCAACATTTGTGTGTGTGTGTGTGATGAAAGTTGTCGATTTGTTTTGGTGGTTCCTTTTCAGGTATGTTATTGTGTTCAATTGCTCGGATGGCGTAGACTACAAAATGACGGGCACAATGTTTGCAGGCTTGTCTCAAACCGGAGCTTGGGCTTGTCTTGACGAGTTCAATCGGATTGAGGTCGAGGTGTTGTCGGTTGTTGCGTCCCAAATCTCGGAAGTCATGCAAGCGATCAAAGCAGGATTGGATCGATTTGTATTCATGGGTACAACCCTAACACTTGTTTTACTTGCGGTCGTTTGGTCGGTCGATCCCTCTTTGGACAAAATTTGAAAATTGAAACAAAAATCAAAGCCAAATTGTTGATCATCCAAAGGAAGATTTAGCCAAATTTGGCTATAGATTAGACACACAAGTAAACAATATAAGAATCCTTTTTTATGTTTTGGCTAAACATAGGAACCATTGTA
>Ga0116231_10010351_pt1 | contig 15085 bp, 13 predicted proteins | sample S1TSphgellanicum_2_FD_89695 | JGI IMG/M metagenome (GOLD analysis project Ga0116231, IMG submission 89695) | Host-associated microbial communities from peat moss isolated from Minnesota, USA - S1T2_Fd - Sphagnum magellanicum MG | ecosystem: Host-associated > Plants > Peat moss > Unclassified...
AGTTGAGCTGCAGGCACTCCCCTATGCTTGTATAATAATTTTGTAGCACTTTGGAGTGCTGTAAAGTCCTAAAAGTCGAACGTGCCTGACTTTAATCTTGCAGAGGGGAGGGGGGGGGGGGGGGGGGGGGGGGTGGGCAGGAATGGGGGCTTGACACGGGAAACGAAATGGGGGTTGGCAGGTATGGGGGGTTGAGACAGGAAACGAAATCCCGTTCTCGTTCTGCGCGGCAATAGGAATCGTATATGTGTACGTGAAATACAGGAACCGTATGTATGTACGCGTAGTACCGCGGATCGTATATATTTGTGTATTCATCCGCAGTGGCCGGATCGTATGTGTGTACGTCGCCCATGCAATGATCGTAGATATGTACGTATTCATGCGCAACGCCCAGGATACCGTATTTCTGTATGCCAAGTGATACCGGGACCGTATCCCGCCCGTCTGTGTGTACGCGCGGCGATGCGAGTGTGCGTCTCTTTCTCTCGCGAGTCCCGATCACTCTCTTTGCGCTCTGATTTTGGCAAAGAACTTGAGGGCATTGTGGATTGACAACAAGATCGCAGGTGCGAAGATTTTAAGCTGAGAAATTCTTAGCCCCGGAGCAGCAGCAGATTCTTCTTCAGTCGACAGGAGAACACAACATAGAGAGGAGGAGGTGGAGGAGGAGGAGGAGGAGGAGGAAGGGGAGGCGGTTGTCGAAGTATTTTCTGGGGTATGTCAAGAGCAAGGAGGAAGGAAATATGCGGCGGAAGGGGGAGGAGGAAAGAAGAAGAAGAGGAAGAAGAAGAAATACGCCACCATTACCACCAGCCACAATCTCTTCTACTACTGTTGTACTCTGATTTTAACACTCCTTTTTCCTCCATCCTTTGCCTTCTTGCATCATCATGGGATGCTTCAACTCGAAAGGATACGACAACGATATCCCCCAGCATGCAACAGCAAGAAGTGATAACAAACACCTGATTGGCAGCCATGACACAGACGCTTGGGGACCTCCGGTTCCGTTGCGAAGCGCAAGCACGCACAAGTCTGGACAACTACTACTACAAGAACAACAGAAGAGAAGCATCAGCACCACCACAATTGGCAACAAGGTGAAGAAGATCACCACCACCACCCCAGCATCAATTCAACGTTCAAAGAGCAGGTCAGAAGTTCCCGCTGCAACAAACCCTAAACCCAGACAAGCAGCTCCCAATGCTGCCATCATCGATGGTGAGGACCAACAAGAAGAAGCAGGGAACAAGCCTGCAGTAGGATTTGTACCCAAGGTGAAGACAACGCACAATAGGTCATCAAAATCAGGTATCCTCTACCAAAACACGCCATATTCCAAGACACATGCTGATGGCATCCCGGCATTGAGTGAATTGGACCTTGATGTGGATGATGATGCTCTTCATCTTCCCATTGGCAGCAGTCCATTTGATCTGCAGACCAATGGCTCCCGCCAGCTTCGAGTTCTGGCAGGGAGTTTTGATCTTCACTATTCGGTGTTGACACAGAGAGGGTACTATCCAGAAGCACTTGAGAAAGCAAACCAGGACAGTTTTTGTGTCCGCCCAGAGTTTGGTGGTGATCCCAGCACTCATTTCTTCGGAGTCTTTGATGGGCATGGTGAATTCGGTGCACATTGCTCACAGTTTGTGAAGAAGCATCTGTGTGAGAATTTGCTCAAGGATCCACATTACCCTACTGATGTGGTCCAGGCTTATCACTCCTCCTTCTTGGCCACAAATGCACAGTTGCATCGCTACAATAAGGTGGATGATTCAATGAGTGGGACTACAGCGATCACGGTTCTGGTCAGAGGCCGTAAAATCTATGTTGCAAATGTTGGGGATTCACGCGCAGTCTTGGCTGTGAGAAGAGGGAAGAAGCTCATAGCTAAGGACATTTCGAGCGATCAGACGCCATACCGTGCAGATGAATGCGCTCGAGTAAAATTGTCTGGTGCTCGTGTTATGACTCTGGATCAGCTTGAGGGCTTAAAGGACCCTAATGTGCAATGCTGGGGAGGGGAGGGCCATGATGATGGTGATCCACCACGCTTATGGGTGGCCAATGGCATGTATCCAGGGACAGCCTTCACTCGCAGCATTGGTGACAGCGTGGCTGAACAAATTGGTGTTTCAGCAGTCCCTGAAGTTTTGGTTGTGGAACTTCGAAGAAAGCATTCCTTCTTTGTGATTGCTAGTGATGGGGTTTTTGAGTTTCTCTCAAGCCAGGCTGTTGTTGACATGGTGAGAAAGATTGTTTTTAACAAATCTACACCCACACCCAGTTTTTTTTTGCCCCCATAGATCATTCTGTCAGAATGCTCTCATTTTTTTCTTTTTCACATCCTCTTCGGTCCCGATTTCACCAAAATTTCACCCTAACTGGAGCTTTTCTACCAATCTTCAGTATTGAAGAAAACTGGAAGTGTGATAGAGTTGCCACTGTGACTATACCTTTCTTGACTGTGGGGGGCTTGTACATTGGAGGCAGGTGGCCAGATATAAGAATCCAAAGGACGCATGTGCAGCAGTTGTGGCAGAAGCATATAGGCTATGGCTGCAGTATGAAACCCGCACTGATGATATCACCATCATTGTTGTCCATATTGATGGCCTTAAAGATGTACAAATTGGTGCCCTCTCTGCCTTCTCATTGAGCAAGAAGTCTTGGTTTATTCTAGAAGAGAAAAAATCCTGAGTGAGTATCTGACCTTCAATTGGCATCCAACAGATCAAAGCTGAAAAGTTGCAATCGACTGATATGGACCCACAACAGTTCATGCAAATTGTTCCATATGATGCTGTAAATGGAGTGGAACTGCCCAAAAAGCAACGCCCAGCACGCATGCTGTCACGGGCGCGGTTGCGTGCAATTGAGGCTTCTTTGGACCATGATACTCCATGGGTGCCATCAGATCCACATGCCAAAACTCCTGGAGAGGAGGTAAGGCCCTCCCACCTTTTGTAGCATCTAGAATGGACCAGTGGTGTTGACCACACTCACTTGTGTCTTGTTAGTTTTGGGTTTTGCTGGAACTGACAGAATGACTGCTTCAAAGTTGCATTGTGAAGTTTTCTCTACAATCTCATAGATATGAATTGATGGTAATGGCCATTTTGTTCAAGTGCGGTTCTTTTGAACCCATTTTTGTCCTTAAAACATGTCAGGCACACATTGAAAGGGCAATGCAAGGGAATTTCTTGTTCCAAAGTTTGACAGAGGATCAACGCCACACTCTCTGTGGCTGCATGAAGAGGATGGATGTCTGTGCTGGAGACATCATCATCAAGCAGGTTACTTGTTAACATCACCACCTTGTACATCAATGCTGCTGTGAGTTGGCTTGCATTCAGAGGGTAGGTTTGTATCAGAGTTGCTAGCAATGGTGGACAGACATGACTAAAGTGACATTTTTATGGCCGCAGGGTTCAGAAGGTGATCTCTTCTACATTGTTGAAAGTGGCGATTTTGAAGTGCTGGTGTCTCAGGTGTGGCTTATCAAGCCTGATGTGTGCTTATCTTCATTCGTTCACTGAATCAGAAGTGTGTTGATTGCAAGGATTTTGCCTTCAATGTACCAAGTCAGAATTAAACCACTTAGATGTGATGAGTGGTGAAATTCCATGAGCTACTCAGATTATGCATCTACGTTGAAACTATTTCTGTGGAAACTTTTACTAAAAACCTACAATCTCATTGGCAGCAGGATGAAGTATAGGAAGAGGTAGCCTTCCAGAGTTGGAAGCACTGGTTTTTATCAGCTGCTTGTTTACAAGAGTGTTTTATGCGGTGTCAGGATGGGGCAAAAGGAGACAAGGATCTTGGTGCTGTTGTTCACCAATATGATGCCACTATGAGCCCTTGCTTTGGAGAGCTTGCACTCATGTATGTCCTGTTTTTGTCTTCCCCAGTGAGGATCTCATTGCTGTTTGGCTGCAATCAATCCTGTGGCAAAGTTGCTTTTGGGTTCCTTAAATGAATTCACAAAGGAGCGAATCCATGTTTGCTGTTCTGCTTGTAGGCATAAAGGTACTGTTGATGTGCAAGACATTATTGAGTTCATCCTCAAGGTCTAGATGGTTTTGTCATAGTCTTTTTTGCATGCGTGGTTGAATGCTTGGCGGAAAACATGTGCAGGTACACAAAACCAGGGCAGGCAACAGTGCTTGCAGTGACCGATGGCAGCTTGTGGACACTTGAGAGGGAGGCATTTCGTGGGGTCCTTCTCATGAGATTTTCAAACCGACCCTCATTGAAGTTCTTGCACTCTCTTGAGATTTTGTCCAAGCTCTCCCTGTCTCAGCTGCATTGCCTTGCAAATGCAGTCACTAAAGTGCCATTCACAGATGGTGAAACCATTGTAGAAAAGGTGATAATTTAGACATGCTTTGATTCCATGTTGAAAGTCACTCTTGAGTTGGGAGCAAATGGCCATGTCAAAGATGAAATGTTTTGTCTTTCACTGTATGTACCTTTAAGTCACTGTCTCCTGCTCCATAAAACAATTTCTTGAAAGCACTTTGACATCTAACACTACCCAGTTTTCATTCTCCTCATGGACCTCTCCTCTTTGCAGGATGAAAAGCTCGACATGTTCTACATGGTTCAGAAAGGACATGTGAAAATTACATACCACAGCAATGCAAAGGAACTTTCACAGAAGGAGATGAGTTTGCCCAGGGGGAAATCAGAAAGATTAGTAAAGAAGGCCACAAGTGGAAGAGGAGCTGAGGATGCTGAAGAAGGGGAGCATGCAGTGAGGTGCTTTGGTGAATGGGTGCTCTTGGACATGCCTCCTCAAGCTATAACAGCGGTTGCTTCTGGTGATGTTGAATGTTGGGCCATCTCCAGGGAGGCTTTTGAAGGAGCTGTTGGGCCCTTAAGTGTATTTTCCAAGGGTGAAAAACGGTAAATTCATTTTTCAATCTCTGGGAAGCTGGGTTTGAACTGTCTATTGGGTACATAGCCAAATATCAATTTATGTAGACCTAGTTTCACTGCTCTTTTTCAGAAAGATTAGCTGATATGCCTTTTAAATTGCCATGTGAGCCTAGAACACACCATGCTGGAAGGATTAACTTAGTGCACTCAATGTACTACTTCAAGTATGTCCCTTATATTACTATGAGGAAGCACACCCTTCATAAACTGCAATATGCCTTCATCCCTCTTGTAGTAGTCAATGTAGCATGATATGCTTTTGGTTGATAGTTGGCATTTGAAGTAGAATGGGGCGAGTTTTGACTTTACTCTGAAATTTCTGGGGCCTTCATTGATACTTGTGTGCAGGCACAAGGAAAAAACATCAACTTTGAAAAAAAAGCAACTTGTTGATGCCCGGGCATTTCGGAAAATCACTCTCAAGGATCTGGTCAGTTTTCTGATGTTTAGGGTGGTTCTCATGGTGACTGCACTTTTGCTCTTGTAAGCAGAGTAAGGTGCAGAGAGAGATTTGGTTTAGGATTTGAATACTGGCAGTTTTGTATATTCACTTGGCCAGCATAGAAGATTGTTGAATCATGGCCTGCCAGTTGTGAATGTGCTGTAGAGGACATGCTAAAAAACACTGAGAAGAATCTGACTGTGGAGTTTGTCTATGGTCAGGACTGGCAGGAAACAGTGTACTTAACTGACTGTTGCGAGGTTGGTGTAGTGCTTTGTAAAAACACAGGTGAAAGCTTAAAAACATGTCAAGCATTGATCTATGCTGAGTTTTTGAATAATACTGAGCATGCTGTAGTCATGGATATCCCATCGGGAGGCCTAAATGATTTTCCTTCCAATGATTTTGATGTGGAGAGAATTAATTCACTCAGATTTCATCTTTGATCAAAACCTATTATGAATGTGAATCTATTTGGGGTGAGCAGAGGAATTTGTGAGTATGAAGAGATTCCAACGGAAAAAAGTCCAAAGGCTGGGCCGAGAAAGTCAGGTCCTATTGGAAAGGTTCATTATACGAAGATTACAACCATCTCCTTTTGTACCACATCTCCTGGCCACCCTCAGTGATGATGACAGTGTTGCTCTGGTGCTGAACTGTGTGCTGGCTGGGCCCTTAGCCCTCCTCCTCCATTGTCCACTTGATGAAGTTTCAGCTCGTTATATGGCCGCTTCTGTTGTGCTTGCAATTGAGCTTCTTCACAAGGTGAGCTTATCCCTCTATCTGCTGTACAGTTTCTAGAATTTTGCTTTGACAGCAGGCTTATTTGTGAGGAGCCCAGTGTCAAATTGATTTGCATGTGATTTGCACAAAAACTAAAGAAGGGAGCTAAAGATATCATGAAATTGAACTGTGTTAGGATGGAGTGGCATACCGCGGCATCTCACCTGATGTGCTCATGGTTGACCGTAAAGGTCGACTCCAGGTTGGTACATTCTCTAGCTAGATTTTCACCTTTTCTGTGCATGCACAAGTGGAGCTTGAATTCCTGTGTAGCCGTTCTTCACCATCTTGCAGCTTGTATGCACAATCTTTCTTTAGCTTTGGCCAATTGTTGACATGGGTGTAGTCTGCATTGTGGGGATCCCATTCACTGGTGCAGGGCTAACAATTTATTTATACTTTGACAGCTTGTTGATTTCCGATTTGCGAAGGAGATGTCCAATGAGCGAACTTTCACTATTTGTGGCATGGCAGATTTTCTGGCTCCAGAAATCATCAAGGGGCAGGGGCATAGCCTAGCAGCTGACTGGTATGCACTCTCTTACATGAATGTTTTCATTTTACAGTATTCATGATAGCTCTTCAGTGCATAGCTTTGCAGGGGGGTGAACTTTTGAAAGATGTGATGCTAAGTGTGATGCTGTATGTGTGGTGTCATCATATAGGTGGGCTGTGGGAGTACTACTCTTCTTCATGCTCCAAAACGAGCTCCCATTTGGGTCCTGGCGGGATAATGAGCTCGACATTTTTGCAAAAATAGCTCGCCGTCAGCTTGTGTTCCCTTCCAGCTTGAGTGGCAAAGTTGTTGACCTCATTGACAAGGTATGAAACATTTTGAATGATGGAGCACATTAGGTACCCGACAGGAACTCCTTGTGTATTTTTCATACCATACAGAGCTTTATGTCAATTGTCTTTAGAAAATACCACTGACACACAGTCCACTTAACCTTTTGCAAGGAGGCCTAATTTTTTTCCATTAGAGAGCATTACAACAATCCAGGGATCTCAGCCATCCTGATTTGAAAGGTAGATTTTCACATTGTCTAAGTGGAATCCATCTGATAGGAAGTCTGCTCTTCAACACTCTTGACCTTCCACACATGGGTAATTGACATGGTGAAGACCATTATTGGTGTGTTTATGATGCCATGATAAAAATGCAGCTGCTGATGGTAGACGAGAGTAAAAGGCTTGGGTGCGGAAGCCAGGGGGTGGATGAGATAAAGGATCATCCATGGTTCAATGGCGTCGATTGGGATGCACTACTGGATTGCCGTGTGGAGCCTCCTTTGGAAATTTGTACACGCCTTGAGAATGCTCTACGGTTTGAACATACTTCTGATTCTCCTCAAGTGCTCAACTCTCAACAGGAAGATACAGCTAATACACTCTGGCTTGATGGCTGGTAACACAACTAAAACTGCCCAGCATCAATTCTTCTCACATGCTCAGTGGGGAGGTGCTTGTAATGTCAGTTCACACACACTTACACAGTCTCATTACTGAGTCTTTATTTGTGTCATTTTCCAGAATTTTTTCCTTGTAATCAAATAGCAATTGGTAATTCTGTAGAGTAGTAGTGTGGTCAAATTGACCACTTTCTTAAAATGCAGAGGAGGTTCCTGGATATTGACAAATGATTGAGCAGGTTTCGCACCCACCAACACAGACCTTTAGCATACACCAAAGGACCATGCAATGAACTGCATCTCTCCAGGTACCCATTTGAGTGATGAAAAGTGAAGTCACTTTGTTGGCTCAAATGTGAAAACAAAGTTTGTACCCTTCATGATGGATTTGTCTTTGAGTAATGTACTACTACTGGTGGATGAAAGTCCCTGTGGTGTAGACTAGCTGGATGGATAGATATCAGCAAAAGAAGAATGTGAAGAAGTAGAGTGTGTCATACTCGAATCTCTGATTCTAGTACTGTTGAGATTTTTCATTCGGTCACATGGGTTTCTGAAAAACACTAGCAAAAGAAGTAAACACCAAATCACTATGAAACAAATGAATCAAAGGTCAAAAGGTTAGGGTTTCTGTGTATTTGTTCATCACTTGGACAATGAATAAACAATGAGTATCTCACATCGCGGATGAGTTCCATGGCAAGTTCTACCATTTTAGTGCCAAAATAATTATTTCATTTGGAAGATTCCATGTTGAAAAATAGAAGATTTCAGAAGTTTTTTTTAAAAATTCTATTTTCCTTCACATTAAATTTTGAAATTGAACTAATATTAATTAGTGTCAAAGCTACTAAAGTAGGTACTATATGGTATGCAAGTTTATCCTTTCAATTTTACTTATTTCCTCCTAATTCTAAAGCAAGTTGAAGCTCGAAACTAAAACAATCAATTAAGTGCTTCATTTGCAAGATTCGAAAAATAATAATTCATGGGTTGGGATTAGGGATAACATGACAAAAATTTCACAACAATCTAGGGGCATTCAAGTCAACATGATTCCATTAATGCACCTTGGTTACATGGTTGACACTAGTCATTTGATGCACCATGAAGATTAAAATATAAACTTTGACACACTAGTTCTAAATCAACCATATCATTAAGCTTCCATTGACAAGTTCACATTTTGGACATTGATATTGAACATATTTTGTGTGTTCTTTTCTAGTGTTAGCCAAGCTCTCTTTATATATCAAATGTCTACCTCCTCAACACTTTGTCACTAAATTGGGTTGACCATATGAAATACATGTACATTTTTCTTGATATATAATTTCAATTTTGATTTGCCATTGTTAGAAACAAACAATGGGATTCACTTCTTATATCTTTGATGTAGTTGCCTTTGAAAAGATCAAACATAATAACAATTCAACTTGAAATCTCAAAACATTGGAAATGCAAAAAAATTAACAAATGCATCATCGCTAAACAACAAATGGGTTGGCTTAAAATCCATTTTCCCATTGTTGAATGTTTTGATTCCAACCTACATCTTTGCAATGTGCATATCCACCTTCAATATTGAAAATCAACAATCATGTTGCACTTTCTACAAATCTGAAATCCAATTTGAAAGTAAATCGCCGATGTCCAATACAATTTTTTTGAACTTTTGATATTGCAAACCAAAGTAATAAACCTTTTCATGTTGTTCCTCATAAGTACCATGGTATTCATCCATCTTTTGTTTTGATCACATTCCACTCTAATCCCTAATTAGATAATGTTCAAACTTCCAAATATTAATTGTTGAGCAAGGAAAAAAAAAACCCAATATTAACAAATTGCATTTCATTTCAAACATTGGCATCTTCTAATAAAAAATCACATTTCTCACTTTCAATGACTTGATTTTAGTATATTTTAAGTATGTTGCCATTTGTCAACGACATTCAATGGTTTACAAAAAATAAGCATACAATATAAAATACGAGCAAAAAATAAAACTACACATTCCTTTTGCACAACATTTCAATGGAGAGCTTGTAGTCATATTGAATATCTCAATTGATATTGAGTATCTAATACTTAAGTCTTCTTCCTAACCATGGTTTTCACCATTCGTTGGCTTTGCCTACCATAGGGTAGAGTCTATGCATTATTGGTATAGGATTTGGGCATAAAATTGGCAATACTAGTTTTGCCATATTAGTATGCCAATGACCAAAAGCACCTGAAAACATCAAGTGAGACAACCATTATTACATAGAGAGCATGATAGAGAGGCATAAGAAGAAACACCCTTCCCAACATGGTTTAGGGTTTAGGTGGCAATAAGAAACCATTACACCAAAACATTGGTTGTTCTTAACTTTGTTATTATGAGCAAAATGGAGTCCATGGGTTTCATTAGTACAAGACATTCAACAACAATTCAATTGAATCATTAAACCCAATTAACTTATTGTAAGTGGGTTCACATAATATTGTGTACCTACAACTGATGTTCGGCACTTCTTTGTCAAATATTTATTTATTTATTTATTTCTTTATCTATTGAAAAAAATTGAAATTACACAAGTTAATTTTCAGAATTTCAAACAGTTGGGGGTTTGATTATCAAAATTTTTGGAAAATATCAACAAAAAATTTCCCTTTTTTTTTTCTTTTTCATGTAGACCTTTTGCGAATTAATTTTCGCCAAACATCGATCATCGGTATGGTAATAAATCATTCATAAACATTGGATGAGTTTAACAATTTTTGGCCATTTTGTTTATGAATCATGGTGCCGGAAGATGTGGTAAATAGTCTAGAGAAAATAGAAAAAAAAATTTTAAAAATTTTTAAAAATGAAAAAAATCATCAGATCAATACATAATGAGAACTGGAACCCCCAATGAAGCAGTGTTTCCTTGCCACCCCACAATCCATCCCTCATCATCCATGGTACATCATCCATCACCATAGTACATACTTGTACTATGGTGATGGATGTTTGTTCACTGCCAGGGGTGGTAGTTAAACCAGGGGGGTGGTAGATATTTAACCCTACCAGTGAACCAAAACCCACCAGGTTCACCATTGGATTCTGGAAACCCTAATTGTGAGTGGTGACTTAATTATGGATGAACCCCAACTGAGTTGATGTTGGGTCAGAAAATTTAATGTTGGGTTTGACTTGGGTAACTTATTGGTGTAAAGGACAGTCCTGTAGGTAGGATAGTAAATACAAAATTATTACTAGGTTAAATTAAATGCATATGGATGGTTAATGGTTAATACATAGGTTAAGTGGTTAATACATAGGTAAATTGGCTAGAGGGGTTTTTACTAGTAAGGGTTGTTAATACATGGGAGGTGTTCCTAAACTACCATAGGTTAGGTAAAGGACATGGAACCCGATGAAAAAAAAGTGTTTCTCATCCACCTTCCATCCATCCCTCATAGACCATAGTGTTCAAAGCATTTTTCTTTTTGAGTGCGAAATTTTGCCAAAATGCGAAAAATAAAAAGGGAATATTTTGTCACAATTCATTTCTGTTTCTTCTCTGAAAAGTTTCCAAATTTCAAGATTTATTTTTTATTTAATTTTTTTTGGAAATAGTTTTCACCACGTTTGGACCTTGCTTTTAATTTGGTAGGAATTTTTAATGAGTTTTTAAATATTTTAAATACATGTTCTAAAGACTTCTCGCCATTTAATTCTAATTCTAAATCCCTCTTGGGATGCTAGCCAATGGTGCAATATTTGAAATTTTGAGAAAAAAAAAATCATTGTGATGCACCAATATGTTTTGGTTCATACTTTAATGGATTGGGCTGAATAATTAGTTTATTTATTAAAATGCATTTTGGCATGTAGTATTATATATGAATATAAATAAATAAATATATATATAGGTGTGAATGAGGATGTTGATAATTTATCATCCATTTTGATACATAACATCTATGTATTACGTTTTTTGATTTGTATTTGCTTTTAATGTCTTTTTATTTTTGTTGTACAAAATTTCAAAATGTATTGAATTACAATATCATGCATTGAGGATTTGTGTTATTGACAATGGGTGTGAGCTTTAAGCAACGATTTTCAATGAAAAGTGTTTTCAAAAGAATCATGTGTCAAATTTTGATGTTATGTTTTTGTGTGTAATTTTGATAATTAATGCAATTTATGTTTACATTATGCAAAATTACATTTTGTGTGTAATTTTTTTCATCAAAATTATGTTTCACCAAACATTTTGTATTAAAAAAAATCCTCATCTTTCATCAAAGCTCCTTGAGTCATATTATTATGAGTTAAACAAAACATGTACAATTAAGATGATGAAAAAGAAAAGAAAAGAAAAAAAGAATATCATGCTAAAAACCCAAGGCAAGGCTCATCAAGACACAAGCTTCCTAAACTTTCAACATTGTGCACCCAACAACAACCAACGTTTCTATCATGTTGTTGTGTTCACCTTCAAATCTCAAATTTTTTTGATGATTCAAACAATGGAAATTGGGATATTTCAAAAAATCGACAAATCTAGAAAATAATTTTAATAAGCGTTGAATCCATTATTAAAGTACTATATATTAAATAAATGGGAATATCGATGTGAAGCAGAATATTGAAAATAATTATATGGAATACATACATTTTGCATTATTATTATTATTATTATCAAAGAGTATCTACTCTCTACTACCCATGCAGCAAAGCAGCAGCATTGGGTTCACAGAGCTGTTTTTACTACCTACCAGCTAACAACCTAGCAAGTACTAGGTAGTACCAGGTTGTTAGTGGGTAGGTAGGTAGGTAAGTAGGTAGGTAAGTACTTGCAAGTATTAAAAAAAAGCAACTAAGGTAACCACCATGGTTAGCTATGGAACTGGAATCCAACAGAAAATTGTTTCCTGATTACTTATCATCCATCCTGGATGGTGCCACTGGTGGGTTGCCATTCACTCTGGCCACTGACCGACTGACCAACTGACCAACCAACTAATTAACCAACCAACCAACCAACCTCCATTTTGTCAGAGTTAGTGAACCAGCACTCACCAGTGCACCATCCATGTACTGGATGTACCAATTCTGACTCAGTTGTTGGATGAACTTCACCTAACCTGAGTCAATATCTGGTTTCCCCTTGGTAACTCAATTTTCACTATGTAGGTTGGTAGGTAGGTAGGTATCTACTAGGTAAATAGATGGCAGAAAAATTTGGTTTCTCATCATTTATCATCCATCCATGATGGTGCACTGGTAGTAGTAGGTGCTGGTTTAGGGTTTACTCTGTGAACCAGCACCATCAAGGGATGAATGAAGTGAAGAGGCTTTTCAAAATCTGTTGAAACCCGAGAGTTTAGGGTTTATTTAGACCGACCTGAGTGAGCTTAGGGTTTAGACCTGAGTGAGATTAGGGTTTAGGGTTTAGGGTTTAGAAGTATGTATATACCATTTTATGTTGATATCACATGATGTGTTGTTATATGACCTAGAGCACCCACTAGTACATCATCATCATCCATTGAAAACTGTTATGACTCGGTTGTGGATGGATGAACGGCAACAACATAGTTACCGAGGTTAACCACATTGGGTAACCTATCTATCGTATAAACCCTCCTACTTCCCGCTCACACTCCCTAAGTAAAACTACCTATGTAAAAAAGTGGGGCAAGTAACATAAGTAAGCTTAGGTAGTGAATGTAATTTGTCACTCCGTGTGACAAATTAGGTAGGTAAGTAAGTAAAATGTACTTCATGGTTACTAAGTGGGTAGGTAGATGCAGGTGGATGGGTTAGTACATAGCTAACCATAGTTAACCACCATGGTTAGCTATGGAGGATGAAAAAAGTGGTTTTTTTTTTCCTGTTCACACTTATCCATTCTTTAGGGTGCTGGTTCACACTGGGGGGGCTGTACAATTTTCTGGGTTGTTGGATTCTGGTGATTTTCTTGGGCAAAATGGGCCCCTTTTTAGGTCAATCATCACCTTGTGATTGTGAACTATGGAATCCAGATATGAGAAAAAAGACAAGCAAAAAACAAAAAATACACACTTTCTATTCATTTGTGGCAATAATCAAGGGGGGTTTATTTACTTATTTATTTATTCATTTAATTTTAAAAATTAATTAATTAATTAATTTTGGGGTGGGAATTTCTTTCCATTTTTTGTTTCTAAAATTTTGTTGGCGCAATTTTTTGTCAAAAGTTTAGCCAAACTAGTCCACATTAGATTACATTTCTCCAAAATTTCCCCAACTTTCAATTTTTGGCTTTAAAAAAATGACAAAACTTGTCCCTCCCCCCCCCAAATAATAAAATAATAAAAAAAAACCCACTTTTGGCAATCAATCACCATTGATGAAGCTCAATCATGATGACATCGGGTTTCAAGTTGGCCGTGAAGTTGACAATGGGACAAAAACACACCGTTTGTTTGTTTGTCGTTGAACAAATTTATTATATGTACTGCCATTGTGTCCCAACCTATTGACAACGTATATAAAAAAGAAAGGGTCCAAAGTGGGTTTTTAAGTATAACTAACTAACTTAGAGAATTAAAAACTAGGAAGTAGTAGTAGTTGAGGTTTGGTGAAAATAATTGTCCTACAAGGAGGAGGTAGTTGAAATAAAACCATAGCAACACTCACCTTTTTTAAAATTTAAAAAAAAAGGAAATTTGAAAAAAGAAGAAGAAACGGCCTTTATATGCACTCTTCTTCCAAATCACACAACTTAAAAAATCAAGCAAGAAAAACAAACCTAAACTAGATAGATTCACAACTAGATCATGCAACAAACGAACCCACATGATAGGTTTTGTATTTCGAGAATGCTACAAATTTTAAATCAAGCAAGAAAAACAAACCTAAACTAGATAGATTCACAACTAGATCATGCAACAAACGAACCCACATGATAGGTTTTGTATTTCGAGAATGCTACAAATTTTGGGTCATTTGTTTGTTGTTTGTTGCATGTTTTTGTTTTGTAGAATTCTACAAATTTTGGGTCGTTTGTTGTTTGTTGCATGTTTTTGTTTTGTAGAATTTGAGAAATACAAAAATGGTTGCACTTGATCATCAAAGAGATCTTGATCATTTTGATGAATGGGGGAGAGACTTAAAAACACACACACACACACACACATATCATATACTCTATAGTGGAGTTGTTGGTAAGAGAGCCTTTACTCGTACAAAGGATCTATATGATCATATACTGATTGAGCTCGTGTATTAGGATTCTCTTGTTCAGTCGAGCGTGTGAAGAAAAAGTTATTCTTTTTTGACATTTAGGTTGGATTCTAACATATCGGGAGAGTTGGATGAAAGTTTTAATCTTTTGTTGGGGTCGTGAAAATTTTAATCATCAGGTTTGGATGAATTTTGTGTTGTTTGTTGGATTGTAAAAAAAAAAAGAGCATCAGATTTAGGATGAAGCTTTTTTGTTACTTTGTTGGGCTGTAAAAAATATCATGAGAT
>Ga0116231_10010352_pt1 | contig 15084 bp, 9 predicted proteins | sample S1TSphgellanicum_2_FD_89695 | JGI IMG/M metagenome (GOLD analysis project Ga0116231, IMG submission 89695) | Host-associated microbial communities from peat moss isolated from Minnesota, USA - S1T2_Fd - Sphagnum magellanicum MG | ecosystem: Host-associated > Plants > Peat moss > Unclassified...
GTTTGCCCATGGACATACAGCGGTTTCGCAGAATCTCCGGGTACGTAATGCAGGATGACGCACTGTTCCCCATGCTCACGGTGCGAGAAACTCTACTATACAGTGCGCGTTTACGTCTGCCTTCTACAGTGCCGACGAAGGAGAAAATCTTACGAGTCGAGGCGCTCATGACCGAGCTCGGGCTGAGCCATGTCGCGAACACCAGGATAGGCAATGAGAGTGTCCGGGGCGTGTCGGGGGGAGAGAGACGGAGAGTCTCCATTGGCGTGGATGTGATTCACGACCCAGCGGTTTTGATCCTTGACGAGCCGACTTCCGGCCTGGACAGCGCAGCTGCATTACATGTCGTGGCAATGTTGCGCACGATGGCCGTGTCTCACAATCGCACCATTATACTTAGCATCCATCAGCCAGGATACCAGATACTACAGCTCATCCACTCTGTTTTGTTAATCGCTCACGGTTCCGTCGTTCATCACGGCCCGCTGGAGCTTTTGTCTTCGCGCCTTGCCGCTGCAGGTCACCTTGTGCCACCGCAAGTCAATGTGCTGGAGTACGCCATTGATGCTGTCGACTCTCTCAACTCCGACCAGAGCGGAATTCTGTTCATGAATGGAAATGGGAAGGAGAATAATCCAGTTCCCGACCTGACGTTGCAGGATCTCTTCCAGCTGGATCCCTCTTCAACACACGACCCTGCGGACAATGTTTCGCCTTCTCCAGCTAGGGACCAGCAGCTGGATCCGAAACCCGACAAGGTAACCTTCGCCAACTCAAGTACTAAGGAGGTCATGGTTCTTGCACACAGGTTTTCCAAAAACATCATCCGCACTCGCCAGCTACTCATAGCACGCACCATCCAGGCAATTGGAGCAGGTTTCGGACTCGGAAGCATTTACGTCCACATGGGTTACGGCTCGCGAGGAGCTCAGGAGCGAGCGGGTTTCCTCGCTTTTACCCTCACTTTTCTACTCACTTCCAGCATCGAAGCCCTCCCAATGTTTCTGGAGGAACGCCTGATACTGGCGAGGGAAACTTCCAGAGGCGCTTATCGCGTCTCTTCCTATGTCCTGGCCAACACTATAGTTTTCCTCCCCTTCCTGTTCTTGCTTGCGACTCTGTACGTGGTTCCCTCGTACTGGCTGGTGGGATTGGCACCCAACTACAGGGCGTTTCTCTTTTTCCTTTTAGTCATTTGGATTTTGTTGATAACTGCCAACTCTTTTGTGGCTTTCTTCAGTTCAATGGTCTCAGATTTCATCATGGGCAATTCCTTGGTCACAGGCTTCATGGGTGCCTTCTTTTTATTCTCTGGATATTTCATAAGCAAAGAGTACATGCCTAAATACTGGCTTGGTTTGCACTACACTTCCCTGTTCAAGTATCCATTGGACGCCTTGCTCATCAACGAATACACAAGCGTTGGCCATGACAAGTGCTTTGGTCCCATCTATGCAGATAGATGCTTGCTCTCAGGAGAGGATATATTGGCAGCATCTGGATTGACAGGGGAAAACAAATGGGTAAATGTGATTATCATGGTGAGCTTTGCAGTCATCTACCGCCTTCTGAGCTATGGTGTATTGTGTTTTAAGCTTTTGAGGAGAAGGCAATGATGACAAATGTAATAACTTTCTTCTATGTCCTCTACATTCCTTCAATGATATAGTGGGGTTTACTTGTTTGTGAACAAATTGTTCAATTCTTAGCTTTCTTCAAAGATAGTTGGTAGTTTGAAAGTTCATAAACAATGCAATTATTTTATGCAAATTTTTCACCCATTGCTTCACAGGGAAGCTTACAGGAATCCCAAGTCCTTCAAATATGTTGGTTGTGAGCAACATATTGCTTTATTGTAATGGAGTCAATTGCAGCACATCCTCCGAATGTATGATTGAATGTACAATTCTCTCTGCTTGTGATTAGATTTGCAAACCAGTACTGTTGCATGAGTTGCATCAATGATCGAGCACAAAGTTCTCTACTTGCAGCCAGATTTGCTAACAAGCACTTATAAACTGGATTATTACAAATTGGGTGGTTGCACAAATTGCAGAATTTCAGGTTCATCAAGGACTGCAGTGCTTTCCCTGGACATCATGTGGTTTACTGACTTATGGGCATGAATTTGTAGTACGCATTGGTTGATGTGTCAGTTTCACTTTACATTCTAGTTTTGCCTCAGATTTCAAACATGGCAAAACTATTGCATTCATTGTGCCAGAGCTTTTTCCACAGAACAAAGAACTGTGCATGACTAGAGCAAAATAATTCTAGCTTTGTGTTGGGGTTTTCAGGCTTGCTTTGTGTAGAATGAGCAATATTTAGGGTTTCAAGTTTCTCACACCAAATATGTGGTTCTTTTATTAATTTAACATATATATTGTATTCTTATCTAAACCCACCGTCGGGGCCCAATGATACTGCAGAGGGAGTTATGGCAGCTTGGCATTGGCCTTCATCATGAAGGTAATAGTCTGACAAATTGTGAGTGACTCATTGAGGTTAAGATGAGTCATGAGGATAAAGACTAATTGACATTCCTGTAGTGCTAGTTTCAGTTTGGCTTGAGCTGGCTGAACAGTACCTTCAAAGTGTTGTCTTGGAGTTTTCTCTGCAATTAAAAACATATGTGACTACACACAACATACCAGACATTGGGTGAAAAACCAGTGTTGTGGGGTGAAGTGACAGCAGATGAGTGCTTTGTACGTGTATGTTGTCCAGTGATTATGATGCTGAGCTTGCATTATGACTGCTTGACTGCTTGTGGGGAGTGTGTTACTTCATTTCTGGGTACATGTTACATATCTCACTGAGGAGGAGGCTCATAGCATCTGCAGAAAAGATGGCACCCCACCAAACTGGGAATGTGCTGGTTGATAAATGTTTGGGTTTCAGATGCTGGACATATCAACCCGCTTCTCCACAAATTCTTGCAGGACATGTGCTGAACTCCAGCACCTGTTTTGAATTGCACCTATGGAGGGCTGAATTTTCAACACAAAGCTTTATGCGTGCTCCATAGTTGAGGAAATCTGTGCTCCTTTGCTGAAATGGTAAGTAACAATAAGGAGAGTTCAAAGTTGGCTATGACTTGTGTACAATTCTTTTTGTATGTCAGATGACAACAAAGAGATGGCAGGGATGTTTACAGACCATCCAGATATACTGGATTTTCAGCATATCCACAAGGTGGCTTCCATCAGCACCCTTGTGTATACACCTCCACAGTCACAAGTTTTGCATCAAGTGGACCTGTGCTAATTAATGTTTGTGTTCAGGAAATGTCTACTCAAACCTGATTTACTTTTGCTCAGTTGAAGGTAGACCTAGATTTGGGCCAATGTAGCTGCTCTTTAGTGCCTACAGCCAAACTCGAATGTGGAGTACTTCTATCAGGATCGGGTCTAGCAAGCTGCTCTGACATGAATTTCCACTGGACATCTTCTGCTGCATCAGAAAATGATTTCATGAAAAGGTAGGATTGGTGGATTGCATAGGTGCCCACCATTCCTGAGGTTGCAATGCATTCTATTAGAGTGTCATGAAGAAAGAAGTTGATGTTGGAATGCTCACTATATGCCCCAGTTGATGCCACTTCTGGTGACTCCAAAAACAGAGGGGCTGCCAACAGCTTGTCAGGTTCGGTCTGCTGTTGTGCTTCAAAAGAATAAAAGCCACAGAGGGGCTGCAGGTCTTCTGTGTGGAAGACCAACAAATGCTTCTTCTTCCTTTTGATTTTTTATGCCATATATGAAAAGACCATTAGCATCAACTTGAGTGGATATTGGGTATGTGTTCAAGACATAATTTCAGAGGTTTCTTGGACAACAAAGCATGGTAGGCTGTTCTTTTGTCAGTTGGTCACTGTCCAAACGTGATGTTCTGTAGTTGCCACCAATCATCAATCTATCAGCCACTAGTGAGAAGTGTAATTTTGACCTTGGTTCTCAGCCACCACCAGCCTTTTTAAAACGAATTTTTAAAAATGAAATGCGCGAAAATGAGTCATTTTGGAGGTTTTTCAAGGACAAATCCTGGATCAGCCTTTTATAAATTTTTGCTACAATATTCCTAATAAGACGGTGGCCATCAGCATGGAGGTCACATGAGATCAACACAGGGTCCATACATATAAAATAAGTTTGATCCTCACATGGACATGTTTTGACAATATTGGAGGTTCAATATCAGCTAAGTCACCACAGTCAGCACGTATGCTATGTCAGATTGCTTAGTTGCAACTTGCAATGGTCATTTCAAGCACAACTACTGAGTAGGGTTACAATAAACAACATGAGGTCTGATTCACAGTTGCTGAAAGAATTGCTGTTGTTGTTATTGGAAAAAACTGGGTCCAACACCCATTTGGAAAAACAAGTTTTGAAATCCTGATGCTTTCTGGATAAATACCAAATGTATGTAATTTTTTCACATGGACAGTTCTGGCCCTAAGTTATTATTCTGTATTGCAAGCATGAAGTATGGGTCAATCCATGCTACATCCCAGCAAACTGTGTCAGATTCAGCCAGAGGTGCAATGCAGACATAATCCCATCTGCCTGCCCAGAAATGCTAAACACTAGGAGCCTGAAACAATCTCTGAGAAAAAAGTCATGTACAACAAAATTTTGGACAATGATATGATACTGTCCAAATAGTACACACAACACGACCAGATGTTTTACACTTTAATGGATCCCATAGACCATGTTAATCTTAGAAAAATGCCCAGTTACAAGTTAACGGATCCCATAGACCTTGTTAATCTTAGAAAAATGCTCAGTAAAACGGTGACGAAAACTGTTTAAAAGATTATGGACTGCCCATGGAGATTACATCACAAAATGAAAGCCTTGTGCTTGTATTGAATACCAGAACATACCCATACAGTTTCCACTTTTTATCAGCTTGGACAATATTATGATCACTTAGCTACAACTGAACAAAATTTCAACAGCCCTCATGGTTGTGTAACCAAAAAAGTGGGGCAGTATCAAATAAGTCTTTGTTAAGTACAGCCAGATATGTAAATTGCTCATATGAAGCCTGCAAAGGCTCACATTTTTTCAGAGCATGAATTGAACCCAAATCACTAACAACACGTTTATAAATCCTAACACTGACATCCTATCTAGATTGTTGGCATTCAATTGGATTAGAACACTCTGGACCCCCTCTCAAGTGGCTACCATGATCTTCTAGGATGTTCTCTTGGACAAAGAGATGCCAAAGTCAAAATCAAATGCTCATCTAACTCTCAACACCAACTTATGAATGATAAGTGGATAAAACTCAGCCATGATACAAACAAACAAACACCCGTAATCTCCCTTGCCAGACAACAAGCATTATGTTTGGAGCTCCCAACTGATTAGGTACTTGATCCCACTAAGAACCATCCACTATATCAAAGATGGACAAGATAAATCATACCCAGATCACCCATACGATTCCTTAGACCTTGTCATCATTTCCAATTGAATGCCTATATCGACTCTATTTTATTAAACTCTGCTTCACCTTTTCTCATGCATAGCGAAAATCTTTTCTTTTAAGAGTTCGAGGTGGACAAAGTTGCATCTACACACAATGTGCATTGTGAGCATTCATCCCATCATCACCAACACACCTAAAACTCCTGAATAACTACTACAACAACATTCTTAATAACCAAAAGAAAATATCTATTGACAACAATGGTAAAAAAAACAATGTTTAGCTTCGAAAAGATGCGCTACTTATCTCCCTTAGTAGTAGAGGCCTCATTCCATTACCAATGCATCTACAACCGCACACCAAAAAAACAAACAAACAACCAAGCACATCCCAAGTGGGTGAGAGTAGGCGTGGTGGAGGGACAAGATGATCAATACCATAGTTTTGAATAAGGTTCAACAAGGAACCACAAAATAATTAATATATTTTGAAGATTTAACTTGGGCACATGGAGTTTTGAAATTTGAAGTTTTTGACAAGTAAGGTACATGTTATAATATTACGAAACAAAGTTGTGTTGTATGTTTGCAATTGTCCAATCTAGGTATTTAGTAAGTGTCATTGTAGGATGTTTAAATGTTTAAACTAACGTTGTGCATCTATATGGTTTAACACAGTTCCTATTCAAAAACTAATTATGGACTTACATTTTGTGTATGTGTAATGGCATAATGGAATTTATTTACATTCCATGTAAGTGTAAACCCATGTTAAGTCTATATATATTAAATGTCATGTAAGACATGTAATTTTCATTTTGAAGGGGGGAAGGGGAATGAGAAAAAAAACTTTTGGATGCACCACAACTAATTAAACTAATTAACATGAATCATAATAGGTACCCAAGCTTTCGTAAAAGCCTAAGTCAAAAATGATGATGAACAAAATTTTAAATGGAAATTATACTCAAGCAATGAGGTGGGGCAACATACACCCAAGATGCATTCAAGTTATTCCCCAATTGCACCATAAATTGTCCCATATATTTTTATCAGAAGTGTGAGCTTGTATTTGTATATAAGTGAGTGAAAGGGGAAACCTTTACATAATATTATGTTGGCAGGAAAAACTTTTATTTTGGGGGCATTAGATATGTTATATTTTTTTTATGAAGGGCCACTCAAAGTGGTGCATAATTAAAAAAACATTGAGCTTTGGGATGTGCCCATGCCTAATTAATGTGGATTGCAAATAGGTATAATCACTAAAAACATAAGACATGTATACTTACACACCCCAAGACATAGGGCCATGTAAGCGCAAAAAAAATTATTTACACAACATACTGATTTTGTAAGTACTTTAGGTAATATCAAAATTTTATTAATTTTATATTAGTTTCAATATCGACTATATACCTACCATGTACCAATCAAAAAAAAATCTTGGATTCAATATTAGGACCAAATTGATATGAATTTTTAAAAATTACCCAATATTAGTATGGGATTGGCCTTGGTATTAAAAAAAAACCCTAATATGTTCAAAAGCCAATACTAAACCAATATTGGTTTGTTGCATTCTTATGATATTCTTCATTAACAAGAGACATGGTTGACCATTTGACTATTGCATCCACAAGTTTTTATGATTGTCCTTGAGATTCATTGAATGTTATAGAAAATCATTGAACTTTATACATTTCTAGTCATGTGCACCTTCTTGCTAACTAATTAAAATTAGGTGATGCATTATTTTAGTAATGAAAAATATGCTACAATTTCAATTGGGAGACACCAAATGTTTGATCCTATAATTGAAATATAGCAAATGCAAATTTGAATTTTTTTATTCTTCATGGTTTGATACAAGAAGTAAAAGCTCTATCAAATGCAAATATTGAAATTCAATGTTCAAAATTTAATGATAGCAAATAGATGGTTTCCTACAAAGATTGCATAAGTAGTGGTTTGAAAAATGGTGCACTATGTTTTAAAAATCACCATGGATAGTTATGAAACAAATGTTATTTAATAATAAAAATCAAATAACCAACAAACTTACATTGCAACCATCTTCATCACAATTGGCAAAAGGAGAAAAAATGAATATGAGGATAAATAAACAATATTATATAAGAAAAATGAACCAACAATGGTGTGAATTGAACTTTGGAACTTCATTGATGAAGTTTTCATTGTTGTCAAGTGTATGAATCTTTGATATTGGAAGAACCAATGATGAATCTAGTATGAGTTTACAATTGAAATAAAAATATTGTTCACAAAAAATTTAGACAAGAATCGAGATATGGAATCACACAAGGATATTTTTTAGATTTAAAATTGTAAAATAAAATAGTGTAATTGTTTAATTGTGAAAATACAAGTGCATATATGACATCATTTTACAAGTTAACCTTGATCAATATTGTTTAAAATATTTTTATATCTTCAAGTATATAGATCACATATACATTCAACATGGATATGTTCCATCCAATTATTCAACAAATGAATTGGGGGATTTTAATTTTTTTGAAAAGATATGCAAGGTAAGTCATTTTAAAAATGAGAACCATATATATATACAAAAAAATGGTAAAATGTTGTGCATAATATTTTCCACCAAATATTTGTTTTTTTGGAAAAGACATATATTGTGATAGTAATGTGAATACTTGCATGAAAAATGATAATTTCATGATGTAAGATTGTTGCATTTGCAATATATATATATAGGTTATTAATAACATCAAAACAATAGAAGTTGACACTTTGGATGATGTCATCAAAAATGTATTTTTATGTTATAGTCCCCATATCCAATCCAACTTTACAAGTATAGATAAATCATCTTTCCACTCTAGTATTTATAGAAAAAATGATTTCTAGATTACCCAACATCAAAACCATAAGGTGATTTTGATGTTATTGTTACTTTCAAGACCTTAACATAACTTTAAAAACACAATTAGTTTATAAATTTTATCTGTGCTTTTAACTATCAATCGCATGTCATTTTTAAGGGGTCATCTCTTGTAGATCCATTTCTTGTATGCCCATGTGTCCTTGACTTGCTTCATTATTTCATTAATACTATGCACATATATGTTGTTTATATATTGTTTGGATTCATGTAGTTTTTCCACAAGCTTTTCCCTATCACTTTGTTTTGCATGTTTTTAACAAATGAAAAAATTGGTTGACCAATCAACATTCTAGTAATTACAATCTAGGTATGTGTCAAACCTCAACACATAGATTATAGCTCCATTATATCAAAATACTCTTTGATAATTCAAATTTTTGCATGTCTACCATCCATGTTCTGGTACCAACAATCTACATAGTCATGTATGGTTATTGCCATTCTGTTTATTGGTATTTGATTGAAATGTTGAAATGTTTTTTTTGAAGTTCATTTAGTTTGAGCATGCTTAAGATATGGAGTTTTATCATTCTAGCAACAATGTCATTTTTTGGGCACTTTGGCTTATGTGTCATAAGAAAATTTTGGGGTTTTTAATGACATAAATTGTAGTTTAAGTGTTTCATTTGGGCAAATGTAAATCTGTTCTAACAATTTGATTATAGATATGTAATTCAATACATAGTTAGCATAATCATTTTGTGTAATTTCAATAGTAGTGCAATTATATATTGACATATTGAAAGAAAATTTGTCTTTTGTGACTTGTCTTATGCAATTACATGTTTTAAATGCAATTAAAAAGTGTCACATGCAACTATTTTTTAGTTGCATGCAAACACATGTAGTTGCATAAGACAAATCACAAAAAAACAAAATTTTATTAATGATTTTGGAAATTTTTATGTGTTTTGTATTGGAACCATTGTGTTAGAGCTAGCTATGATCATTTTTGGTCTTTTTTGTTACTCTTTGGATATTCAAATTTCAACAAATTATTTGTAATGTTTACATCTTTGCATTTTTTGGTCATTTTTAATATCCTCTCTCAATGGTGAAATGTGTTGCTTTAACTATTCCAAATTATTTTTCATGAAAGGACTACAATCATGATTTATTTTTAAATGATAAAGTTAGAAAAAGGAAAAGGTTGCATTCCAAATAATGAAACAGTAAAATAAAATAATGAAAGTAAATAATTTCCACATAAAGAATCCAATGATAAAAAAAAGTTCTATATTTTAGTAAAAACAACAATTCTCTTATGCATGCACACAAAAGTTCAAGTTCATTTGGTTGTGATAAGGAAGGATTTATTTAATGAATAAAAGAATTTGATTTGTTTAATGGTAAAATGTGCATTAGACTATGATTCAAACCTTTTCACTAACGATGAAAAATGTCAAGTTGGAATCACAAAAATCCAAGATTTTATTATTATATTGTTCAAACCCTTTTACAAACCATTGGAGAGGCTTTTAAATTAACACGCCACTTCTATGCTTAATGTCCAAAACCTAGTAACTAAGAGCATCCTCCTTTTTTATCAACTCATTGTACATCCTTTAGAATCTTTTCTCTCATCCAAAAGCTTCATGGCATGTTTTTTTAAAACCTCCATTAAGTCAATCATGCCACAATTTCATTACCAAGCCTCAATTTTTTCATTAATGTGAAATTAATTATGTACACTATTGGTTTAGGGGTATCAACTCGAGGTTCAATTAGTAATGGTCATCCTTTCAATGATAATTCCACCTTGACAATTCCATGTTGAAACCTTTTCATATTTGCCTTTCCCTTTCAATTGTCACATGGAGATTAAATCCTTTTGTCCTTTCAAGCGACACCAACACATATTTAAATTCAATTTAAGTCACATCACATTGAATAAAAGCTTGATTCTTTTAAAATATTTTCTTTGAGATTGATATGGTTTCATAAGTTTCTTGGTGTAATCAATTTTTTAAAATCATGTTTTAATAGGGGAAGATTGAATTTTATGTTATAAAATGGAAGTGGAAATGATTTCATGAAAAATTTATATGATCATGGAATTTTGTTGTGATATTGATGGATTCAAGGAACAAATGAAAATATATTATATTTTGAACTCATGTTTGTTTGATCATCATTGGTAGTGCAAAGTAATGCAAAGTCCAAATACCTATTGACACAAATTAAGGAAAACATTACACATATAGGCGAGAAACATCCTCTTATTTTATAAACAAATATAAAGTCATTTAAAAATATCATGCAAATGATTTACCTCCTAACCACAAGTTTGAAGGGAAAAAAAACTTAAGTTTGAAACATTGAACTACTTGGAAAAATAAGTGCAAAGGGGTCATAGAACATTAATCTTTGATATAAAATTTAACTTAATATTCAAGTTTCAAATGGGACATGTGTCAATAATATACCTATTAACTAGATTGAATCTTTTGAAAAATATAATTAACACCTCAAATGATTGTTTTGATGATCACTACACTTCAAATGATTGTGTAGCAAAAAGTTGCGTTCATGGACATTCATAATGATTAAAAGGTAAAAGGCCATTGTGATAAACCAAACCCTATTCTCACTTATTAAAGTCTCTTGAAACCAAAGGCATGAAAAGGTGTTCATAAAAGTGGACATTTGAGATAATTGTTTATTAAAATATTTTAATTATTGCACAAGAATAATTTCAAGGCCTTTCAACCCCCTAGTGATAAAATGAAAAGCATATCAACAATCCAATAATACAATCTTGGAAGGCCTTAAGGATAGATGTTAATTTAAATTAAAACAATACAAATAAAATCCAACCCACAATTTGCCTTCTTATTGCCATAAGAAAAGTGGCTAGATAGATAGACAGACCTACATCCCCCTCCCCCCCCCTCCATCCTAAATATGGAAGTGTAGTCTTGGTGGTTGTTTTAGTTTATTCACTTACAACTATGTACAAATTCATCTAATGTATCAATAATAAAATCTCTTATTACATTGACAATTCCTCAAACCATATGATCCATGAAATATATTGTAAATTGCAAGTTACATTGTTAGATATTTTTTAAAAAAATGGGGGTTTGAGAATTGGTGATGTGGCTAAATTTGCAATAACTTAAGTTAGACCTAAAATAGGCCAAAAACTAAGTACCTAGGTCTAAGAACCTAAAGTTGAAGCCTAGGCACCTAAGTTTAGTTCTAGGAACCTAAAACCTATTAAAGCCTAAGCAACTAGGTTGAGGTTTAGGTGCTTAAAATAGGCTTAGACAACCTATATGTACCCTAAAAACCTACATTATATTTTTTCCTAAGTTGCACAAAAGCTAAGCCATTAGACTAGGCCTATATATAGGTCGCCTAGGTAGGTGAAAATAGGTACACCTAGGTAGGTAACTAGGATCCTAATTTTTTTTGTGACAAGCCTTTTTTATTGGCTCATCACAAGTAATATTTTCAGTTTGAATATATTTAGTGCATGTATTTTGGGTAGATTACTATTTTTTTTCTAGTTGTATAGTTTACAAAATTCAACTTGTTGACAAAGGATATGGGATAAATTTACAACATTATCTCACATCATCCTTTGTCCCATACAAAACTACCCAACTTTGACCATTATTATTTTGTTTTTTATTTGTCCAAATGAAAATAAATAAATTTCATTCTTTTTTTTCCCCCAAAATTTACTTCTTTATAAAAAGTTTCCAACCAAAATATCAAGTAATTTGATTGAAAATGCATCTGAATCTTCACTATTTCCTACATTTGAACAACAATGATATCTTGAAGATTGATTTTATTTTTTTTAATATTTTTTTATAAAACGAGCAAATAGACATATTTAAAATCCACATGGTTTTTTGGTATATATATATATAACACTTCCCCGCCTTTTAAAGTATAACAAATCAATAAAATTTGAATAAATGTTGTCTCATATTCATTTATAATTATATATTTTTTTGAAAATAAAATATGTTATCTATGAAACATATAATATTATTTAAATTTCATAATTATTAACTTATACACATGTAATTTTTAATTTCATATTTTTTATCAAATTTTATTGCGAATATTTTACAATAGACATACTGTAAATACATATCCTATTCTATCAAACCTAAATACATATTGATTACCTTAACCTGGGTATAATTTAATTATATTTAACTAGGTTATACTTATGTTAGGCTAGTGAAACATGGCCTAAGTATATTTAATTACTCAAGTATATTTTGACTTATATTTACTTGATATTCATTTCTATGTTATTTAGTGACTACATCAAACTTAAGGCATGTGGCATTTAAACATTGGCCACTAAGCCATGTGGAATTTAACTTACATGATGGCTACCTACCTACTTACTTACCTTGTAAGATGGTTAACCTTGTGCATAATGCCTAGAATGACCATTAGGACAAACCACTCAAATAGTTTGAAAAATGGAATGGAAAATTCTTAACCATCTTTGAAAGCATTTTGGGCAAAAAATTCCTAAACCACCACTGCCTCACACTACATGACGACTTTGTTGAGTTTTTATTGGGATTTGCCCGCGCAACAAAATTATGAGGGGTTTGTGTCATGTGAAGACCACCCAAAATCGAATTGGGTGGTTGGCTATAATGGTATGTCCACACATTTTCTAGTAGGGAATGGACAATAATGATCAAGCAATAAAATATTAGTTTGAATGTGAAAATAACTAGTTCCATATGAAAATCCATCTTCTTATATATATACATGTTTCATTTTCGCACAACATTCATAGGCAAAAACTATGAATTCATGAAGTATGCGATTTACATGATTTTTGTTATCAAATCATGGGATAAAAAGTTTATGATTTAGATTAAACCTACAAAAACTAACGGGTTATTAACATTAATCTTAAACCAAAAATAAAAATACATTTTAGAATATCATATTAAATAAAGGTGTATATTATAATGTCTAACTCTAAATATTTTTTATGAATATTTTAAAAATTATAATAATAGTGACAACTAAATTCAAATGAAGTAATGAACCCAACAAAATTTGAAAACCATGTACAAAACCTTGTACCTTACACCTTTGAGGTCCATGACAATAAACCAATAGAGTAAAAGCCATGAAATATGTGATATTATGTTTTAATTAACAAGTTGACCCCAATAACAACAAAAATAAACTAAGTTTAAAGATTAATAATTATTTTATTTTATTTTATTATTATTTCACAAACATTATAAGATATAACTTTTTGTTAGAAACAAATCTATGTGTAAACTTGAGCAAAACAATATCAATGGAGGAACATTGATATTGTGATGAATCTTATGGTAATATGTGCATGGTAGAACACATGCACAATTAACATCTTTCACAATAAATTCCCAATATAAGATATATTTGCAACATAAAAAACCCACCAATGTTTTTGTGATTCCAAACATGTTAATTTCAATGCAAAATAATCAAATTTCAAATCACTTAAAATCTTTGCCCTTCACAAGCCATAGAGGCCCCCAAATCATTTTCATTTTAAAACTAAACATTTGGCCACATGTCTACATCTACACTTGTAATTACCTCTTGACAAAAACAATAAGACTTCAAAGACTTCAATGCAACTCTTAGCAAAACAATTTTAGTATAAGAGCATGACCATTGGTGGCAAGGTTTTATGGTGGAGAAACAATAGGTGTGTATTATCACACCTCAAAACAAAGGGCAATTACACCTAAACAAAGTCATCACTTCAAAATATTTGCCAAATTCCTATATGTGTCACATCATATGAAATACTCAAATTTAAGAGTTAATTGCTTGCACCACAAAAAAAAAGGTGGTGCATCGCAAACATATGAACTTATATGAAAAGTATTCATACTTGCATGATGCCTTAGGTTTCATCTTACATCATCCATAAAGGTATTCAAAATGTAGCTATGGTGCATCACAAACATATGAACTTATATGAAAAATATTCATACCTGCATGATGCTGTAGGTTTCATTTTACATCATCCATAAAGGTCCTCAAAATGTAGCTACACTTTGATATAAACATTGAATCAAGGCTCAAAAGATATTAGTGCAACTTTGGTCTCGCAACTTTCAATTTTGAAGCATTTTTCAATGGTAATGAAACTTTTCATCATTTTCAATGGCTAACATCGGTTTGTCACCACTCCTTAAAGTAGGGGTAATTGCAGATGTAGAGGCACTATCTCATAATATTCATTCTATTATTTTAATCACATATGAAACATGCATTTATTAGCTATCTATTAAATAATGCACACCACAAAGAAAAATGGATATTGTTTAATGTTTATTGTTTACAATTTTACGTCTGTTTACACTACTACATATTGTGCCTTTTTGCGAAGGGAAAAACAAAAAACCGAAAGGGTTTGCGAAGCAAAAACAACTTGCCATATTTGCGATGTGACACGCATTGCAACTTGTGGTTCACCAACCATCGCTAATATATAATGAACCTTAAATCATCGCAGCACTTTTGCGACATATACCACAACCAAAACTTTGAGACCCTCTCAGTTTCTGTGCACGCTAGCGATATTCCACAGGTCGCACCTCTTAATCATACTCACAACATCGCAAATTTAAAAATACACAAAGTATCGCAAAACACTTTGAGACTCACAAGAAATCGCAATCTTGCGTTATTCAGAGCATCGCATTTTGCGTTTGA
>Ga0116231_10010355_pt1 | contig 15081 bp, 6 predicted proteins | sample S1TSphgellanicum_2_FD_89695 | JGI IMG/M metagenome (GOLD analysis project Ga0116231, IMG submission 89695) | Host-associated microbial communities from peat moss isolated from Minnesota, USA - S1T2_Fd - Sphagnum magellanicum MG | ecosystem: Host-associated > Plants > Peat moss > Unclassified...
TAAGGTGGTTCAAAAGCAACAAGAGTCCCAATTCCAAAAGTTCATATTTTAACAATAGATTGGAAAAGATAATTAAAAATCAATTTTGAGTGGGCCTTATGTGGTGAATAATCAACTAATAAAATCCATATGAAAGGCTACCCATCTAAACAATTCTTTGACATACATATTAAGGGGAAAAAAATATCAATCCAACAAAAAATGACCAAGATGCGGACTTTTGAAAATAAGGTCCAAATTTGGTCATTCAAAAGTCGATAGTTATTTGTTAATTAAAAATTTTGTTGTAATTTTTTTCAATCCATTTTTTTTCCATCATGTATCATATATTGAATCCCTATAAAAAAAAATTGAAATGAAATCATAACAAAAAAATCATTTGAATGTTAATGCAAAATTTAGAACATAATCCATATGATCATTTCAAAAGTCCATCACTATTTGATTGGTGTATTTTTATTGAATTTCACCCTTCAATAAATATTCTTATTCAAGTTTGCTATCTTAAAAGCACTTAGCAAAATATTTTTGTCAAGTCGATGATTTTACAATGCATTTGTGGCATTGAATAAAATACACTTCGTAAAAATCTAGAGTGGCACAAAAAGTGAAACATTGTAACTTACAACTACTCGCCATGCTAAAATCCTTCCACTCCAACATAATCAAACCCATCCATTTGTTAATTTCACACATAAACATCCCCACAAACCCACTTTTAAACCTACCACACTAATGTTGAAAAATAATCACCTAATAAGATGCAAGTTAAAGGTGATTCCAAAGTTAAATCTTGCTTTTCTAGACATTTTACAAGCTTTTCTTTCATATAATCTTTGTGTTTCTATGTTTCAATTTCATATTTGCCATAGTTTCCTTTTCTATCTTTGTTTTTGGGATAAATTCCTTTTTTATCTCTAGCATATTTCCTTTCTATGTTCATTTTTGACATATTCCAAACTTTGTCCAAGCATTTCCAAGTACCATAGGTGATAAAATTTGATGATTAAGGTATTTGGGATTAACAAAAACACCATTAAGCTTGAATAAGATTTAATTAATAGAATTCACATCAATAAGTTCTACATTTCTGGTTTTATTTTAGGGTGTTGAAACATTAAGGTGGATAAGATGAGTAGAAACTACAAGACTAACAAAAAAAACAATCGTCTAATTTGATGAAAAAAAACAATAATAACCAGCTTATCTTATATTTGAACAACAAAATGGATCCCATATTTAATATGGGTTAAGGTGTTGAAATGTAAAGGTTTAGATGGGATGAATAAAAACTATTATATCAACATGAAAACAATCATCAACTGCTCCAACTTTTTTTCCTAATTTCTTTTTCCTTTCAATTAAATATGAAATCTTCAATGTTTTCTTGGTACTTGTCAAATTAGCCATGAGTTTTAAATCAAGAATCTCCCACAATGTGTATAAAGCAAATGTATCTTCAAACCTAAACGCTAAACCTTAAACCCTTCAACTTTCATATCAAATTGAAATTTATTATATCAAGTTTATTTAGCAATGTCGAAAGAAACAAGACATTCAACAAAAGAAACATGTGAAACATGGGTTTTAATTGTTTTTCACACATCTTCAGCCTATTGTTACATGATGTTACAATATGGATTTTTGAATCTCAAAATGTTGAAAACCTTAGTACCTCACCAAAGAAATATTATCCTTACCACTCTACATTGATGTCTACTATAGTTTCTTCTTTAATAAAGTATTAAGAAAATTACGTCTTTAGGTATAGAAAAAAAAGGGTTGTTATTTATGATCTATACTTACTACTCGAGTTTTCAAATCAGTTCATTCAAGACTAGAAATTTATTGAAAACCTACCAATCATCAATAAAACAAAACACCCAACAAAGGGGAGAAAAAGGTATAAGATGGAAGGACCCCAAGTCCTAGAAAATGAAGAGTTTTCCAAAGAAGGTGGATTGTTAAGGGAATGAAAACAAATCAAAGACCCAACCCCCCACCCCCCCCTAATCACAAGTAGCACATCAAATAACAAAAAGGGAAGAACACTTAAAAGAATGCCTAGCCTAGAAAAACCTTCACCTATAATAACAACATGCCTTGAAATAAAGGCCACATGTGCTCACTATAATGCCACTAACATCTTATGTTTGTAAAATGAACACAAAACCAAAAATAACAACGCACTGTGAAATAAAAGCCACATGCATTCACTACAATGCCACCAACATCTTTTGTATAAAGGAAAGGTCTCTCTATAGACCTTTTTAGATTTTTAAATGTTGTCCTTAAGCTAGTAAGTTGAAGGGAGGCATCGAAAAATCCAAAAGTGTCTAGAGACAAACCCTTAACCGACATAAAAAACTCTAGATTTTTAAAACTTATTTTTCCACTATTTTTTTTTTTTTTTACATTTTTTTTCTCTTTCATCATGTCTACCTATGAAGTTGCGATAACATCATTCTGATGTCATTTGTCTTTTTTTTTGTTTACATAGCTTGATCCTTCTTTGTTTTTTATTTTACATACTTTTGTTTTTAGCTTTCAACACTTCATGTCTTTCTCTACTTGCTTGTTCTTTTGTTTCTTTTGGAATTTTTTCCTTTTTAAAAAAATAAAAGCCTTTTTTTGAAAAATTAAATTTTATCATGCACATATAGGATATAAGGGAATCTTTAAAAAAATTCCATTTAAAAAAAATTGGGTAAATGGAAACAAACAAAAAATAAAAAAAAGATATCGGAAAGAAATAAAAATGAAAAATATGGCATGAAGATGAAATTTTCAAATGTTGCTTTGGGGGGGCCAAAAGATACCTGGACAAACTAGCTAGGTATCTTCCATTTTTGGAAGTTATTATTTAAACCTTTAGGTGGGTAAGGGAACCCAAAATACATTAGGAAAAAATTTAAAATTCTTTACATCTATAACATGAACACAAAATCAAAAGAAGAGGGGCTTCAATGCCCTTCTCTCTCCATGCCTTGTTAACACATTAATGAAAAAAGTTGTCCACCTATTGATGTATACACCCAAAGCCCTTTATGGCTAGAGGGAAAAACGTGTTTATTGGGTATCAATCATAATAAAAGTCATTGTTAACCTAAACTACCATTGTTGCAACAACCCCACAAGATAGAGCTAATTGCAAAACTAAATATGTTCAAATGGGGTCAATGATGACAATCCCAGTCAATGTTTGAACAACATCCATCGAAACTATTAAAAATTGTTTGTGTTCATATAGTAGTTGTAGATGAGATTACAACATATAACCACCATTCTAAAATGTGAAAATGATTATGAACAAAAAGGTAAAATTTATTACATGTGTTCTTATAAAACTTTTAAAGAAAGGTTGTTCCACATGGAATGATCTTGTCTACCATTCCACAACATAATATATGACTACCATATAATTTTAAACATAATGGGCAAGTCACAAATGAAAGCTACACATATGATTTGCACAGTCATGGATGCGAATTTCTATCTTTTTCATTCATGAGAGTAGTTTCGAGAATTGTAATTTGATGTATGATATTATTCAAAGAAGCCCATTGAAAGATGAACAAATTGTTTAGTAATTATGTGTGGACTCCTATTTAAGATTCTTTTTTGTTCACTAGCAAAATTTTGTCAAAAAGTGAAATTAAAAATTAAAAATTTGAAAAAAAAATGATTTTCTAAATTTTTGATCACTAGAACTGAGAAAAAAAAAGGTAAAAAATCATATTTGTATATTTGGTTTCATTGTGTAGCCAAATATATAAAAGGATGATTAAAGATTTGTACTTTATTCATGGTTTTATAATTAGACTTGGGATTCACATTATTGACAATGAATGGACATAAGTCAAAATATTAATATATTTTTAATTTATTTAAATAAATTATTTAAAAAACAATTAGGACGTATTAGACATTGATAATCCATATTCATATAGATTGTCCATGAAATCATCTTCACTTCCATGAATTTTAGGATATGAGATCTAATTTAATTGTCATGTACTAAAATATCAATGTTTCTAGCATCCATTATGTCCTTTTTGGCACCTTCATTGCCTCAAAAAAATAATCGGACCTTTTCAATGACCCCGAATGTCCTTCCTACCATGCTTCCCAATGATTTTAATTTGAAATATATATAATATAAAATATTTTCAATCTTAAAACTCACAATGGCCCCTATGTATTTCTTAGTTTCCTCCAACAACATATCCAACAACTTCAACCCTTAATGTCTTGATGCCCCTCTATTGCCCAAAAAAGAAAATTTTCATGTCCAACCTAGTGCCTTTAGTGTTTTTAGCATGCATTTTTCAACACCCTTGCTATTGTTTGTTACAATTTTGTCATTCCTCACAACAATTTTATTTTTTGTTGTTCCCCACCTTTTGTCATCCTTGGTGTTATTCGAATGTGTTTTTGTTGTTGACCAAACTTAAATCATTCTCAAACCAAAACATTACAATGGTTTGAATTTTGACTAAAGATGTTCAAATTTGGGAACATTTGTGAAATTAACATTTCATCTTGGGATGTCCTTTCAAGTCCTTGGCCTAGCAATAATCATATTGGTTCAAAGGCTCAATAAATTATGAAAAGATAGGTCCAATGTTCATTAATTTTAAAAGAGACCAAAGTTGGAATTGGAAAAATAATTAGAAAGAGGAAAAAAATGTTTACTTATTCCAAGGAGAGGGTGGTTAGAAAGCGCAAAATAAAATGTCTGAAGTCAAATGTGTAGGTGATATTAAAAAAATGTTAGAAGTTTATTTTCACTAAATATTAACAAATTTGATGTTTAGAATGAGTTTATTAAGTCTAATTAATTTTAGAAACATTAAATTGATAGGAATCATGTAGACTTGTCCAACTTTGATAAAAAAAAAATTTAATGGATAATTCATTTTCAAATATCTTTAAAATTATAATTAAAGGTGTTCAATAAAATATTACAAAAAAAAAATTAGTTGAAATTTACATCACAAACTTCCTTAAGCAAAATTTCAATATGATTATAATGAATCATTAGATTTATGTTATTTATTAAATTTTCTTCACATCATTCTTGTGTATTTTTCACTTTATGATTCTATTGTTGATAAAATGGTTGTTGAAAATATGTAAACATAATGAACAATGGTTTTGACTTATTAATTCCATGATTATGATGATGAGAAAAATAATGGTTTGTCATTTTATCATAATTTTCATGACACAAATGTAAAATTCTACCATTCAAAGAGACTTAAAATTTATATCATTTTAAAGAGTAATTATGTTTACATTGATACTATGATAATAAAATATAATTTTAACATTTGTTGAAATAACTAAAAAATGACATTTGATCCAAATTACATTGTATACCAATTTTCATTATATTTACATAATTATTTTTCCCCAAGAAGTTTGTGATGTAATGGTTTTATGTATTTATATAAAAATTATAATGTAAATTTACTATATTATTCTTAATTTTAATTAAATCTTCTATTAAAATGATAATACAAAACATATTGATTATTTTTTTAATTCAATAATTTAGTTTTATAATTATAGTTATAATGGAATTGTATATTGATTTACTTTTTAAAAAAAATTCAATACAAACCAAACGTTACCCATCATTTTAAGTTTAGTGTTACCACTTATTGGAATTATGAACATTATGAAAATTAATATATGAAATCCATTAAAATGTATGGAAGTAAAAGTGTGGTTTATTAGTTTAAAATACACCAAGACATGGTCTTCCTTTCATATGAAACAACGTGTTGAAATTTAGAGACATTTAAAACTACTTGCAATCATGATGTGCCGGTCAAAAAAAATCAAATATGATTTAAAATTCATTTTTCAAAATGTAAATGATTTATCATTTAATAGACCATTAAGTTTTAAAATGTAGTTGTTGAATGAAAAGATGAAACAAAAATGCACTTGAATATGAATAATGCATTTAAAAATAATAGCATGCACAAAAGAATCTCAAAGTTTTCAAAACCTTGGTGTGATACACAGTGAAAATAGTTTGAGACACATGTAATTTATGGTTAACATGCAATTGATTTAACAAAAATATTAAATCTTTGACTAAATGTAAAATTTGAAATCAAAAGCCATAGTGTGAACATGTTGTATCACACAAAAAATGGAAAGTTTTTCTAATGAAAAGAAATGAAAATTTGTTGTGATCAACTTTTATGGTTTTTAAAGTTTTGCCCATCTCATTTTGCACTCAATTTACAAGCATTGGTGTCTTGCCCACAAATTAGATCACCCGTTTTTTCTTCTTATTTTTTTTAGTTGCCTTTTTTTTCTTGTAAAGCTTCTATGATAATAAACCATTCATCCTCCCATGCATTTAATTCAACTAATGACACATTTAAAAAAAAATTGTAACCTTAACATATTCTTGGGATGTAAAAAAAAAAAACCATGATTTTTAATAAATTCATAATGTTTCCAAGATTGTTTAAATGCTTTTGATTAATGTAATACAAAGGCAACTTCAACACATGTTTGTCAAATGATTAATGAATTTTAATATTTTATTGGGAAGAATAAAATATTTTTGAATATTTCAAAAGACTAAAAAAAGATCACCAACTTAATCGATCATGAATACATAAAAGGATCATTTTTATTCAATAGAAGATTCATGCAAAGGTCTTTATGTATATTTATCATACAAAAATTTGGATTGTCAAACATGTTATTATCCCAATAAATTGTTAGTAACACATTTTGTCACAAGACATGCATAGAGTTATTTTACTTTATTTATTCATGTTGTGTACACCATCTTGTAACCATGATCAAACAACATTTTGCACATATAATGTCTTGTAAACACTCTTCAATCTGTATTTAACTTTGCTAAAAATTGATTTTACAAAACAATAAAATGTCAAATGTGGATATTTAAAATAATATTATTCACAAATATACCTTTTTAGCCATTTTTTGATCAAATGCTTTTGTATTACTATATTTTTTAATTTTTTAATCTTTTGCTTCATCTTGGTTAAGTAATTTGACAAATATGTAAGTTTTAAATGTTTCAGGTTTTTTCTTCTCTTTTGAAAGACAAATACCCATAGCACTTAAAACATGCTTGTAAAGGTATAAATGGATTCATATCATATCACTTTTATTATATAATAATGATGTGATGCATAAAATTTAATCAAATTATGAAAACACATGTCAAAATAATTTTTAAACCAAAAGGAAAATATAGAAAGTCCAATAAGGAAAATAGTACTCATTTTCTTAGTAAAAACTTGTTTATGGTCTATAAAATTTAAGCGCTTAAGAAATTATAGTTATATTCACTTTTTGGTCTACTATTTTATTTAATTGTGTCTTTTCACATATGCACACAATATGAAGTGAACATCATTTGTTGTGTGACACCTTATGTGAGTGCAAATCACAATGAACGAGAAAACAATATGTGCATACCCAAAGATGGAAAATTCATCAAAAAAAATGTTCCATTGAAAATCACAACCTACATGATAAAAAGACAATTTTAATATATTTAATTTTAAGGTTAACCTTCATTCTTATTTTATGTATAAAAAACAATTCATTGGATCATTACCAAACTCATAATATGTTTTCACATTTGCTCCCTCTTGCCCTTTATGCATATAGCTCTCACATAATACTTACATAATTGTAAGAAATAATACAAATTTATACAATTTATAATCTATGAAGCAACAAAAAGAAGTAAAGAAGAAATTGAATAAAACATAGTATTGAAACAACTCCATCTTTGTTGTTTCCACATGCTAAATGCAAAAGGCATTTTTTCATTTTCACCTTTTGCACTGACATTTGTTCCTTTGTTGACAATCTTTTCAACAACAACAACATATCTACATGAAGTTTAATTAAACAACACGTTCATATGTCAATTACATGACATGTTGAAATAATTTTTATATAAATGAATTTCTGTTGAAGGATAACGATGATATGATGCAATGTGTAACATGCAATAAATGTTCCTTATTTTTAGCAAAAGTAAAAATATTGAAAAAACAAAGAAAAAACAAATATCCTCATGGAACAAGAAGTTTTTTCAAATGTTCTTGAAATGAAAAACAATAATTCATTGTTATATGAAATTGAGATGTGAACAACATTGCAATGCAACTTGAATTGAGTTTGAATTTACATTAGATGTAATTGAATTGAATTTGAATTCAAATATTTTGAATAGAATTTGATTTGAATTGAATTGTATTGAATTTCGATTCAACTATTAAATAAAATAAAATAATTGAATTAAAGACAAATGAGATGCAAATTGATGAAAAAGATATTCAAAATCTTCTTATAAATATGATGTTGGGGAAAAAAAAATTAAACACAAAATTGAAAAGACACCTTTCTATGTCTCTTCACTTGAAATTGACTAAATAAATTTCAATTTGCAACCATGGAATCTACAAGGACATCTTATAGAACCTAAAGTTGTCCTACTTAAACCAAGTTCAATGAATCATGGTCACTAGAATTGGACTAAATCTTGGAAGGGATGATCACCCCCTTTTTCTACATCTTCCAATGGATGATCACCACTTTGGCCACAAACCAAAATTCTTTGGAAAAAAACACTGAACTGTCGTGTTTGTCAGTTCTCACCAGGAGAACATGACGAGGACTGAAATCAGCCTTGAGTACTCGTAATGGCGATCGACTTGACCATTCCGGGCCGGTTCCCTAGAATGTTCTTTCCTACGGAAATGTTCTAGGGTTTGTTTCTCCCACAGCTGTAGCCATACAACAACAGACGGGAGAGAGAGAGAGAGGACGTCAAGAAGGGAAGTGCCACCAGCACCGGCGGGGAACTTTGCGGTCTGAGATCACGAACACAGGTACAGACAGACAGACAGACAGACAGACAGAAGAGGAAAGAAGAAGAAAATGGGTGCAAATGGGTTTTCTCTGGATTCTTTCAATGGGGTCCTTTAGCAGGTTTGAGGAGAAGAGTAGGGTTACAGAACCAAATCCCGTTGAATAGGAAAAAGTTCAAGAAAGGAGAGAAGGAGGAAGAGGAGAAGAAGAGGAGCAACCGACCAGAAATGAGAAGCTGCAGAAGAAGGGGGAGGATGATATGATGTGCTAGAAGGTAGCATGGCATGTGCGGTGATTTGTTGAATGGACTAGGGTTTCCATGATTTAGGGTTGGGGTTGTGAAGGAGAGGGGAAATTTTTCTTGTGTGTGTTGCTGTGAGGGAGTTGTGTCCACGGAAGAGTAATCGGTGAAGAGGAATCTAAGAAAGAAAGCCAGCAGCAGTCAAGAGTTAGTTTGTGGTTCAATTTGTTGAAAGGGTTTGTTTGCTTAGGGTTTGTTTCTCAAGGGTTTGGTTGTCAAGGGTTTCTTTCTTTCTTTCTTTTGTTTGTTCGTCGTTTCTAGGCGCCATGGCTGCCAGTGGAGTTGATAATACTTCGCGGAGGAAGTGGAACAGAGAGGAGTATATTGAACGAGCACGGGAAAGAGAACAGCGAGAGCAAGAAGAAGAGGAGGCAGGGAGGCACAGGCCCAAAGATCGTGGCCCTATTGTTCACAGAAAGCCCTTGAAGCACCGCGACTATGAGGTGGATCTGACTGCCCGGCTTGGGAAGACGCAGGTGGTGACACAGGTAGCTCCTCTCAGCCAACAGGCAGGCTACTTCTGCAGTGTATGTGAATGTGTTGTGAAAGATTCTGCAAACTATCTAGACCACATCAATGGCAAGAAGCATCAGCGAGCTTTAGGTATGTCAATGCGTGTGGAACGAGCTACTTTACAGCAAGTCCAGGAAAGATTTGATATTCTGAAGCGGAAGAAAACCAGTGGTAGCTTCTCAGAGCAAGATTTGGACATTAGAATCATGAAGCAACAAGAAGAGGAAGAGGAGCGCAAGCGACAACGGCGAGAGAAGAAGAAGGAGAAGCAGCAGAGGGAGAAAGCACCCTCTTCTAAGGAAGATCTGGGTGATGAATTTGATTTGGAGATGGCTACCATGATGGGATTTGATGGCTTCACATCCTCCAAGAAGTAGTAATAGTCTTCAAACCCTCTCTGTCTCTCTGTCTCTGTCTCTGTCTCTCTTTGTCTTTGACTGAACACCCCAGCTTGCAGAGCAAAGACCCATCAATAGAATATACAATGGCACTTTGAAGCTTCAGCATATTACCCACCCCACCAATCAGAGAACTGTGATGTGATTGATGACCACAAAATGTGGAGACTGAAAAACTCTTCATGTCTCTTTCCTATTTAAGCTCCAGAGCTTCCTGTGCAGTAGTGACTCATCACTTCCCTTTCTCTTTTTGGAAATAGAGGGTAAAGATGGTGACTTGGTGGTTCACCAAATGTTAGGAGGAACAAGAGGTTTATCCTTCCACAGCAATGCAAGAAAGGTATGATGACTACTATCTGTTGTCTGCCCTATGTGTCAAGATTGCTTTCTTTCAAGTGGTGCCGAACTTTTTTCTTTCTGACCCTCCTTCTATATCCCTTATGCAAGCAAATCTGTAGCACTGGTGACTTCAGATAGAGTGTGAACCCCCGAGGACCCTGAGATTGTGAAGAAATTTTTGGTTGGGGTTCTTGCTTGGGCAGGCAGAAATTTTATTAGTTTGCCACTGCATGTATGTCTGGATAATTTGCAAGGATAAGCCAATTACTGAGTGATTCCTTCTGCTAGCATTTAGATAATCAAGAAGCATTGAGATCAAGTAACTCTTCTTTCCACTTCCCATTTTCTCTGACTGGTTGCTTGCTTTTTTGTGGTTTCCACTTCATTTATTATTTTTTTTGTCTTTTCTTTTATTGGTATGCATTCAGGCCTTTTTTTGTACATGGGTTTCATTATGTGGAAATTACAAAATAATAGTCAATGAGGTTGTGTCTGAAAGCCTACTATGATTCATTTTATTTCTCTCACAATTTTGCTAGTGTCCTGTACTTGATATAGCAGAAGCAACTGTAGACGTATGTCCATGTTGAAGTTAATGCTTTATACTGTAAGTTTGAAATTGAAAGCTTTATGACTCTTCCCAGATGTCTTCTGAAATTTGACATCCAGAAACTTTCTTCCTTGAGACAGTGACATTGAAATGGAGATTCCTTCTTGAAATAGTGCCCACCATTCTCATTGGTTGCATATTCTTGAACCATTGAATTCAATTAGATAATGTACTTAAAGAATTCTAACTGCAATGAATTTATATTTTGTAATTGAATGGTGACAAAAATGATGTTCTAGAATAGCTTTTAAGAATGTAAGGATTTACTCTGACATGCAATGATCATATTTGCACTTTAAAATGGGCAAAATTTATTCACCTTATGTCCATTTGTGACTTGATATATTGTACAATAATGACTGAAGGATTGTTTTCAAAAGTCGGGTTAAATAATGTTGTTTAATTGTCTAAATTAGATAGTTCTTAGAGATTTGAGGACACTGTGTTTAGGTGGAAGGGAAGATGTATTCAGTGTTACATTGATGTGCAATCATTGTTGTTTTGAAGGCCATCTCTTGTAGATGCCACTTGATTTAGAGGAAGCAAAACTAGGATTCAGTACCTGCCCTTGAGACAGCAGATAGCAGCATATTCTAACAGAATAGTTAGAATTATACTATTCATCATCTCTCTTCACAGTGCTGAATACTAAGCAGTGTGAAGCCATGTACAGTTTATGGGTGATGAAGAAAACCGCAGGGCTTAGCTTCTGCTGAGGGTAACAGCATGTAAATGGTGGAGCTGCAGTGGGCACTGGTGTATGCTATCAGATTTCAAGTTTGGGTAAGGTTGAGTCTATTAAGTCACTTCCAAGGTTGAAGGTTGAGAGTGTATATATGTCTAAAAGAGTGACCTAGAGCATAAATCCTTTCAAAATTTTGATACATAGATTAATTCAATTGATGCTCTTTCAAACCATCATCCCCTTCAGGAAATTTCCCAATTTCAATGTGCAGTAATGACGGTAAGTCACCCAAGCAATCTCAAGTAGTACAGAAGTACTACTTTTGGGGACTGATATAGATAGCAGTAAGTCTATCATGACTCAATTCTTTAGGAGATAAGAAATCAGACCACTTCTGAGGACGATATGGATAGCAACAACTTAGTGGTTCAATCCTTTCCTGTCAAAAGATCATTGTGTACATTCAGTATGAGGGTTGGTGGGGAGGGTGTTTTCAAGCAATCATCAAGGTAATTGTCAATCATAAAATGCTTAAGCTCTACAATTCCATATAAATTCATTCGTGAACTGGGAACTTAACCAAACTTCCAGCTTTTGCTATCTCTGTATTTAGATTTGTCAATAAACAGCTGCAGTCTGCTTTGATTGATTAATAGTATTCAAGGAAAGATCATCAAAAAAGGAGGAGAGGGAGGAGAATGCCAAAATGTACTCTTCTCTCACATGTGTAGCACACTTGACCTACCCAAGGACAATTGCTTGGGACCAACTACATGAGAAAAAAATGGAGGCCTGAAGAAGACAAACAAAAGAAGAGAGGAAGAAGATGATGCCAAAAATGTCCTCCTCTCACACATACATAGCATACTTGACCTACTACTATGTACTACACTTCCTTACTCATGAAGACCATGGTTATATATCAGAATATGGGTATTTGATTGTTGTACAATCATGGTTATCATCAGTTCTGATACTCAATGGGGGTTTGGTGCAGGTTCTAACGACCCCGCACTGGTGTTTTTCACATCAGGGAGGCTTCAGGATTATGAGCATTGAGCCATGGTTAGCTAAGTAGTATATCAGGGCCCATGAAGGCTTCTTCTTCTTCATTTTGTGGCTTTACCCAGTGTTGGTCAGTTACGTGATAAAATAACCAGCAATGAACTTGCAATTTTATCGAAGGTGATTTGACTGGTCCTTAGATTTTTTGAGACTCAGGTTAATATCAGAACTCAATTGTTTTTCATTTTTAGAGCCACAGATTCATATCTTAAAGAACTGCTCTGATAACCGCCAGTTATTTTGTGCCATTTCTCATACCTAACCAATGAACACTGGATTGAACACTCCCAGCATCTTGAATCTTGCACAAAAGCTAAGCTATAAATGGGCATTTGGATCTGCACCTAGTTTTTGTCTCCCCACCCTGTCTCCTAGAAATTTTCAATGCCCAGAGCTGCTGATGATGTTCATGCTTCATACTGTTTCATTCTGGAACTTCATACTCAATCTGGAAAACTCTGTTTTTTTTCCTGCCAAGGGATCATAAATTTGAGAATGCTGAAACATTCAAACTGATGGGTGTTGATGATATTTATATTGTCCCAGGTTTTCTTTCTTTCTTCTTTCAGACAGTCTCTCAAGGAGCTCTAAATCTGAGTGTCGAAAGAGTTACAAAGCTGCCATACTAGAGAGGAAGAAGGTGTAGAAATGGAGTTTTAAGAACACTGAGTTTGTTTTTGTATGCACATTGCATTTTCATGTTGTCTCCTTCTTCTTCTTCTTCTTCTTCTTCTTCTTGTGGAATTGTTCGTGACTAGGTACTCACATGAGGATCAGGATGAGGAGGAATGTGGTGGTACAGTGTAGTCGTCGTCATCAAGATTCAGTTGATCTGCATACAATTACACTAGTAGCAGTACTAGTTTCATGGATTTTTCTATGTTTGATTCATGTGGTGATGTCAAGTAATTTGATGGAGCAGCAGCAGCAGCAGCAGGATGCACCCAATTTGGGACAAGGCTACTATGTGAGCTCCATCAAGCAGTACCCAAATCATGAAGGTTTTGAAGCCACACTGGAGGTGATTCTTCCACATTGCAGCTCTTCTTCTGGAAATGCAGATGACAGTTCATATGGAGCTAATCTTAACCCTCTTCGACTAATTGTCAGGTATAATATCCATATGCACTAGATCAGCTCTTAGAATTATTATTAGAATTATTGTTATTATCGTTTTCATCATCGAGCAATTTGTTGATTCATCATCACAAGAAGGTTTCAAAAAGTTCAGAATTAATAATTAATATCAATTGGAAAATGGAGAGCAACTTTGATTTGGAGATCACCAGATGATGTAATAATAAATATTAATAATGTTAATTCTCAATGGAAGATCTCTTTTTTTCTTTTCTTTTTTTCCCTGGGAGAAAAATTACTCATAAATGTAATAAAATAAAATAAAATCCCAAGTACATAAAAATGTGACATATTCCCTGTTTCTGGGACCAGGGATAATCAATTTTTGCAAGAAAAAAATCGAAATCTTTTTGCCACATTTTTACTTGGATTTCAGAGGGGAGGCAATTTTTTTGTACATTTTTGGATAGGTTGTGGGAAACCTTTTGCCATTTAATGCTAAATTTTTTCTTGGGATTCTCAAATATGACACAACATTAAAATTTTGAAAATATTTTTAAAAAATCTCATTGTAAAGGATCCAAGAAATAGATATTAACAATATTTTGCTTCAAATTCTTGATTTGCAACCATGAGGTAAGGGGTTTTTTTTTTTTTCCCCAAACTCCTCAAGTAAGTCCACTAACAAGGATCCCCAACATTAATTAGAATTAAATTGCAAAGGTCCTAGGTAGGCTGTAGCACTCTTACAAAAGTGCTGCTACAATTGATGGCCTAGGAAATGCCTAAGTCTAGAGGTTGCCAATTTCATTTTTTTATTTCAAAGAAAGGCCAAAAAATCTCTAAAAATAAGAACTTTTTTTGGTTTTGAAAAAAATTCGTCAAATTGCAAACTTTAGCAAAAAATAAAATAAAAATCATCACCACCATGTTAGAAAAAGTGGAGAATTAACTAAATATGTACTTGTTGCAGAGAATTTTGTGATGCAATAAGGAGATGGGTGGATTTGGTTTGAACATGTTTTGGTTGGGTTTTGCTGATGTTGGTAGGTTGGAGGAGAAAGGGAACAGAGTACATGTCTACATTTCAGATTACTACAACTCACGCTGGGAAGTTCCACAAAGCATCATACCACGACCCAAAGCAACAGATACTATTCCAAACTCGCTCCTGGGGACCACAGCAGCAGCAACAGCAGCAGCA
>Ga0116231_10010356_pt1 | contig 15080 bp, 12 predicted proteins | sample S1TSphgellanicum_2_FD_89695 | JGI IMG/M metagenome (GOLD analysis project Ga0116231, IMG submission 89695) | Host-associated microbial communities from peat moss isolated from Minnesota, USA - S1T2_Fd - Sphagnum magellanicum MG | ecosystem: Host-associated > Plants > Peat moss > Unclassified...
AAAAGATCGCCTATGTGCTGCTGGAGGCGGTGTCCTGCGCGCGCCGGTCGGTGCGACTCATGACGCCGTATTTCCTGCCGGATGACCGGCTCGTGACGGCGCTGGCCATGGCGGCGATCCGCGGCATCGAGGTCGACGTGATCGTGCCCGCGAAAAGCGATCACCGTATGGTGGATTGGGCGTTCCGCGCGCATGTCGAGCCGCTGCTGGGCTCGGGCGTGCGGGTCTGGCGCAACCAGCCGCCGTTCGAGCACACCAAGCTGCTGCTGGTGGACAAGGCATGGTGCTTCGTAGGCAGCTCGAACTGGGACATGCGCAGCCTGCGCCTGAATTTCGAGCTGAATGTCGAGGTCTACTGCCAGAAGCTGGCGGGCCAGATCGACGCGCTCATGCGGACGCGGATGACGACGCGGATGACGTCGAGGGATCTGGCCGGGCGGAGCCTGCCCGCGCGGCTGCGCGACGCCGGCGTAAGACTGTTTCTGCCTTATCTCTGACGCGCGGTTTGCCCGGCGCCGCCGCGAGAGCGAGATGCACGACGATCGGATGATGATCCGACCGCTCGCGCGGCAGCACATCGGCGCCCCGGCATTCCAGGCCGCGAACCAGGCAGCGATCGAGCCGCAAGGGCAGGATGTCGGCCATGCGGTGCGTGGGGCGGCGCGGCCCCACCTCGCGAAAGCCAGGCAGCAGGCAGGGGCCAACTAGATTGTAGTCTCCCAGCACGGCGGCATGGGCCGGCAGGGATTTCGCGATGCGGCGAAGCTGCCGGCGGTTGAGCACCTGACCATGCGAGAGATGCGCGTTGGCCACGGCGAAGTCGCCGAGATCGAGGATCTGGCAGACCCGCTCGAACATGGTGCCCGCCGGCAGGGCGATGACGGTCGGCGGGTGGGCCCAGGTTGTGGGGCTCCACATGGCGAGGCCATGGATGCGGCCCGGAAGCGGGGCGCGGGCGAAACTGCCGCCGATCCTGGCGGTCAGACCCTCGATGTGGTGCGTGGCCTCCTGCATCAGCAGTAAGTCCGGCTCCTCGCGGCGAATCAGGCGGACGATGTCGTCAAGCTGAGCGCCCGTGGTGCGCAGCAGGTTCCAGCTGATGATCTTGCGGGATCGGGCCGGGGCGGCGCCTCGCCTGTCAGCGAGGAGTGTGGTCCTGGGCGTGACGATATCGGGCTCCCGTGGTCCGGCCGGCGTGCTGGGTATGGGTTCGGCGACGACCCTGCTTGTATCGACTGGCACCACCTTCGTTGATGTAGGCTTCGCGCGACTTCCTCAAGCCGAACAACATCCGCCGATGGCGAGGCGGCTGCCGGCATTGACCTCCGGCGGCAGGTCGATCCCGGGATTGCGGTCGAAGAACCCCGACGGCATCAGCCGAAAGCCGGTGCTGATGCAGGGCTGCACCGGAAAATCCTCGGTACGGGGCATGTGGTGCAGGCCGAACACATGCCAAAGCACGATGTCGGCGTCGACCACAGACCGGTCCTCGGCGATGAAATCGGGCAACCCGCCGCTGCCGTCGGAGTGGTTCATATACTCGCCGGCGGGGTAGCGCTGCTCGGGGTCGAAGGCCGTGACCCAGAGATGGTTTTGCATGAAGGTCGAGCGGCGGCCGGACGGAGACCCCGCCTTGACAAACGGCGCCAATACATTGGCCGGTTCCAGCCGATACCCCACCGGACGGCCCACGTGGTTCAGGCGCGCGCGGTTGACGATCTTCCAATATCGCTGGGTCTCCGGGTTGGCCCGCCGCGCCGCCGCCTGCTCGGTGGGCAGCAGCGTCTCCTCCACATAGAACGCATTGCCGTGGGGGTTGTCCGGCCCATCGGGCTCCGCGTGGGTGTTGCACTCCACGATGGCGTTGGCGTCGCCATCGATCGCCATGTCCAGCCGCGCGCAGAAGGCGTGCTGATGGATATGCCCCTCCACGCCCGGCGAAACCTCGCTGCCGTATTTGGAGGGCTGGCCCGGCGGGCAGGCGGCGGTGTTGATGATGCCGGTCGCCTTCATCTCGAACTCGACGGCGCCGTCCTGCCGCAGATACCAGTAGCTGGCGTATTCGTAGTTACCCACGGTGCAGATGCAGGAGATTACTAGCCTGCGGCCGCGCCGCATCTCGGTGCGGCCGGTGCGGAAATCCCAGTGCTTCCACAGGATGCCGGAATCCTCCTCATGGATGCAGATGGCCTTCTCGACGGTCATCACGCTGCCGTCCATGGCGTTGAGATGGGCGTCGAGATAGGCGATGTGGCCGAGGCAGTCGCAGCCCAGCCGCAGCGAGTTGACCAGCTTGCCGAGGCCGTATTCGCCGATGTCGAACACGTTCTTGCGAGCATGGCCGTTATGGGGGCTGCCATAGGGCACCACCATCTCCGCCAGCGAGGCGCGATAGATGACCGGCCTCCCGTCGTAGCGGATGTCGTGCAGCGTCAGTGCCTCGCGGGCGTTGAAGCCGACCACTAGGGACCACTGGTCCCAGACCAGGCGATGGCCGTCGAGCGTGAAGCTCGGCCCCTCTGGCTGCACGATGTCCAGCGGCTTGAGCGGCGCTCGGAAACTGTCGCGGAACTGCGCCTCGTAGTTGGATTCCGCCATCGGGATCGGCGCCACGCCGTAATCATCGACGCGCAGCACCTCGCCGCGCAGGATATCGACGACGGCGTTCAGGCCCTCGATCGGATGGGCGTAGAAATTCTCGTTCTCGCGCAGGCGCAGCCAGCAGAAGGTGTGGGCGAGATGCCGCCCCTCCTCGTCCGCCCGCCCCAGGCTGCCGGCGGACCACGGATCGACACAGACCTTCGTGACGTCAGTGATGCCGCGCTTCGCGCAGGCGGCGACGAAGCGGGGATCGGCGCGCACCACCTCCTCGATCATCAGGAACTGTTCCAACTGGATCATCGGCCGCGCCCCCGGCACCTCGCGCCGGCTGACGATCTCCCCGCCCGGCAGCGCCACGACAAGGCGCCACAGCTTGCCATCCGGCACGCGAAACACGCTGGCCCGCGCCCGCCGTTCGATCGGCTCGCCTGGAACCCAGGCCCGCACGGCCGCCTTGGCGGGCTCCAACAATTCAATCGTCTCGAACAGCAACCCCGCGCCGAACTCGGGCGCGGCGCGAACGCCCGCGACGACAGCCCGGATTTCATCGCCGGTCAGCGGCTCCAGCGGATGCGCGACACCGCCGCTCGGCAGGGCCTTGGGGAACATGTCAAGATGGACCTGATCGTTCATGACGTCGCTCCGAGGGTAGCCGTTCGCAATAAGGTGCAGGTTAACCAACACGAGTGACGGAGCACGCGATATTTTCTATCTCGTCCGCTCTCAAAAGCATCTTGGCGGCATCAAACTTGCTAGGATTTAATCTTTCAAGTTTGAGCCTGACGCGTGGTGTTCCGAATTGCCTCGTGGGGAATGGGTACTCGCATGACAGGATTCCGCCTGGCCGGCTGCATAGTGGCGATGTTGTATCTGTCAGCCTTTTACCCCGGGCTTGCGCGCGCCGATGACGAGGATCATCCCACTAGCGCCAAACTCCGTGTCGCGGCGGAGGTAGGGTTCGCGCCGTTCAACTTCCGTCTCGCCGATGGCAGCGTTACCGGGTTTTCCTATGATTTGAGCCAGGAGATCGCCAAGCGGCTCGGCCGACCCGGCTACGATGTCGTGGATATCGTTTGGTCCAACATTTTCGCGGCGCTGCAAGGCAAGCGTGTCGAATACATCATCGGGCCGATGACCATCACGCCGCAGCGCGCCAATGAAATGCTGTTCGGCGAGCCCTATTTCGATGTCGCTCTCGCGTTTCTAACGCGCGCCGACTCGCGGCTGAAGAGCATGGACGATCTTCGTGGCAAAACCGTCGCCGTTACCAGCGGGTCGGTTCAGGACGACTGGATGAAGACCAATGCCGAGAAATACGGCATCGAGGTGAGCCGCTTCGACAAGACGGCCGATGCGGTGCAGGCGGTCGCGATCAAGAGAGTCGCGGCCACCATGACGACGAGTTCCTCGGCCCTGTGGACCGTCAAGAATCAGCCCATTTTCGCCACCGATGTGATCGTGAAAACGGACGGCGTGTTCGGCTTACCGTTTCGCAAGGACGATGTCGCGTTTCGCAATTTGGTCGACACCAAGCTGAAATGCATGAAGCGCGACGGCACTCTTTCCGCGATCTACAGGAAGTGGTTTGGCGTCGATCCTGACCCGGGCTCCTCGACGGTGAAGATCTACCCGGGATATGGAGCGCCGGGCTGGCCCGGTTACGTGGCCGAGGCTCCACCGCTCGTCTGTCCGTGAGCACGGCGGCGGGATGACCGACATCCTGCGGCTCTATTTCGATTTTGGCTATTGGTGGAAATCTCTCCCCGCCCTGCTGCGCGGGGCGGTGGTTACATTCGAACTGGCCAGTGCCACGCTCATCATTGGGCTGACACTTGGCTTGGCTTTGGCTGTCCTCCGTGCCCTGCGACGCCGGTGGCTCTCAATCCCGGTCGTGATCTTCGTCGATGCATCCCGTGCCGTCCCATCGATCGTCGTTATATTTCTCCTCTTTTTTGCTTTGCCCTACGCGGACATCCGAATGGCTGCTTTTCCATGCGCCGTCCTTGCCCTTGCCGCCAACCTGGCGGCTGTCGCGGAGGAGGCTTTCTGGGCCGGCATTCAGGCTGTTCCCCGCGGGCATTCCGAGGCGGCGCGGACGCTGGGGCTCTCGCCTCTGCTCATTCTCGGTCTCGTCGTTTTGCCGCAGGGAATTCGGCTGGGCATTCCGCTGCTGACCGGCAAGGCGATCTCCATCACCAAGGACACGTCTCTTGCCTCCGTGGTGGCGGTGCCCGAACTGCTCAATCAGATGTCGACCGAACAGGGCGTTTACGCGAACCCCTCGCCGCTGATGCTGGGAGCGCTGATGTTTCTGCTCATCTTCATGCCGTTAGTACAGGTCTCACGATGGGCGGAACGACGATATCGCTGGGTAGCCTGACTACGGATGGACGGGTTCAGCGCGACCTTCCTGAACTTCCGCTCGTTGCTTCCGGTTTTGCCGCTCCTGCTCTCGGGTCTGCGCGTGAGCGCGATCCTGATTGTCACCATCATACCGAGCGCCCTCCTGTTGGGGCTGGCTCTGGCGCTCTGCCAGCGTCTTGGAGGTCGGATTCCGCGCGCTGTTCTCGTGGCGTACACGGATTTCTTTCGCTCGTTTCCGCCCCTCGTGCTCCTGGTGTTTCTCTATTCGGCCTTGCCACTTGCGGGCCTTCGGCTCGATGAGTTTCAGACGGTGGTGATCGGCCTAGTCCTCAATGGCAGCGCGTTTTTCGGCGAGATCTTCCGCGCTGGGATCGAGTCAGTTCCAATCGGCCAATGGGATGCCGCCTATGCCCTGGGGCTAGCGAAGCGGCAGGCGCTGCTGCGCGTCGTGCTGCCACAAGGCATCCGCGCCGTGATTCCCCCGTTGGCAAGCAACGTCGTGGAACTGGCCAAAGCCACGTCACTGGCCGCCGCCGTATCCTTGCCGGATCTTTTGACGAGCGCGCGTCAGGCGCAGGATATCATCTACAATCCCACGCCGCTCGTTGCCGTTGCGCTGGTTTATCTCATTGTGTTCTGGCCGCTCGTTCGGCTGCTCTCCATACTCGACGCGCGTAATGTCCAGATCCGCCAAACATGAAAGTATCGCATCGTGCCCTTTAACGTTCGCCTGCTCAATCCGACATTTGGCGCCGAGATCGTCGGGCTTGATCTGCGCCAACCCCTCTCGCCCGAGCTGAAGCAGGAGATCGAGTCACTCTACTATCGATATTCGGTGCTGCTGTTCCGCGACAACGACCTTACCCCCGATCAGCAGATCGAATTCAGTCGTGGCTTCGGGGACCTGAATATCCATGTCCATCAGCGCATCGTGCCGGGCAAGGCCGAAGTGATCGTGCTGTCGAACCTGGTCGACGAGCAGGGCAACCCGGTCGGCAGCTTCAATTGCGCCCTGTCCTGGCACACCGATGGCACGCATCTGGAGCGTCCGGTCACGACATCGCTGCTCTACTGCGTCGTGGCCCCGGAAGACGGCGGCGAAACCGAGTTCGCCGGCACCGCGCAGGCCTACGACGATCTGCCGGAGGACCTTCGTCTATTCATCGAGGACAAGCGTGCCATCCACAGCTACGTTCTCTTAGCACAACGAAGTTTCCCCGATAGGCCGATCCCCGAAGCCAAGCGATGGGAGATACCGGACATTCTGCAGCCCATCGTGCGTGTGCATCCCGTGACAGGGCGCAAGGCGCTCTATCTTGGCGAGCATGTCATTGCCGGGGTCGATGGCATGCCAGCCCAGGAGGGCATCGATCTGATCACGCGACTTCGCGAGCACGCGACACAGCCGAAATATGTCTATCGCCACACCTGGAAGGCAGGCGACATGTTGATGTGGGACAACCGCTCCACCCTGCACCGCGCCACCTACCTCGATCATCTCACCCAGAAGCGGCGACTGCATCGCACCACCATCAACGGGACGGAGCCCACCGGTATACCGGTTCGGGCCGACTCGTCCGCGGCACTCTTGGCGTTGAATCCGCTACCGACGGACGGGTAGACTTCAAGCCCGCCCGCTCACGTCACCACCCGCACAGAGGGTGCGGCGCATGAGCCGCGGACCAGCAACTCCGTCGGAAAAAGCACTTGCCTCGGCTCGGGCTCGGCGCGTGCTTCGATGCGATCCAGCACCAGCCTTGCCGCGACCCGTCCCACCTCGCGGGCATTCCAGCTGACCACGCTGATTGCGGGCTGCGCGAGTTCGGCGAGGTCTGAATCACCGAACGCGATGATCGAAAGGTCGTCCGGCACGCGCATGCCACGCGCCCGCACCGCGCGCATCAGCCCGACGAGTTCATGCACGCCGGCGATCACGGAGGTGGGCGGCGCGGCTTCGCCGAGCAGCGCCATACTGTCCGGGAAACCGAAATCGGCCGGGCTGGCGACGGTGCGGATCAATCGCTCGTCGATGCATAGCCCGTGTTCGGCGAACACTCTGCGGAAATTCCGCTCCCGCTCGCGGCCCGGTCGGCTGTACAGCGAACTCGTCACCAGGGCGATCCGGCGGTGGCCGAGACCAAGCAGAAACGACACGGCCGCATCGCAGCCCGCGCCCTGGTCGGTCAATACCGCGTCGAAGCCGCCCTCCAGCGCCCGGTCGAGCAGCACCACGGGGCACTCCAGCGCATCCAGGCGGGCCCGGATCGACGGGTCGTCCTCGCGCGCCAGCGTGGCGATCAGCCCATCGACGCGGCGCTCCCGAAAGAAATCGAGCAAATCCGCCTCTCGCGCCACCCGGTCCGTCGTGCTGCCGAGCACCATCGCGTAGCCGGCGCCGCGGAGCGCGGCCTCCGCCTCGGCGACGATGTCTGCGAACACCGGATGAGAGGCGATCGGAACCAGGCAGCCGATCACCTTGCTCTGGCGCGAGCGCAGGCTCCGCGCCGCGCTGTCCGGCGCGTAGTTCAACCGGGCCATCGCGTCGAGGACGCGTTGACGCATGTCGGCGGTGACGCCGGCGTTGCCGCTCATGACCCGCGAGACCGTCCCGATCGATGAGCCGGACGCTTCCGCCACATCGCGGATCGTCGCGCGCCGTGGCGATGGGGGCAGTCGTGGCCGGTCGATCCCTCGGATGGTCATCACCGATGATGATTCGATGTGCATCCGCCTGACAAGTGATCATCGACCCTAGTTTGGCGGAAGTGTCTTTTGCGGGTTGCGCTGTTATTGGGCATCGGTCTAGCCTTCCGTCGGCCGGTTTGCCAGCCCGTCTACTTGCCGTCCCTACGTGAAAACGTTTCCATACTTTGTCGCGCGGTCGCGCAAGGAGAGGGCTTCGATGGCAGCCACCGATTTCGACCCGTTCGAGTTTGAGCTGTTCAAGAACGCACTGCTCTCGGTGGCCGATGAAATGGCGCTCACCGTTCACCGCACCACCTATTCGGCGGTGCTGCGCGACAATCTCGATTATTCGACCGGCTTCTTCGACGGCCAGGGCCGCATGGTCGCACAGGGCTTCTCCCTGCCGGGTCATCTCGGCTCGATGCCGACCGCGCTGGCCGCGGTGCTCACCCATTTCGGCGGCACCATCAAGCCGGGCGATATCTTCGCGCTGAACGATCCGTTCGATGGCGGCATGCATCTGCCCGACATCTTCATCTTTCAGCCGATCTTCGTCGAAGGCGAGTTGATGGCCTTCGCCGGCTCGATCTCCCACCACACCGACATGGGCGGCCGCGTCGCCGGATCCAACGCCGCCGACTCCACGGAGACCTATCAGGAGGGCCTGCGCATTCCGCCGCTGCGAATCTTCGATGGCGGGGCGCGCAACGACACCTTCTTTGCCTTCGTCGAGAAGAACGTGCGCGTGCCGGCGAAGGTGGCGGGCGATCTGCGCGCCCAGCTTGCCGCGTGCCACATCGCCGAGACGGCGTTCCACGATCTTTGCCGCACCTACGGCAAGGCGAAGGTCAAGGTCCTGATCGACGAACTGCTCGACTACGCCGAGCGCATGGCGCGCGCCGAGATCGGCAAGCTGCCCGATGGCGTCTTCACCTTCGAGGACTGGCTTGACGATGACGGGATCGACAAGGGCATACCGGTTCTGCTGAAGGTCGCCATCCACAAAACCGGCGAGTCGATCCGGTTCGACTGGACCGGGTCCGCGCCGCAGGTGAAGGGGGCGTTGAACGCCACGCTGTCCTTCGCGAAATCCGTCTCCTATTGCGGGCTCATGTCGGTGATGGAGAACGCGGTCCCGAACAATGACGGCGTGTTCCGCGCCGTCGAGGTGATCGCCCCGCCCGGGACGATCGTGAACTGCGTGCTGCCGGCCGCGACCGCCGCGCGCGGGCTCACCGGTTTCCGCATGATCGACGTGGTGTTCGGCGCCTTCGCGAAGATGGTACCGGACAAGATCTTCGCCTGCTCGGATGGCGGCAATTCCAACATCTCCATCGGCGGCTACTACGCCGATCGCTCGCCGTTCATCTATTGCGACTTCACCAGCAGCGCCTGGGGCGGGCGCCCCTGGGCCGACGGTATCGACGGCAATTCCAGCATCTTCGCCAACATGGCCGGCCAATCCGTGGAAGTGACGGAGGCGGAGCAGCCGGTAACGATCGAATGTTACGAATTCATCGGCGATCGCGGCGGCGCCGGCAAGTTTCGTGGCGGCCTGCCGTTCCGCCGCACCTACCGGTTCGAGGAGACGGAGGCGACGATCTCGGTGCGCTCCGACCGGCGGGATATCCGTCCCTATGGGCTGTATGGCGGCGAGCCCGGCGCGCCATCGATGAACTACGTCATCCGGGCCGGCGAGGCGTCCGAGATCTACCCGGCCAAGTTCCATTCCTATCTGAAGCGCGGCGACCGGTTCATTCACGAAATCGCCGGCGCCGGCGGCTGGGGCGATCCGCTGGCCCGCGATGTCGCGCGCGTGCTCAAGGACGTGCTGAACGAGTTCGTCTCCCCCGAGGCCGCGCGAGACCGGTACGGCGTCGTTGTCGCGGCGGATCGGCGCAGCGTGGACGAGGCGGCGACGACGTCGTTGCGCGCCCGTCTGCGTGCCGCGCGCGGATGGCGGGAGGTGCCGTTTATCCTGCGCGAGGAGCCCGTGGCGCTGCTGGAGGCCGCGGAGTGAGCAAGGTCCGCGTCGGCGTCGATATCGGCGGCACCTTCACCGACATCGTCATCATGGATGATGCGGGGGCCGTCATCACCAAGAAGGTGTCCTCGACGGTCGATAACTACGCCCGCGCGATCACAGTCGGCCTGTCGGAGGTGTTCGCCGAATACGGTGTCGGCGGCGGCGATGTGGTTGAGGTGCTGCACGGCACCACGGTGGCGTCGAACGCCATTCTCGAATTCAAGGGCGCGCGGACCGGCCTGATCACCACCAAGGGCTTCCGCGACGTGCTGGAGTTGCGCCTGCTGCGCATGCCGCGCCTGTATGATCTCACCTGGGAGAAGCCGGCGAATCTCGTGGAGAGGCATCTGCGCTTCGAGGTGGACGAGCGCGTCACCGTCAGCGGTGCCGTGGAAAAGCCACTCGATCCGGCGGAGGTCGAGCGTGTGGTCGATCTGCTATTGGCGGAGAAGGTCGAGGCGATCTCGGTCTGTCTGCTGCATTCCTATGTGAATGACACCCATGAGATCGCCATCCGCGACATCATTCGCCGCCGCGCGCCCGACATGGTGCTGTCGATCAGTTCCGAGGTCCTGCCCGAGATCAAGGAATACGAACGAACCTCCACGACGGTGATCAACTCCTACGTCAAGCCGATCGTCGGGCGGTATCTCAACGCGCTGATCGCCGAGTTGCGGGATATCGATGTCACGGCGCCACTGCTGCTGATGCAGTCCAACGGCGGGCTGACCCCAGCCGAGGCGGCGGCGGAACTGCCGATGAACATCATCGAATCCGGGCCCGCTGCCGGCGTGATCGGCGCGCAGTCCCTGGCGCGGCGCGCCGGGTTCGACCGGATCATCTCGTTCGACATGGGCGGGACCACGGCGAAGGCCTCTCTGGTCGAGGGCGGCAAGGTGACGCGTGCCGAGGAATATTCGGTCGGCGGCGGCATCATGATCGGGTCTCGGCTGATGTCGGGCTCCGGCTACGTGCTGAAGGTGCCGGCCATCGATCTCGCCGAGGTGGGCGCGGGCGGCGGATCGATCATCGCCATCGACGCCGGCGGGGCGCCGAAGGTCGGGCCGCACAGCGCGGGCTCCTATCCAGGCCCGGTCTGCTACGGGCTGGGCGGGACGGAACCGACGGTGACGGACGCCAACGTGGTGCTGGGCTACATCAACCCCGCGCATCTGGCCGGCGGCAGCGTGAAGCTCGATGCGGCGAAGTCCCGCGCGGTGCTGGAGGCGAAGGTGGCGGGTCCGCTTGGGCTGCCGGTGGAGCGGGCCGCCTATGGCGCGCATCTGGTTGCGGCGGCCAACATGATGCGGGCGATCAAGGCCGTCTCCTCCGAACGGGGTCGAGACCCGCGCGATTTCGCGCTGGTGGCGTTTGGCGGCAACGGGCCGCTATTCGCGGCGGGCATGGCGCGCTCGCTGGGTATCCGGCGCGTAATCGTGCCGCCCTCGGCGGGCGTTTTCTCCTCGGTCGGGCTGCTCTACTCCGATGTCGAGTATCACCTCTCGCGCACCTACCGTCAGCTGATCGACTCGCTCGATGTCGCCGCGCTGGCCGAGGTCTGGACCGGGCTGGAAACCCAGGCGCGCGACAAGCTGGCGGCGGACGGGTTCCGGCCTGATCAGATGACGCTCAGCCGCTTCGCCAAGCTGCATTATCGCGGCCAGGCGTATGAACTCTCGGTCTCGATCCCGGACGGCCCGATCACCGCCGCCACCGCCGAACGCCTCAGCGCGGGGTTCGGGGACGAGCATGAACGCACCTACGGCCATCGCGCCGGGCCGGGCGAACCGGTCGAACTGGTAAGCCTCAACCTCTCCGCCAGCGGGCGGCTGGACACGCTGCGCGGCGCGAAGGCGCGCGCGGCGGCGGTGCCGGCCGCGCCGCCCACCGAGCGGCAGGCCTATTTCGGGACCGAACACGGCGGGATGACGACGCCGGTGCTTGACCGTGGGCATCTCTCCGCGTCGGAATGGAAGGGGCCGCTGGTGATCGAGGAATATGACTGCACCTGCGTGGTTCCACCGAACATGACGGCGCGGCTGGACGAACATGGCAACATCGCGATCGACACCGGCGCCTGAGGCCGCACGATCATCCGTTCACGAGGAGCCGCCGCGTGACCCCATCGAACATCTCCCGCCGCAACCTGATCCGGGCCGCCACGCTGGGCGGAGGCGCCATCGCGCTGGGGCAACTCGGCGCCGCTGGCATCGCCCGCGCCGCCGCCGCGGCGGGTGGCACACTGACGGTCGGCATCCCCGGCGTTCCCATCACGCTCGATCCGGTCAACCAGATCAATCATGACTGGATGGTCGCGAGCCAGATGATCTTCGAGAACCTGATCGAGTTCGACGATGACGGCGTGCTGAAGCCGCAATTGGCCAAGGCAATGCCGACCGTGTCGGCCGACGGACTGACCTACGAGTTCGATCTGCGGGAAAACGTCACCTTCTCCAACGGCCAGCCCTTCGGCGCCGAGGACGTGAAATACAGCTTCGACTGGCTGCTCGACCCGGCGAACAAGGCCGCGCGGCGGCCTGTGTTCACGCGCATCAAGGAGGTGACCGTTCTGGCGCCGCTGAAGGTGCGGTTCCTACTGTCCGAGCCCTACGCGCCGTGGCTGGCGTTCATGACGAAATGCATGGGCATCTTCCCGCGCGGCTCGCGCGAGGGGGCCGCGCCCGATCTGTTCCGCAACGGCGCCAAGGGCATGGGCACCGGCCCGGCGGTGTTCGAGGAGTGGCGGCAGAACGAGTATATCAGCCTGACGCGAAACCCGACCTACTGGAACAAGGGTATTCCGGCCTGGGAGCGGCTGGTGGTGCGGCAATTGCCGGAGGACGCGACGCGGGTGGCCTATATCCGCACCGGCCAGATCGACATCATGAGTTCGCCCCCGCCGCGCGACTTCGAGCAACTGAAGGTGACGCCGGGGCTGGAGGGCGCGAGCCGCCCCACGCTCGGCGGCTGGGTCGCGCTCTACATGGACAACACCAAGCCGCCCTATGACGACGTGAATTTCCGCCGCGCCGTCTCCTGCGCCATCGATCGGGCCGCGATCGCGGACAAGGTGTATCGCGGATTGATGGACCCCTCGGCGATCTCGGCGCCGAAAAGCGCGTGGTGGTATGACGCGGCGGCGGACCGGGCCTCCGGTTTCGATCTGGAACGGGCAAAGGCCTATCTGGCGAAATCGCGCTATGCGACGGGCGCGCAGATGGAGATCACCATTCCGTCGACGCCCTATCTGCTGGATTGCCGCGACGCCGCTCTGGTGGTGCAGGCGCACCTCAAGCGCATCGGCATCGACGCCAAGCTGAAGGTGATCGAGTTCGCGCCGATGCTCCAGTCGCTGATCCGCGGCGGGGAGCCCGCCAGCATGTGGGTGCAGATGTCGCCGGGAGAGCCGACCTATCTGCTGCAGAACGTGCTGACGCCGGGCCAGATCATGTCGAAATCGACCAGCTACGACAATCCGGCTTTCGTCGCCTTGCTGAAGCAATCCTTCGCCGAGACCGACCAGGAAAAGCTGAAGCCGCTCTATGCCCGGGTTCACGCCCTGCTGGCCGAGGATCAGCCGATCGCGTGGATCGGGTTCGCCCATGCCGCGAATGTGTGGCGCAAGCGGGTCCATGACTTCAAGCCGAACCAGGGGCTGACCATCGATCCCCGTCCCGTCACGTTGACATGAGCGGGGCCTGACCGGGAAGCGGCCCGATGCTGCGTCTGATCCTCGATCGCGTGCTGTTCTCGATCGTCACGGTTCTGGCGGTCGGGCTCTGCCTGTTCGTGCTGACCCGTTCCATCGCCGGCACGCCGGCGCGGATCGTGCTGGGAACGGACGCGACCGAGGCGCAGATCGCGCAGTTCGACGTCGATCACGGCCTGGACCGCCCGGTGCTGGTCCAATACGGCAAATGGATCTGGGGCATCGCCGGGGGCCTGGATTTCGGCACGTCGCTGGTGTCCGGCCGGGCGATCGGCCCCGACTTGCGCGACAGCCTGCCGATCACGCTGGAACTCGTGCTCCTGGCCTTCGCGTTCGCCGTTATCGTCGCGATCCCGCTCGGGGTTCTCTCGGCCTGCTATCGCGGCAGCGTGGTGGATCACGCCTCGCGCATCGTGGCGGTGCTGGGCGTGTCGATCCCCGGGTTCTGGCTCGGGTTGATGCTGATCCGGTTTCCCGCCGTGGAGTTCGGCTGGTTCCCGCCCGGCGGGTTCGTGCCGTGGAGCGACGGCGCGATGGAGCATCTGCGTTCGCTCGCCATGCCGGCCTTCGCGCTCGGCGTCTACTACATCGCCATCCTCAGTCGCATGACCCGCTCCGGGCTGATCGACGTCTCGGGGCTCGACTACATGCGCACCGCGCGTGCCATGGGCCTCAGCCGGGGCCGGATCCTGCTTTATGCGCTGAAGAACGCGCTGGTGCCGGTGGTGAGCGTGGGCGCGATGTCGTTCGGCTACATGTTCGGCTGGGCGCTGATCATCGAATACCTGTTCAATTTGCCCGGAATGTCCAACGCGCTGCTGACCGCCATCAACAACCGCGATTACGACACGGTCGAGGCGGTCGTGCTGATCTTCACCGTGTTCTTCATCGTGTCGAACATCGCCGCCGACATCATCAACGCCTGGCTCAACCCTCGACTCGGGGCAACGGCGTGAGGCGCGCTCCGGCCTGGCTGGCCGCGCTCGCCGGACAGGCATCCTGCCTGGTGGGCGGCGCGATCGTCGTGCTTGTGATCGGCGCGGCGATCCTCGCGCCGCTGATCGCGCCGCACGATCCGGTGGCGATCGATATCGAGAACAGCCTGCTGCCGCCGGGCGGGGACTACCTGCTCGGCACCGACCAGGGCGGGCGGGATCTGCTCAGCCGGATCATCTGGGGCGCGCGGGTCTCGCTGATGGTCAGCCTGCTGGCCGTGGTGATCGGCATGGTATTCGGCGTTCTGCTCGGCCTGCTCGCGGCGCATCGGCGCGGCGGATGGGTGCAGCATGTGATCATGCGCGGGATGGACATGGTCGCGTCAATTCCGCTGCTGATCTGGGCGATCGCGCTGGTCGGCATCATCGGCGTGCAGCCGGTGCAGGTGGGCCCGTTCACGCTGGGCAACGAGCACAAGCTGCTGGTGCTGATCGGGCTGCTCCTCTCCTCGGCCTTCTCGGCGATCATCGTCTACGCCCAGGAATTGGTGCCGCACCGTGCCGGCATGATCGCCGGCCTGTTCTTCGGACTGGCCTTCGGCGTCTCCGCCGTCGGCGCCGCCGGCCTGGGCGAGATCGCCGACCACACCGGCATCGAGTTCATCTATAAGCTCTGCAGCATCCTGCCGGCGATCGGTCTGCTGACCGTCCTGTTGCCCAACATCGAACGGAAGAAGGCGTAACCCACACGGCGGCCGGG
>Ga0116231_10010358_pt1 | contig 15078 bp, 11 predicted proteins | sample S1TSphgellanicum_2_FD_89695 | JGI IMG/M metagenome (GOLD analysis project Ga0116231, IMG submission 89695) | Host-associated microbial communities from peat moss isolated from Minnesota, USA - S1T2_Fd - Sphagnum magellanicum MG | ecosystem: Host-associated > Plants > Peat moss > Unclassified...
AAAAAAAAAAAAAAAAAAAAAAAAAAAAAAAAAAAAAAAAAAAAAAAAAAAAAAAAAAAAAAAAGCAAAATTGGTTGAATTTGCACTAGAAACCCAACATTTCCAAAATTTTCCCAACTTTTTTGTAGGCAAAAAAAAAAAAATCCCAAAAGAAAAAATAAAACCTCATGTAAATAATTAATTTTTCTTTCATGATTTGTGTTTTATTATTTATGAGGAACTGAGAAATGAGGGGAAAAAACTTATGTGTTTTATATAGGTAGTGCCTGGGTATGGGCATGCGGTGTTACGGAAAACAGACCCCCGTTATGCTTGCCAAAGAGAATTTGCACTTAAGCATCTTCCAAATGACCCATTGTTCAAAATGGTGAGCCCACATGCATCATTTGAATAGTTGGACCTTTTTCCCAAAATATTTAAATTTTGATATATAACTCAATTTAACAATCAATGAATGTTTAGAGTGTTGAAATTCATTTAATAGGAATCAAATGTTTTTTTGTGCATCTTTTGGAGTTGGCTTAAGATTTCATCAATTAAACACATATATTAATTTTTCAAAAATTCAACTAATGCCTTTTTTTTTATTTATATGTCATATTGAAACATTTGAATGTGGCAATAATCATAACAGCCTTATTATTTTTGCAAAATTATTTTTCTAAATTAAAATAATTTCTTTGGTGGCCTGGGCAGGTGTCCAAAATATATGAGGTTGTTCCACCAATTCTTTTGGAAACTGGAAAGGTAAATGGAGTTACCTACTACTATACACATCACCCCTCACAATAAAGCAGTTTTCTCCAATGCATTTGGGATTTGAATCTCCAATTTTAGTTCTTCCTTTCCCCCCCTCTTTTAACTTTTTGAAAATCAAAATTTCAGAATTTTATTAGATTTTGTTGTCAAATTTTTATTTTTATTTTTGCATTTGGAACACCAAGAAACAAATTTGTGTATTTAATTACATCATTAAAAAGGTGAAAGAGCCCTACATCGGGCCTACACTAATTCACACTCTAAATGGGATTTTACAAACATTAGGCACCCCAAATTGAAATTTTCAAAAATGAAAATTAGAGTTCAAAATTCAAATATAATCAAACAGTAATTTGTAATGTTGGTTATATATTGTCCTACAACATAATCTTATGCTAGGAAAAAAGTACCTAGATAATCAAAGGGGGAAAGTCTATGCAGGTAAAAAACCCATGGCCAAATGTTGATGCACATAGTGGGGTTTTGCTTCAATACTTTGGCTTAAAAGAGGAAAAGTGAGTGTCACACCAATTTTATTTTTTTTTAAAAAAAACTAATTAAAAAGGAAATGCATGCATGATCTACTCTTATGTCCAAGTTCCAAAAGGTATTGGATAATCACAACAATCACAACTACATTTAGTCAATGCATCAATTTCCATTCTAAATACTAAATTTGTAGCCTTGAATCTTATACATAGTCCAAAGGAACTTATGCAACATGTGTCAATGTAAAAGCACACCAAGAAATTCTCTAGTGTATTTGGAGGGCACTTTATTGTCAAGAATATCCACTTGTAGAGAAGAGGAGAGATCTTACACCTACTCCTTTAAGAAAGTGGGAGGGATCTTATGCCTAACGAACCCCTCCTTAAGAAGGACACTCTTAAGGAATAGTCCTTAAGAATAACATCCCTTCCACTCTTAAAGCAAAAAAAGTTCCTCTACATCCTACACCCCGTGGTGATCTTGGCATGCATGCATGCTTAGGTTTTTTATGATATTGTTGCAGCTACTACACGGTACTTTTTGGAGTGTCAAGAACCATTGGTGTGCTTTCCCAGGTATGACATACTTATATTAACAATCACAACCCAAACCTTCAATTGCAATGCACCAATATGTTTTGGAATACCACAAAAACATGATTGTAAGTTGTTGTATCAAGAAATTGTTGTCTCAGCCTTGTATAACATCAAGTTGGACAATTGGGTGCAGCTGATATGGGATCGGGCATTAGGGCTTCCCATAGAAAGGCCCAAAAGTTTGACGTTTGGATGGATCGAAAATTATTGCCAAAAGAAAGCCAAAAAGTAATGTCATTATGTTTACATTCATTTTGTTGAGATTTCAACATGACTTAGATTGTGGTTTTCATCCCATGAATTTCATAACATTACTCCTTACAAGTTTTGTTCAGTTCATCAAAAATACATTTGTATGTTTATTGTTGTTGTTGCTTGTGGAGGATTTGGGAAACTGGACCATGTAGTGTTGATAACACCTTATAGAGCAAAATGGATTTCTGCCATTTTTTGTGATATTGAAAGTTTGGCCAAGTTTTTTGAAAAATTTAGCAAAATTATTCAAATTTGCAATTTTTTTGAAAAAAATCTTTAAAAAATTTCCAAAAATTCTTCCCAAAATGGAAAAAACATTTCACAAGAAAAAGCATTGCTTAACATTGTTGCAAGTATAGGTGCATGCAAATTTTCAACCATAGAGCACTAGGAGAAATTTCTTAGTGTATTTGGAGGGCACCTTGTATCCATAATATGTCTCTTAGAAAGAGGGGGGATATTATGCCTTCTCCTTTAAGAGTATGAGGGATGTTATGCTTATGAGTAGGCTTAAGAATCCTCCCCACATTGTAATTTACACATTAATGATCAACTATGCCTTACGCTTTAAAATGGGTAAAGGCTAATATGAGTGGGGGCCATTCCTTAAATGCGAGGCTAGACTCAACTATCACTATATCCTAAGCCCCTTGTTTTGAGAATGCGCCCACCCTAGGGCCTTACCTACACATGAGGACTTAGAGAAATTTCCTACCATACTTGGAGGTCACCTTATATCCATGCATATCCCTCTTGTTTAAGAGGAAGGATCTTTTGCGTACTATTTGGGAATGAGAAAATCTTGTAGAAACCAATAGAATTTTTTGGTGCAAGTTTTTTTTTAAAAAAAGAATATTCTGTCACAAATTCCTCTTTTTTGGAAAAAAAATCATCAAAAATGAAATAAAAATAAAAATCCACACAAAAATTGGCACAAATAATAGCAACATGAAAAGATAAATAATTTTTTATTGAATATATTGAATATTGCCAAATTTGGCTAAATGTTCTTACAGATGATTGCCACTCGAGCAACATCACAAAATTGAAAAAAAAAACATGCACACACTACCTTTTACAAAAAATTTAAATTTGAAAAACAAATCTTTATTTAAACAATTGAATTGGTTTTTGAAATTATACTCTAAGAATGAAAATTGAAAATTCTTGACCACACCCCCCCTCCAAAAAAGAAAAATAGTTGTGTTTGCCCCATGCATGTTTGATAAAACCTAAAATCAAACATGTATGTGTACTATCTTAACGCAATAATAAATTTTTATAACATAAAAGGCAACAACAACACAAACAATTTTATCAATTAAAAATTAATTTCATTGTATTTTTGTTATTAAATCTTCATCAAAGCCTTATTGAATTTTTTAAAAATAACATCAAATTAATTTTTTAAAATTATATATCAAAAACGAATTTTATGTTAAAATCTTAATTTATTTTAAAATTGACGTGTTTTATTTCAATCAATTCTTGCATAATTGTTCAAATAAATTTTTTAATAATCTCATTTTAATAAGATTTAAAGGAATTGAACTTAATTATTTGTATGTTTATCAAATAATAATAAATTAATCATATGAATTTTTTTTTTACATTTTATAGTGATATGAAACTTCATGATACAAAAAGGCAAGTGACAACCAAAAAAAAGGATGGATGGTCTTTATAACAATCAATTCCTAGCAAACATGTTTCTCCGTTTAGTTATCAAGTTTTTAGATGTCTACATCAATAGGTGGATGATTTTTTTCATCGATGTGTCAACATGGTGTGAGGAACAAAGGGCATTGGAAGTCCTCCTCTCACAATAGTATGCACATTTTATAGACAAAGAGTGTCAATGATGTCACAACATGCGCATGTGATCTCTATTTGAAAACGTGTTGTTGTAGTAGGTGAAGGTTCTTGTAAGTTAGGTGTCTTTTCAAAAGGTCCTCCCCTTTCCTTATTTGATATGCTTCTCTTGACAAGAGGAGGTTCAAGAACTTGATGTTCCCTTTGTGATTCATCTCTTTTTTTTTTGATCTTCTTGGACATAGGTCCTTCCATTTTGTTCTTTGTATTCCCCATTTTTTGAGTGTTTTGATTTATTTATCATTGGCAAGTTTTCATCATCATCATCGTATAGAGACATGATCAAATCAGTTACCCAACATTCATATTTTGATAAGAAACCCAACAAATAGATGGGTAGACTTCAAAACAACCCATCAATTGGATGGGTGCACCCAAAATCTACAGATGCGCATCCATTAGCTTGAGGCAATAATAAAAAACATCAAACATTGGTAAACACTCATAGGGGCCCAAATAAGGTGACACCAATGGTGATGAGAGAACATTAAACATCCTTCCATCAAACTTTGCAAAGGGTGTTCAAAAAAAAACAAAAAAAAGGCATGCAATGCACTATGCCATTCTAGCATACGGTTTCACTAATATTCAGGAAACCTAAAACCCTAAAGATTAAACCCTAACCCTAAAGATTGCTCTGAGACGGAGACTCAGAGTTAGGGTTTCTTGTCGCAGTGTTGTTTGTTGCCAGAGCGCATCCAGCTACGTACGTGAGCTTGGCAATTCCTGATACTCGCACGAGTGGAGCGACACGAAGGAGAGGAAGGGAAGTTGCGGTAATCGGGAGTGGAGCAGGCGGAACGCCTTTGCAGGAGAGAGCATGCTCAGCTAGTGAGAGAGATGTGCATAAAATTATGAGTGGACAACGAGCACGGCTACGCAGCTTGAGCGATGGAGGAGAATGGACGCACTCAAGCTCTGGTGAAGGGTATCGTTTCCTTTAGGTCTCTTACGCCGCCGCTTTCGGAGGAGACCTTGAGCGTGCTGGACTCATTCGGCTTCGCCACGGCCACGCCTGTGCAAGCGGCCACCATTCCACTGCTGTGTAGTTACAAGGATGTGGCTGTTGATGCCGCTACAGGATCCGGCAAGACACTGGCCTTTTTGGTACCTCTGGTGGAAATCTTGCGCCGTCTTTCTGAGCCTCTGAAAAGGTTTCAGGTGCAGTTTCCATTTTCAAACCTTACTGAAATTTTCCTGATTCTCGTAGCCATTGGAGCCCCTGAACCCTAATTTTCTATGCAATTTCTTCGGTTGGTTGGTTGATGGGAGAGGCAAGCACTAAGGACATCTTTCTGTTAGGCTGCTGTGATCACAGATTCTCTGATCACAGCAGCTTTCCATTATGTTTTTCCATAGCTAGCTATCTGTGCTCACAGTCATCTCACAGCTCTCCTGGTCAAATTATGACTCGCCATAAAAATGACATCTGTGCTTTTTTCACGAGAACATCCCAAAGTTCTTAAGATGATTATTTTGAAGGCACTTGCAGCTTTCCATTGGAAAAAGCTACTGTCCCTACAGCAAGAAACAAGGCCCTATGTCAATGGCTTTCCGTTAGGCTGCTGTGATCACAGCAGCCTAATGGAAAGAGACGCTAACTACATGTGGCATGCCAGATTTCTCATCATGAGGAGGTGGATTTTGTTTGCAGGTGGGTGCAATGATTGTGTCACCAACACGAGAATTAGCATCGCAGATCTATCATGTAATGGAATCCTTTCTGGAAACCCTGTCTGGCATCAGAGCAGTACTTCTTGTTGGTGGAACTGATATAACCCTAGAGGTAGCCAAGGTGAAGGAATGTGGAGCCAATCTGCTGGTCGGCACTCCTGGTCGACTGCATGACATCATGGAGCGTGTATCTGCCCTAGATTTCCGAAATCTTGAGGTTGTTGCCTAAACCCTAAACCCTAAGCTTTCTCCAACACTATAGAGAAAGCTTCTGGCCCAGTACTTTTGTGGCTATTGTCTTTGAGTTTTGGAACAGTGAAGGCTCCTGTGGCTCATTGAACTTTCATATGCATGTGCATTCGCAGCAGAATCCATTTCTGATACATCAATTTCTGCAGGTTCTTGTTCTTGATGAAGCAGATAGACTTCTAGACATGGGGTTCCAGCGGCAATTGGCAGCAGTGATAGCACGGCTGCCCAAGCAGCGACGGACTGGCCTTTTCTCAGCAACGCAGACAGAAGCAGTGGAGGAATTGGCACGAGCAGGGCTTCGGAACCCTGTGCGGGTAGAGGTTCGCACTCAAGCAAAGTCAAGTGCATCTGGTGCTAACATTAGTGTTTCTTCCAAAACACCAGCAGGTCTCACTTTACAGGTGTGTTTTTGAGTTGAAACTCATCACCTTCTGTTTCATTTTGCCTGTACAATGTATGTGCATCACCTTGGAAAATTGTCTGATTGTTTGAAGTGGCTTTCCAGCTTGAAGCATTTGAGTGTTGCAACATCAGAATGTGCATTCCTGATACAATGCAATGTGCTGAACTAATGGAATCAATGATGTGGGGCAGTTTCTGGAATGTGAAGCAGATGAAAAGCCTGCTCAGCTGATCCATTTTTTATCCCAGCATCTGTCCAGCAAGGTCATCCTGTAAGACAATCAATTTTTACCCTTCCTTTTGCATTATGTGGGTAAGCAGGTGTGGGGATCATTTTCTGTAATGCAAGATGTAGTCACAACTGACTCTGGAGCCGTCTTGTAACAGGTACTTTATGACATGTGCTTGTGTGGACTACTGGGGAACTGTTCTCCCTCAATTGGAGACTCTGTCAGGCATGCCTACTGTTGCACTTCATGGCAAGATGAAGCAGGTGAGCTGAGAATGGATGAACTCTAGTAAGCAATTTCTGGGATTGTTGTAACAAGGCGGAATTTAATTGGATTGATAACAACCTTGGTGAATAACTGTAAGGTTTGCCACAGGCTTTAGCAGTATCTACCTTTTGTACATACTGCTGTGTACGGCTTTGTTTAAAGAATAGTAAAGTTGATAAAAGTGGCAGTCCCCAGTTAATGGGAATAGATAAGTAGGTAAAATTGTCAGGTAGTATGCATTTTGTGTACACTAAATGTGTACATGAGGTTTTTTCTGATGAACAAGCATCCATCCTGCAGTCAGTTCGAGAAAAAGCACTTGCAACATTTGCAGCAATGGAAGCAGGCATGCTTATTTGCACTGATGTTGCAGCACGAGGGCTTGACATTCCAGGAGTAGACTGGATTGTGCAGGTATGAATCCGTTGCTTTGTTTCTTAGTGACTGATTTTCCTGTGGTTACTCTAGTATGATGAGGATGATAGATTTTGTGGACATGATCTGAAATTGGAAATTGGTGTTGAGAAAGAAGACTGATTGGTGTGGATGTGTTGGTTTTTTTGGGTTAAATTACAGTACGATCCACCACAAGATCCAAATGTGTTTGTGCACCGTGTGGGTCGAACTGCTCGCATGGGACAGTCAGGCAATGCACTTGTGCTCCTGCTGCCTAAGGTTTGTCTTTGTGTTGATCGATATTCTGACTTAGCCACACTGATTTAGCAGGTGTTCCCTCATTGACTTGATTTTTAAGCTGATTATTTTTTGTATTTGTGACATATTGTGGATATCTTCTGGAGAATACGGAGCTTTATATACAACTGGCATTGACTGGGGAGGAGCAATGTGGAAAGGAAGGTATTAGTGGAGATTGGGTGAACAATGTTTTAGTGCCATAACTCTCATGCTGTGTGAGTGCTGCAGGAAGATTCATATGTGGAGTTCCTCCACATCCGGAATGTGCCGATTGAAGCCCTGGAAAAATCAGAATCTGTCCCTGATGTTATACAGCTGGTTGGCACCAACTAAACCCTTGGGTTCCTTCAATTCTCTCTTCTTGTAGAATCTCCCTCTACTTTGCCTTACAAATCAGTATATATGTGTTGATTCCAAGGCATCTACATCCTGTTCTTGTGTGCATTATTTGTTGACTGGTGTTCTCTATTGGAGAACTGCAGAGACATTTAGGCATCATAATAGTTAGCAGCATAAGATTGTGGAACTGGCTAGTGTAGCTAGAGTATTCTCAAGCAGACAGTTTTGGTTTGGGGCTCTTTCATTAAAGAAGTCTCACTCCTTTATGATAGTAGAAATAGCTGGCAACAGGCCTAGGTCTTGGTGGTGGTAACTCTTGGCTGTAAAGAGCACAGATTCACTGTACATTTTTGCAGTTACGTGCAGCTGCTAAGAAGGATAGAGATGTAATGGAGAAAGGGTTGAGAGCCTTTGTGTCCTACATTCGAGCCTACAAAGAACACCAATGTTCCTTCATCTTCAAGTGAGTCTGTCTGTTCCTCAAATTGAAGGTTAAAATTGCTGCTCTCTGTTCAGAATGTGCATGAAGTTATAGATTCTCTTTTGCTGGCATTAAGCATCTGTGCTGATGTTGTGTGCTATCCAAGAATGGACATAGGCATTTCCTCCACTAGGAAGATGTTGGTTTTGTTGCCTTGTATACAGGTGGTTAGTGGAACAAGACCTGTGAAACCATTGCTGCCATACTTGTACTAGGAATGTTGCAATGGGGAGTTGGTCATGTAGATAACCCCCCCACCCCATTATACCAAAGACAAACCCATTCTTAGTTGGCCCAAGGACTTCCCTGAGGACCATTTGTGTTATTTTTAGCTCAGTCATAATCATTGTGTCAGTGTTGACATTTCAGATGGAAGGAACTGGAGGTAGGAAGGACTGCCATGGGTTATGGACTCCTGCAGTTGCCCTCCATGCCTGAGTTGCGGCGAGGTTTGCTATCAGTGACCAACTTTATACCTGCTGAGGGAGTCAATGTGGCCTCTATCTCATTCAAGTAAGACTTATCCATCCCTGTGTTTCTACCACTTTGCTTATCAGGGCAGTCAAGAGGCTTGAGTTTGGACAGATCCTGATCAAAAACAATTTGACTTTTGTCACTTTCCTTCACATGCTTGAAAGTTATAACAGATAAATGTGGAGGGGTTGTGGAAACAGAAAGGCAACTCCTTATTACAGCTCTCGCATAGTATAAACCTCTGGGGAATCTTTGTGGGTTAGTCTGGAAGTTTGCTGAATGAATGCAAACCGCGCAGCATCAGCCATAGCTCAGTGACATGTTGCCTGATTGCTTGACAGAGACAAAGCTCGGGAAAAGCAACGGCAAAAGAATCTTATCTTGAAGCCACAAAGACAGCCCCTTGCACGCACTCGTGAGAAAATGGATCATGCACCTAGAAAGGAACGGAAAGAGACTGCCGAAAAGAGGAGAGAGCATCAAAGGGCAGAGGATGATGATGAGATGGAGAGAGAATATAGGCTACTGAAAAAGCTGAAGAAGGGGACTCTAAGTGAAGTCGAGTTTGCAGAGGCTACAGGCACTGCAGATGAAGGTGAGATTTTGCTAGCATCACCAATTTCAGAAAAGAAGGGTCCTCATAATTCTAGTGTACCTGCTTCTAAAAAAAATAGGACTGCTCAGAGCCAGTCATATGGACTAAGTGGAAACCCAAGGACTCATGATAGGTTAAAGACTACATCTGTCTCAAAAGGGTCGAAGAAGCACCGTTTCAAGCAGAGGATCTAAATTCTGTAGACCACATCTCTAATCTCAGATTTTGTTGTAGCAATTTTGATCTATTGGAGGTGATTTCCATTGATTTCAGCGGGTCCCTTTTCCATCCTTGCACCCAAAATTAGCCATGTGATTATGCGGGCAATATCTCCATATTTCAAGCAGTAGTGTGGAAATTTTGCTGGACTATCAAATGTGTTGCTGCATTTCCTGCTATTCACTGATATGCTGTTAGTTATATACAGTAAAAAGGCCGATCAGATGATCCTCATATAGATAGTGTACCTGGAAGCAAATGTATTGATAAAAAGGGTAAGTGAGATGCAGAAACCATAGCTACGTGTGGAGATTTTTGCACAATGAAAGTGTCGGGATCAGAATCTGGCAGTGTCAAAAGAAGCTGCTAAAACCCTCTTCCCGGAAATTGATCTCTCAACTCAAATCCTTCAGCTGAAACCAAAAACTAGAGCCTTCGGTTGGGGATTGATTCTTCCAATTGTAGATCAAAATTCCTAAATCCTTTGGTGGGAATTTTTCCAACTGTAGACCATAACATTAATCCTTGGTTGGGGTTTCTACCAATTGTAGTAGGGAAAGTTCTTTAGTACTCCTTAGCTATATTTTGTGCTTTCAAGTTTGTAATTTCTTGTTACCTTTCTGTCAGGTCAGTTATGGTGGAAATTAATCAAAAATTTGAATGAAGAGATTTCTCAAATTTCATGATTAACAAATAGAAAAATTCAACATTTGATTGTGATTCACCAATTTAGCTAAATTAACAATTATTTGCATTATTTGTTGATATACATGTACATTAACAATTATCAAAATTCGATATTATAACATTTCCATTTCACAATACAAATTACACTTTTATGAAAAAATAACTTAATGTTTAATGTTCAATGTCCTCATTTGTAAACATCAAAAATCATTTTAAACAATAAAAGGCCATTTAAGTTCTTTTATATGAATTGATCATTATCACTAACCAAAACCATAGCATGAATATCCTTTTAAAGGTATCTCTTATGGCACTGGCATTTTGGCCATATGTAATGCACAATAATAGGATTTTGATCATCAAGTTGAAAAATTTTCATATCTAAGGAAGTTTGTTGTTATGAAATGAATATGTTCTTATGTCAGAATTATGACTTATGTTTAAAGACTCTCAACATCATCTCAAATATTTAGGTGCAAATCATTAAATTTTTTATGCAACAAAACATTAATCTTAAAATTTTCATTCTAAATTTAAATTATATGTTTACACAAGCCAAACAAGTCCTCATGTATCAAACATTTAAAGAATATTAGCATGCACCTTCTTAAAAAATTATCATATGTACCCCTATCTAATGGTTCATTAAATATGGCTCATCAAAACTTATTTATTTATGTTTATTCTGATTTATTAAACACGATAATTTTAACATTACAATAAATTGCAACCTAATTATTAATAATCTTTTCATTTTTTAATGGATCGTATTAACTACATTATAATGGAACACTCAAAATGAATCATAACAATTTTATGGAATACATTATTAAGATAAATCATATCACAATATTTAATGAAGTGATTGTATTTTATATTTTAAAAATGTGCCACTACCAAATATTCATTTATAAAAAAAAGATTAATTTCTTAATGTAAAGTTTAAACCATGATTATGAGAAATATTCCAACTGTGTTGTAACATTGAATGTAGTGATACTTATGTTAACTTTAGTAGAACGCATGAGTCAATAAATAATACTTTATAAAATATGATATCATGTTAATAGTTTTCTATAATAAATTTTATAAAAATTAAGAAGTTAAGTGTGTCAAGGGTGCGAAATGGCAAACAACTAGAACAAAATGTTGATGGAATAAATCTCAATTCACATACATTCCACTAAAAATGAATAGACTTTGAATCAAATAAAAATTATTATTTCAAAGTCTAAATACAATGCACACATGATGATTATTAAAAAACCTCCACTACAAAAAAATGTTTAATATTTAATTATAAGGTTTAAAATATCCTCATATTGAACATGTCATCACTAAACCTCATTCATATAACCATCAACATATTATTCCATAATCTACATTATTACAATCTAATTACAACATGTTAATTTTATTTACATAAAGTGTTATATAAGTTAAGTGTGTTCAAAAAATATAATGTGTGGCAAAATGTTACATAATGATTAATGCATCGATGTCATTGATGGCATTTTGATTTGGTCATTTTTTTTCATAGATTTAATTAAGGCCTTCACCTTCACCTCCAAATTATTCTTTCACTTGTGACCATGAGACATCATCATTGATTACTTATCATTGTACATTTGTTAAAGAATCAACCATGTTTATAGAACTTGTATTTGTAAATTGAATATGCAACTTGTATATGAATTTGGGGTAATAATTTGAACACAAAAATTATGTGTATATTTGAATTAATTTTTAGATGTTAGATATATAAAAAAGTGTTGGACAATTTTCATTTTTGTCTAAAAATCATGAATTCAAATTTAAATAACTTTCAAAAAAAATCTTACTTTTTAAGATATTTTTTCAAATTTGAAAAACTTTGATTTTCAAAACTCTAAAAAAATTGTTCATAATGAGTTCTTATTTTGAATGCATTTGATCCCAAGAACTTTTAAATATGAATAATTTTAAAACCATTATGGCACATTGTTTTGAGTAAAAACACATTAATAGGAACCAAATTAAACATAAACAATTTTTATTTTAAATGTTTACAAATTTCATAAACTAAGTTAAATTTTTGTTCTATTTGTACATCTACCTTTTTAATATATCAATTTAGCATTTAGATAAGTTTGAAAGTGTTCAAATGCATATAAAATACATTTAAACAAAATTTAAAGTTAATAGCCAATATTTTTCAACATAGTGGAACAATGTAAAAACATTATTTAAACATTGTTGTTTAACATTGTCTTTGGATTTTCTTACCAATCCCATCTTGCCACAACCAACTTGTTAACATTAATCATGATTTACAAGGGTGAACTATTAACTCCTATTGACATTTTTTACACTTCTATACGAATAATTAGATGTGATTGTAAATTTTAAATGTTAATGTTTTTAAAGTTAAAAATACTAGCACATTCAAGTTTTAAATAAAATTATCACATTTATTTTACATGTTAAGGTGTAACACAATTAATAACGATTTCTTTAATTTCAAAAAGGTTTTGGGTTTGAAATTTCATTTAACAAAAATTTTACACCTAATATTTAGTTTTTTAATCTTCAAAATTAAACTAATTATCAACTTATGACTACTCAAGTATTAAGGTTAGAGTCAAATGATATTTTAGGTGATTCTTGCAGAAATAGTTGTCATTAAAATAATTAGTTTGAATATTAATTTAAAAATCAGCTCTCTTTGTGATACTCACACAATATGAATATTTAATTTATAAGGCAATTCATATTCATCATGTTATATTTAATTTATGAAATTATTTATTAAAATATGTCAAGCCATTATTGGTGAGCCATAGAATAATGATTGACAAATTCATGTTTAATGACATTCTTAATTAATTGCATGATGAGTCATTGGATTGTTATAAATAATTAAGTTTTAAAGAATTTGATTATTAAATTTAGTTTGTTTCATTTTTAAAATGTCGTAAAATTGAATAATTATAATGATATATTGTATTTACTGTTGATGATTTCATAAAATGTTTTGAATTTACAACTTCAGAACTAATGACATCATGAATGTTTTCAAATATTGTTTTTGATAACAACCTACAATCCAAATGTTTGTTAATTTACATACAATATGTTAATATGGCGATGAAGAAAGTTTTATGTTGATGAAAACATAAAATTTTCTACTTATATAACAAATTACATAATTTACGAGTTTAATAAGTTGAAAGAATTTAGGAACTATCGATTTGTGATTAAGACCCTTGCACAATCACACCCCATGATGTTAAAAACCATCACATCATTAATTCACATATTCAAATTTTAATATGTGGGTCCCAAGATGAAAATACTACATGAAATGTAGGGGGCCCAAGATTGTTGTCACATTGTATTATCTTTTAGGGGTACAATGTTTGAATTTCAACCATGTCAATATTATCAAGGATTTTCACAATGTTTTTGCATATTATCGTAGGTCAAAACCCAAAGAAGTAAAATGCAAAAAACTAGATTTTTTTATGTTTATGATGTGATGTTAAAATATATTTGTGTAAAAGAATATACATCGCAACATACTAAAAAATGTAAATATATTCAAAAAATAATTGAAATGATTTTTAATCTTTATGAAATTTGTTATATTTACTAAACATTGTGATTCCATATGATTAGAAGAAGTTTGTGAGCCATGTGAAGAGTTCAATGATTATCATTTCAGGTGTAATCACAATCAAATGAGCCAATGGTGACAAAGGATTTAAGCACAAAGGGGCATTTTGTGGACATTTTGATTTTTTCAATAGAGGAATTTTTGAAGGATTTTTTTTGCAACATGTTCAAAAACTATTTCTAATACCTACAATAAATTATATGATTTGTGTTGAATTTTTTTGAATAAATATGAATTTTTTAAAAGTACACAAATTTTGCTAGATTCTACATTTCGTTTTGAAAAATGATCATAATTTCAAATCATGTTAAAATATGATAATAATTTTAAGTTTTAGTTTTTTGTATCATAAGCCACAACTTTGCTTATATGTTATACACATTATGACCCATTTACATCCACAAAAGGACTTTTGTAATTTGAACATTTTGAAATTATATTTTGAAATTCTAAAAATTTGAAATAACACAATTTTTTAATTATGAGTGTTTTTCATATGTGGATGGTAGGTTATGATCATTTCAATTTTCTACCCATCAAACTTCTTTATTAAAAGATTCCTTAGCCTAATTATTTTCCTTGATCAACAGAACATTACATAATGTTTGACAAAATTGGTAGTTGTTATGCCATTTGACATGATTTTTGGCTTGATTAACTATCATCACACCCTTTCACAAATGGGTGCTTTTTAGGGCGATGAAGATATGTATGTGGTAAATTAAGATTTTGACAAATAATCACTTTCAAATGAAATATGACAAAAAAATGAGGTGGGCCATTTTTTTAAATTCCATTTCCAACTTTTTTTGGTTAATTAATTCAAACCAAAACCTAATGTAATTTATTAAAAAAAAACATGTTTTAATTATATTGCATATACCATTACTATATTATTTATTCCTTAAGTTTAATATTAAAAAAACTCAAATAACATTAATTTTGTGAAAATCAAAATATAAAGCCCAAACACCCAAAGTGAAACTCAAAATTAAATGCAACACATTTTGAAAATGTATACTTTACACACATGTTATGGAATTGTTCAAGTTGCCCCCCTCCCCCCCCCCCCCGCTCCCTTTATTGTCCGTCCCTCGCCTCCACCATACTTCTCCTTGTGCTGCATGTGTTGACGT
>Ga0116231_10010359_pt1 | contig 15076 bp, 13 predicted proteins | sample S1TSphgellanicum_2_FD_89695 | JGI IMG/M metagenome (GOLD analysis project Ga0116231, IMG submission 89695) | Host-associated microbial communities from peat moss isolated from Minnesota, USA - S1T2_Fd - Sphagnum magellanicum MG | ecosystem: Host-associated > Plants > Peat moss > Unclassified...
GACCACCACGGTTTTCGTGTACAAACCGTCTCCACAAAGCATTGCAGCCGTCCGAAGGGTAGGAATGACGGTCGGATCGCATCCCTCTCCCACCGCACCAGAGGCGGATATAAAAACCTTCCCCTCCCCCCCACTAGCGAAAAAACCGGTGGTTATATAGAGGAACGTGTTTTCGAAAATTTCCAAAACTTTCGAGAACCAAGGTTCAAAATGTTAGAACTGGGGTTTTGGGTTTTCTCACGTCGGGTAAGGGAGTAAATACCCAAACTGATAACCTGAAGGTACACACGGCTGGTTCTAATACCCGCACAACATCGGTCGAGACCACTACGCGTTCGGGGTGGCTAGAGTGGCGTAGTCACAGGTGTCCGAAGGTCACGAGTACCACTAGTATGTTATAATTGTTTTATAATAATAATGTTCCTTTGAATAAGGGAATGCATTTGATTTGTCTCAACATTTTCGATAATATCGATAATTACATTTGCCAATAACTATTGTCATGGCTTTTATAAACCTTTACTATACCGTAGTCACCTCATTGGCAATGGAACTAATGTGCATTTTGTCAAGAACATTGAAAATATTATGAATAGAATTGTGTTACTTCATTATAGCCAGAATATTATAATTGCCAATTTGACCACTATTAGGAAAATTTTGTGGCATACAGGCTATTGCAATCTCACCATATTTTTTGACATTACTACGTTACTTCCAATTAATGTTCATGGAACTTTTTTCATTTGTATATTTCTCTGGATTAGGGGATTTTTCATTTATCAATCTTTTGGTCATTTAAAATTCTCATCCACTTATGCAAGGGATAGGAGGATAGTTTTCAGATGAAACACAGTTTCATAGATTATGTAATAAATCATATATAATCTAAGTCTAGTTTTACTGAAGTGAAAATATTGGGGGCACCTGTCAAATTTATGGGAGACATATGCTCAAATTTCTTAAATTTGTTCTTAAATTTTGAATTTCTGAAATACATGTAGAAAGCAGTCTGCCTTTAGCAAGAATAAGTCATATATCAAAACTATGTCTCTATTTAATTAGGCAAATATTTTAGGTATAAGATCTATTTCAAATGAACAACATGAATTAAGTGCCACAATCACTTGTTCAAGAAAATTTTGAATTGTAACAGAGTTCGTCACAAAATGAATGAAGGAAAGAGGTAAAATGTTCACCAATTGCTTATGTCCTAATATAGTTCTTAATTTATAAATTGAAGTTGCTAATAATCAATCCATCCAAGGAAAGAAATTCAACTTTCAAACTTTAGAAAGAAGGCACTGAGCTTTCACCCATCCCATGCCTTTGTAACACTCGTCGTGCAGCAAGAGCTGCTGCTTCACTAGTTCTGAAACTTCCTGATGCCATTATCTGAGCAAATTCATGGATAATTTCTTCTTGAACTTGTGCCTGCACACTTCCAAAAGAGTTGTTTGTTGAAGGTGCTGCCTTTTGCACACTCCGGCTTTTGTCACTTGAACTTGCTAGATGCTTATCCTCCAGATTGGGATCACTACCTGCTAAAACAAAATTAGACAACTTAAATCTTTAAACTCAGAAAAGAATTGGCCATCTTGACAATAGCAATACTCTGTTATTATCTACAATCTTACTTTTTCTCGAATAATGGGCTTCAACAGAAAGGGTTTTGGGCATTTAAATATGAAACAAAGCATTCAGATTCCCAAAGACTGCTTCGATTTTCCAAGACAACATTTCCCCTCTGAGGATGAACCAGTTTCAACTGCACTGGACAGTGATCTATATGAGAATCAGAGCTGTTGCAAAAACCTTGTTCCATTCACGACTGAACCATGCTGCCAAAGAAGTCACAGTGGATGACAAATGAAAGGAGAATGATTATGTTGTGGATCTTACTTTTAATTGCTGAAGCTGATGAAACTGACATTGGAGAAACATTAGGGGGCATGTCAGCAATATTCACTGAGCAAGCCTGTGCACTGGAGGCTGGTTGCACTCCCCTGACTCCAGCACCTGCTCCTTTGGAGGTAGCTTGTGGAAAGGTTGTTGTTGATGGCAACTGGATGTTTGAAAAGTTAGGCATGGCTGGAGAAACCATTTGCTGATGCATTGGGACTCTTCCCTGCCGCAGTGTAGCATCCAGGTTTTCAATCATTGGCCCTGCCAGACAAACAAGGAACATGATCAACATTCCCATGCCAGTTCAATCACACTACTGCAAACTCCATCACAGTGCTGCCCCACAAGAGACAAAGTACCGACCGAAATCTTCTGAGTTGTCCTACCATATCTGAAGCTTTAATTACACTACAATGAACTGTACATTCATTGGAAACCATTGCACAGTTATACAAAGTTTTACATTCATGATGGATTTATCAGCATTCCTTCCAGTGCACATCAACACAACTACAAATGCAGGAAGAAGCATGCTAATTGTCTCCTTGAAGAAAAGTTCTCAGTGTAAGGAGGTCAAAATAGACTGTTCAGACATTCACTAAAGAATCAGAACTCACACATACCATCCTTGTAAACCTTGTCAGCACAGAAACAAACGGACTGGTAGAAGCAGCAAACCATGCAATTCTCAATTGAAATCCATTCAACATAAAAGGGAAGCACAGTGATACTCACTTAGCATAGGCCCCATAGGGCTGCTCATGACATCCGCAGGCAGTCGAAGAATATACTCAGGAATGCCAGTTCCTAAAAGAAATTGTGACAACTCCTCTGAAAAGTTGTTGCAGTTGTGGCACATAAGGCTGTAGGTCTCCTGTGTATAGCGAGGCTGTATCTCCTGAAGATATTCCTCAAATATGTCTTGTGGTATCTGGGTGTATCCAAGTTGCATGACTTGTACTGGACTACCATGTGAACTCTGTCCAATTGGATTGTTCTGAATCCCAGCTCCAAAATAGTATTCCTTTCCATACACTCCTATAGCAGTGTGCCTGATTGGGAGCAAAGAATAGAAGAGTAAGTACTAAGTTGGACAACATGCAATTGATACAACATCTGAACCTTGTTCTACTGTTCAGACAAATCAATCAGGAAAAAAATCTGCATTCCTCCTCAACTCCTGTGGTCAACTTTGACAGTTTCTACACAACAATATATTGAACCATACCATTCTACCAGTTTATAAAACAGAAAAAATAACTCACCAAATTCCATCTATTCCCTTGCCAAGTAATTGCACTGAAAGCTGGCGTGCCAACCCTTGGCTCAAGTCATAGACATAGAGTTCCACCTTTTCTCCTTCCTGATGCATTTCAAGTGCATTCATGCTTAGTATTTCAATGCTCCCAGTGGGAAGGCAGATCAAGATCTCGCATTCCATCAAAGAGTCTATTTGCTACCATACCAGTCTGATCAGATCTACCTTCCAACATTTTGGCAGTTGCTATTCTCACCTCCTATAAATACTTATCCATGATACTATTCTATATTTTCTCTGATTAGACTGGCAATTTTTTTTCATTCCTGATGTTGAATAAGGTTCATGGTTGGTGCACTTGAGAATGGATGGCTTTCAGACTTGTGAACAATATAAATGGTCTCTTGTGAGATTTAAGATTAACATAGATTTAAAGAGATGGCAAAGTGAAACCAAGTCATTACCAAGTCCACCAATGATCTCACAGATAGGTGGAATAGCTCATTCGAGAATTGGTTTAGAATTGAGATACCAAAATTTTTGAGAAAACTTTCTTCAAATTTTAGATCCATACTTCCATATATATGACTGTGTTATTAGGTCACTACTTATCTACAATAACACGAGAGATTTCACATTCAGCTCTAATCAAGGACCTGGCAGTGAATAGCCAAAGAGACAAATGGCCTACTTTGCAATAAAGAGAACATTACTGCCAAACCAAATAGAAGAGAGTGAGAAAAGCAAAACATCAAAGAAAAGCAAGGCAACCAAACCTGTTCCATTGGCTACGTATATTGACTTTTTTCTTCAGAATGTGGAAACACAGAACAAAAGAATTCTTGCGCCTTCTGCAATAGCGGCTATAACCAAAACGTTCCGCACCTGGCAGATAGTTCAAAAGCATGACAAGAAACCACAGAAACCACGTAAACAAATCAGTTTTCCTACCAAGACAAAAATGGTGCTTCCCACCCTAACAATCTGACGGCAGGCAGACACGGCAATGCATGACTCCGTCTCGGAGCACCACCGCAGAACACCAGATTGCGGCCACATACTGAAAACACTGCCTCTAAAGCATGCACATGAACCAACAGTGGAAACATGCCCCTTCAGAAGCCAGTCTAGTGATTCATAGATTCATTCTTCGAAACCAAGAACTCTGCAAGAATCAATGGGAGGAAGGGCCAGTCTTGAACAAAATGCGGAGCTCGGAAGACTTAACCAAAAGACACGAAGAATAGGTTTTCTTTAAAACTAACTTATCACAAATATGTCATCAAATCTCGCTCGTCACGACATTCTCACGCACGCTTCAAAGACTAGGATTCAAGGTCGATAACGGACAAGAAAACACTACCGTTTTAAAGTGGAAAGAAACAAAGCGACAGTCGATAACCACGACTATAACAAAAAGAAAAAACCGACACAGCCGATCAACACAAAACAACCTGACATGAAAGGAGAGAATATTCGAGTCTATTCTTACCGCAGAAAGACTTGAGAATTTGGAGCTCGCAAAATAGAAGAGCTTGGGTGCGGAAGGGCGATCGCTAACGAGAGAGAAATAGAGAAATGAAACTGGAGCGCGGAGAGAGACAGAGAGCACAATCTGCTGCGACGACAGATGAGTGAAGGGAGGACTCTAGAGTAGCGAGGAGAGCAGTTGGGGACTAAAATAAGGTTTGATGCGCGTCTGTTTGGAAGATTCTGGAACTTCCAACGACTCTGTTTTGGAGGTGAGTTTTGTTCCTCCGGCAATTCCAGGGTTTTTCTTCCCGCCTTTTTGGTCCCCTTTTTTTTTGTGGGGGGGGGGGAGGAGAGGAGTGGTTAGTTTTGTGGATTGTTTTAATATAAATTCTAGGTTTTTTTACAAAAATGTTGCATCACCAGCCTCCAGCAATAATTTTTTTCCAATTTTCTGATACCAAAATTTTGGAGGGTTTTTCAGAAGAAATAGGAAAAATAGTCGAATTTACACCAGAACAAAAACAATTTTTTCCCAAAACTTTCCCAAATTTTCCAAAAAAACAAAAACATTCACTGATCACTGACAAAGTTTGTCGTTTTTCCGAGAAAGAAATTGGGAAATAGAAAATTTGGAACTTTTTATTTTCTAGTGTAAATTCCAAGTTTTTTTTTTTTTTGGGAAAAAATCTAAATCTTTTCAAGATCACAAGATTGAGGGGGAAAAAAAAACCCTGGATTCACTACAATTTATCCTTAACAAAAACTTAGCATTATTAATTCATAAAATGTTTGTAAACAACTGTTCAAATTGTAGAAAAATGGCAAAAAAAACTTGCCCCAAAACTAAAAAATATGTTAGAAAAAGTGATAAAAGTTTCTCAGAAACATTTTTTTTCTCTGGAAAATTTGCAAATTAACAGGGAAATTCGTGACAGAATAATGTTTGTTATTTATTTTGGAGGTCGAAATTCTGGGCAAATTCACCCCCAAAAGACATGACTGGTTTTTGTGGTGGGTTTGATGAATGGAAGGATCTGGAGTCTGGAATCTGTAAGTCGGGAAGTGCGCGTGTGTGTCCCTTTTTGGCCCACCAAGAATCTTGGATTCTAGTCCAAGTTAATGGGAAGCTTCTCACACAGGTTGGTTCAAAGTTCACCCACCGACCTTTCCAGGAACTGTTTTAGGACTTCGGAAGGCCCAGTGACAGTCTGTACTGGACCTTGCAGATTGTGGAAGCGAGGCGCTAAACACCCCCTAACGAGCTCTGTCCGGCGCTGGTTTCGCTTGTCGTTTTGCACACCTTTTTCGGCCTTGCACGGTTCTGCAAGAAACCATGCAACCCGGTTTTCGATGTTCTTCAGTTCTTCAAAAAAATGAAGAACGCTCTGCTGATCTTCACTGCCAAAGTTTTGGGCACATATTTTGCATCGCAGGCACTGGATTGGAACCCACGACATCCCTTGCATCAAATGTAGCAATGACGATTGGCTCACCACCAGGCACTTAGTACGACTTATTTTTTAAATTTATTCCACACACAAAGTCAAAATGGGCAAAATTTTTAAAACCCTGCGGCAGAACAACGCAGTTCTCCGCAGGGCTGCACTGTCAGGCCCGAAACCAATGCCGAACAGAGCTCGTTACTGGGTATTTAGCGCCTCGCATTGCGGAAGGCCGAGTGACAGGCTGTACTGTACCTTCCAGATTTCGCAAGGCCCACCGAGAAATTCGGGCAGGTAAGGGACCTGAAAATACACTATGAAAATTTGGGCTGGACTTTACGGCAGCCTAAGTGGCAATCACCCATTAGATGATGTAAAAAACATGGCTATCGTCGCTAAGAAGATTTTTGCCAAACCTGCATCTATGAAGTACAAATATTTAATCAAGCTTTTATATTTATGGCTACAAATTGAAAACCAAATATAAAAAGCTGAATTTTTTTTCCTTTTCTCTCACTTCTGGCTATTGTTTACTGTTTTATGTCCATTTTGGACTAGAGAGTCCATTAGACGAAAGGTAGATCATGGAGGATAGATTGTCCTCTGGTACTGGCAGCATGCCACAAATTCGGGCAAGGTGACCGTGTTCATAGTCTGCATGAGTTCAACAAGAATGTTCATGTGGGTGAGGGGTAGGGTCGAACAAAAGCGTTCCCTAACTTTCTGTGTATTTGGACAGATAAGGAGCAAGTGCTCTTCGTCCTCTACCTTCCCCAAGTCGTAGCCTTGACAAAGCCTCTCTACGTATGGCACACCCTTCCATGCACTTAGCACTGCCTCAAGCTATGTGTTGCCACATCGAAACCAGGCTAGAGTTTTCCACAGTTGGACACAGTTGATGTCACAAAAGTATCTTTCGCTTTCATATGACATACCCTTAAAGCGCAAGTATCTTGTTTGCACGTTGGTCCCAATCTCGCGATTGGTAAAGAGCTTTTCAATGAAAGCCAGTCGCATATTATCCTTCATCCTTTTTACATTCAACATTGTGTGGGGAAATCCTGGAGGGGGTGGGCTCCCAACCTCTTAATTGATCGAGCATCTCGTCGTAGATTTACCACCAACTAGCTACACTAGCCTTGCTAAACATGTTGGATGTATGTGCGTTGACCTAGGAATTGTTCCCAATGGTAGTTCAGTAGTCCCTGCTTGGAGCGCACGAGTCGCTGCAAGTTGAAGTGTTGTTTCCAACGGTGATTGAGCCAGAGGCAGAAAACTTGTCACCTCTTGGGGTTGGTTCTGGAATAGCCATTTTTGCACGGATCTAGCCCAACATTTTTTTCCCGCAACAAGCATAGCAAGTTAGGCTTCCTATGCCTTTCCTAAGATGCGATCTTTAGTGACCGCGCTCACACGATTATAGTACAGCAATGTTTGTCCCGATGCAAAGTGTTCAAAGGGGAATTTGCCAAATTCTGCCAGCACGATGAATGTGCTGGTTGTTTTTCACACTTCGAGTAGGGACTTGAGGAACCTTCGATACACCACTTCAATAGCCTTTATTATTTTTGGAGTCCACCCAAATCTCACAAGCATAACTTGCTGTGGAACACACCAACGTGTTGAAAAGGTCACAGCATAACTTGACATCCATAATACGTAGTTCTGCATAGCGACGATTTAGTACGAATAGCGAACACCTACTGGCAGTTGCTAGATGTTCCACTGCACTATCCAAGTTCGGGGTGGTCTCGAGTAAAATCCCCAAGTAATTGAAGGTTTGCACACGCTCAATAATGTCACCTTCAAACACAAACTTTTGGCATGGATCAACATAATTGAACACCATGACTTTTGTTTTTTTCACGTTCACTGTAAGTTCACGTTCAGCACATAACTGCTAAAGTGCGTTTAACTATTGTTGTAATCCCACCTCTAACTCCGATGTTAGAGCAAGGTCGTCTGAAAAAAGCAACACCCATACGTGCACATCTGCTAAGGTCGGTGCATCACATTCTCTGCCGTCTAAACGCCCCTTTAGGGCATCCAAATATAACCCAAACAACAGGGGGCTGAAAGGACAACCTTGTTTCACACCTTGCTGGCACCTGAAGCTGGAGGTGACACCCTCGTTTGGGTGGTTGATGCGTATGGTATCCTTGGCATACATCGCCTATGGACATCACAAGAAGTGTCCCTTTCACCCCAAGGCCAACTAACATTTGCCACAACACTTCATGTGGCACAGTATCGAACGCCTTCTTTAAGTCCACAAAGTAGAAATAGAGTGGCTTTTTTTTTGCCTTGCTCTGTTCTATCAAAGTTCGCAATATGAAAAGTTGGTCAGTAGTGCGGTAATCTTTGCGAAACCTAGCTTGACCCTTGGCACGTAGCCCATGTTGTTCAGCCCATTTGCTCAGCCTTTTGTCAAGGATCATAACAAATAACTTTGCTAAGATAGGCCCAACCATTATCCCCCTGTAGTTGTCAAATTTAGAGGCATCGCCCCCTTTAAAAAGTGCGTGGACCACCCCAGTGGAAAGGGCTTCTGGAAAGCCCTTTGTTAGAAAGCAATTGAACGCTGTCAATAGTGGCATGTGTAGTAGTTCTCCCGCATCCAAAATGAACTTAACTTTCATACCATCCAAACCGGTAGCCTTGTTCTTTTGTAACTTTTTCAACGCCTGAAGCAACTCAGCAAGTGTGATATCTACGTTCAGGGTGTGGCTACGTGGAGATTCGGTCACCTAAGTTGAATAATTGTATGGGTGGCGGAGACTGGCCAACTAACGTGCAAAAGCCCTCCAAAAGCGTGATTGCACTGATCTTGTCCATAATGGGCGACCTTGGTCGGTACTTTTTCTAGAACAAAGGTGCATCCACCTTAGCAAGTGCACACATATGTTGAACTCTTGTAGTTTCCCAGAAAAGTCTTTTCCTTTTTAATAAATTTTTGAGTTTATTTTTCTAATGTTTAACGGCATGTGAGTCGAGGTTAGCTTTCATCCAGAGCCTCAATTCACGTTTTGCTGTATGGCAGTCAACGTCAAACCAAGGTTTATGGTAGTGTCTTTTTCTATAACTCCCTCCCGAAGGCTTGTTGCCAAAAGTAGACTTTGCTACAACACCCATGCATTGCTACAATAGTTTAGTTAATTCATCTGCCCCCAGATGCCCAATCGAGTCAACAACCCATAGGTTTCCAAGATTCGATGTTAGGGCAAGCTAGTACTCTTCAACTTTTGATTTATCATAATTGAACCTAGGCAAGAATAATTTTTTTGTTATCACTGTATGTTGTGGTTCAACAAAGCTACAATTGATGTTCAATTGTAGGCGTAACGACCTGTGGTCAGAATCGCCCCCCATCGCACGGTAGCAGATGTCATCTATTATCACCTCGAGGTGTGTAGCACCTTGCCAAACTGCAGGTGAGCCAACAATATAATTGACAGTGCTGCGCCCCCCATTTGCCAAACAAATGAACTCCCTTGATTCGTCACCAAGTGTCCGGCCATTGAGGATGAGTAACCCAGCGTCATTGTATAGGTCCAAGAGCTCGCGGCCCTAACTGTCAACACTAGCATCACGATTTTTTCGCGTAGCCACAACACTTAGTTGCTCAATCTTAGCGAGCTCAAGCGCTTGTAACAGTTCACAAAGGTCATTAGTGTCAAGGGTATCTGGTAATGCTGTAGTATGTGCATTAAAATCCCCTCCTAATAGTACTATGCCCCCCAAAGTTTGAACTTCAACAATATCTGCTACCAAGTTTTGGAACAGGGATTCATTCTCGTGTTTGGAGCCAGTAGGGGCAACATACACCATGCAGACAAACAAGTCGGGGCCAGCACCCCTGCTAACCTGTAACCATAAATAAGAATCGTGACTTCCATTTTTCCACTGTGATAGGTTTGGTCTAAAGTGGCTACAAAAGTAAGCAGTAACCCCCCCGCTATGTTTTGTCACTTTTGTATTTCCCAGCTGCATAGTGCGTGCTACCGCAAGTGAGTTGAACCTTTCAACACGTGGCAAATGTTGGCCTTGGAAGTGCCAAGTTTCGGTTAATAAAACAAGGTCAGCACCCTGAAACAACTCTAGTATTTCCACCCCCGTTTCTAGTTTATTTACACCACCTTCGTGCATGTTCCATAATATCACGCATAGGTCTCTCTGGTCCCCATGCCCTTAGATAGAGGAGGGCGGGCAAATCTGAGTGTCGTTGACGAAATGCTCGGTTGCACTCCAGAATGTGCATTTGCCTACTACTTGGCCTCCTTGAACAGTGGCCACAACTCTAACTTGCGCACCTGTTGTGTGGGCGTGAGGTCTTCATCCAGGCCCAACTTGGTCCCTGCTAGGCCCTTGCGCCCTCGCAACGCAACTTGGCGATCCTCACTCGTTACAAACTTGAGTAGCACCACGCCGAGGTGTGCGCTTGCTATTGAAACCCTTTTTCGATTCAAATCTTCTATTTTTTATTTTGATTTCTGGGTGAATTTTAGCTATTACGGAAAAAGAAAAAAAAAAGGTTGTACTTCTAACTAGGGTTGGGGGGCATGTTAGAAATGGAATCAAACCCCGTCAGGGTGGTTATTTAAACTCATAACCATGGTCTGAAAAATAAATAAAGAACTAACATTCTGATATATAACCACAGTCCTAAAAAAAAATCAAAAAACCCATTTTGATGCATTACTGTGGTCCGCAAAAAGATAAAATAAATCCCATAACCTTGAATGAAAGAGCAATGTTTTGCCCCTTCTTTCATGAAAACTGTCAGGTCTTTGGGGGATTTGAAATGACCAAGACAGGTTGTTCTTTCTTTGATTTTTTTTTTCTTTCAAAAACAACCAAACCCAACAGTTCTTTATATAAATTTGTTTTGAAAAATCAGAATTAATTCTAGAGGTCGGATAGGTCTCATTTCTATAAGGCCATTGTCCCCATGGTTATTTGGGGGACTAGGGGCTTCACCATTGCCTCCACATTCTTGCATGATTGTTGCCTCTTTTTATTAGAAGCTATAATGGTTAGAAGTTCAAATCCACTTCCATTCTAAGCTCACCTAAGGTTAGTGTGCAACCTTCCTTCCTTCAACAAAGTAGGCTTGCATTGTTTTTGGAGCAACTTCCCAAGAAGGGAGTTATCATCTTCAATACTTCAATCAGGCATTTTAAAATGTTTGCACAAGCACTCTTTTTCTAGTGCATCATCTTTGATATGTTTTCTGATCCTCATCATGCTTGTCTCAAGTCCTACTGAGGCCCAAGTTCAAATGCTTAATTTTTCACTTTCCAAGTCTTCTTATCATTTCATATGGTCTCACATGTCTTATGTTTAGAATGGCACACTAGTTTGGGCTTCCCCTTATTGGACAACTTGTGGCCTTGTCCAATGTGTCTAATGGTGAGCCTATAGACTCAATGAAGATACACCTTTTGTGGTGTGCCCATAAGGGGAGTGCACAACTACCTAATGACAATGTTTGGGATACATTTGTTTCCATTGCCAAAGATGTTTGGTTTTATGTTTCCTATGAGTAAACACATGTTTTCCCATCACCCTCCTTCTAACCTTCACATAAATGAATTGATGTCATGTTCTTTTCAAGTGGGTTCACATTGTGGTTGATGTTATCATTGTCAATTGCTTTCAAACACATTTAGTTTTATGAATTGTCATTTTTGAAAAAAATGACAACAACAATTATGACCTAATCAAAGGATGGGTGTCATGATGTATAGTGTTGTAAGGGTGTAAATCCATAGTAAACTTTATTAAACAAAAAGATTGAAACCAGTCAAAGGTAGAAACTAATCAACCATAAAAAGATGCACACACATATATATAATGCACAAGAGGAGGTTGAGATGAAATTTTCATGTATCCCCTCCAGAACTAAGCCGAGAAAAGCGTGGCATGGTTTGAGTAAAAATCAAGGTGTTGTAGGAAAACATGATGAACAATACTAAATGTCGGCGAGAACTTGAGTGAGCTTTGGCTTGAGGTAGAAGAGATGGTATCCACCATTGCAATTGTCACAAAGCAGCATTCAATCAACATCATTTGTCCTTTGACATACCTAACATGGATAGTCAAGTGGAGGAATCCAAGTTAACATGATGATGGTAGGATCCAAGTTCAACAAGTGGCAAGGTGCATAGTTTTTGGATTGATCCCGAATTATGCGTCCATTAGCTCCTTGCAACTCCAACACATTTAAAGGCCTGATCGCCTTAATCCTCAAGATAGTGAGATCGAAAGAAGTGTCTAGGGTATCATAAGGTTGTCGTTGGAAATACACAAAGTCACCAATATCAAATTGTTTCACTTTAGGTTTGTAATTGCCACCTCATGTGTGTGCATACCGTAAGGTGTCTCGATGTTGTGTAATGGATAAGTTCTCCATGGCCATGGGCATAACCCTTTTGAATAGAGCAGCCCTCTCTGCGATGATCCTAACCCAAGTGGCTGGGGAGTCCAAGTCCACATCATGGTCCATTTGAATAGCAATGGAAAAGGGTAGAATGGGATGTCTCCCAAAAAGTAAAAAGTAAGGAGAGAAATGAGACAAAGAGGCATGTTTGAACCATCCTCTCTACAAGGCCATTAACTTGGGGATGAACCCTTGAAGTCCGATGATGGTCAATGAGAGCATGGTCAAGTATGTCTTGGAATTCTCCTTTGAATTTCGATCCTTGATTAGTAAGGCACTCAGCACAAGCCCCAATCCTACTTAAGACCTGTTGTAAAAAAACCTAGCTGGTGTTATGTGATGACTTGTCCGGCAACACAACAAGCTCGACCCATTTTGAAAAATGCTCAATCATAATCATGATGTAGACATTACCCCTGGAGGTCTGTGGTAACTCTCTAACTAAATCATATGACCAGCAATAGAACATGCCCTGAATAGGGAGTGGAAAAAACGTGAACTGTCGAAAGGAAAAGGAAGTTCTCACTCTATCACATTGTTCACACCTAACAATGACGTTTCGAACTTGAGCATACATACCTCTCCAATGGTAATGAGGAACGAGAAAGTTATAAGTATGCTTAATTCCAAAATGTCCAAGCTCCGAGTGTACCTTTTGAATAAAGACCACCATTCATGTGGTGGAGGAACTACTCTATTGCCTTGTGGTAAGCATCGGATGAGGTGATTGTCCCTCCATGAGTTAGACTGTTGTTGTATGTGATCCTGCTGACTTGATGTAACTTGGGAAGGGTATTCCCCATGCTGAAAAAACCTCAGAGTGTCCAAGTCCTCCCATATATCCACAATGGGATGCTCAACCAGGTTACATTGCAACAATGCAAAATAATTAGATGCATAAAATACATGTACTGTTGGAATTTGGTCGAAGTTTTGCCTAGCCTCTGAAAAATCTTCGAAGGTAATGAGGGGTCTCCATGACATGGTATTTGCATTTTGATGCGTAATACTAGGTCGGTGAATAACTTGGAACTCATACTCCTAAAGTATAAGTGCCCAACAATTTAATTTACCAGTAAGCTTGTCATTGGTCATCAACCACTTGATAGGTTAGTGGTCAGTATACAAAGTGAACTTGGTGCCATAAAGATAGGGCCTAAAATGTATGACAGCCCATACTACAGCAAAACACACCCCTTCATGTGAAGAGTAGTTGTTTTCAGCCTTGTTGTTACTTCAGGATGCATAGGTGATAACATATTCCTTGCCTTCCTCATTAAGTTGGCCAAGAATAGCACCAATACCAAAAGCACTCTAGTCAATGTGTAGAATGAGGACCTTGCTGAAATCAGGTCTTCTCAGAATAGGGAACTTTGAAAGCTTTTCCTGGAGTGTGTCGAAAGCTTCTTGAGCCTCTTCACTCCATGTCCAAGCAACATCCTTTTTTAATAATGCATAGAGAGGAGGAGTAGTAGTACTAAAGTCTTGGACATAAATCCTATAATAATTACATAGTCCGATGAAGCTCCTCAAAGTGTGAACATCAATAGGATTGGGCATCTCCAAAATGGCTACTACTTTGGCCCAATGAGCCATAACACCATTTGGCAGAATTTTGTGTCTAAGGTAGACTATTGAGGTGACAACAAACTCACATTTTTTAGGATGGATCTTCATATTGACTTCATGGAGCCTTTTGAATAACTCCTCAAGATGAGCTAAGTGTTGAGGAATCCCTTGCTACGCACTAGGACGTCATCTATGTATAATTTCAAGAAATCTGCCCCATCGAAAACCTAGTCCATGACTCACTAAAAGAAGATAGGTGCATTCTTTAATCCAAAAGGCATCACAAGCCATTCCCATAACTTGTTGCTTCCATGGATGTCATTTTTTTGCAATCCTCCATAGCAAGCACAATGTGGTTAAAGCCCTACCTTAAATGCACAATTGTGAAGATGTTTGAGTTTCCAATGTTATCAAATAATTATTTAGGGATGGGCATGGGGTACTTGCCATGAAGTGTAACTAGGTTCAAAGGCCTATAATCCCCGCACATCTTTTTCTCAATTCATAATCTAGCCGAATCCTTCTTTGTTGGCATTATTGTAGCAGTTGCAAAATTAGAACTTGATGGCTAAATGAGACTAGCCTCATGGAGCTTTTTGCATCTTTCATCTACTAGTTCCCACTCATGCCTCCTTTGATAAATGGGTGCCTCATTTATAAGGTCTAAAGAAAATTGCATGGTCTTACACCTACGTAAATCTTTCATTGAGAATGCGAACACATTTTCATACTTACACTAGAAGAAAACTGGGTTTTTGTAACCAACCAATTTGCGACTAGTTGCGACTATTTGACATTTACAACTACTTTTTGCATTTGGTCTTGCTTGCAACTACTCTATGACTAACTTGCGACTAATGGATTTTATCATCCTTTCATTTGGATAGCTTTCAACACAATTTCCATCCAAGAAGACCCTTTTACCTACCATTAGTTGCAAATGTCACCAAATGAGTCGTAGCCCTGTGGGTATTCCAAATGTATTATACA
>Ga0116231_10010360_pt1 | contig 15075 bp, 5 predicted proteins | sample S1TSphgellanicum_2_FD_89695 | JGI IMG/M metagenome (GOLD analysis project Ga0116231, IMG submission 89695) | Host-associated microbial communities from peat moss isolated from Minnesota, USA - S1T2_Fd - Sphagnum magellanicum MG | ecosystem: Host-associated > Plants > Peat moss > Unclassified...
GAGTTGGATCGCGACGAGGTCTAAACCAAAGTTGTAGCCCTCGTCGAGATCTTTTCAACGCCATGTCGCACGCTCAAATCGGACGTCGGGAAGAGGTCGATTCCTGACTTTTAGTGGTCGGGAGTCAAACTGCCGGCCCTTCTTTTGCCCATAACTTGGGCTGCAGATGTCTGAATTGCCAATGCGAGGCCATTTTCGATATCTACGTTTCAAGACCTTTCCAATGACACCAAGAACACCCCAATGCGAGGTGTTGTGGGCCTTGCTGTCGAGCTCTAAATATTCGGGAGTCCCGGAAGACTCCCAACCTCCAACTTTTCCAAGTGTTGGGCTTCACCCCCACACTTGGCCAAAGTGGGGTTGCGACATTAAAGGTTAGAGATCAAATTGTCAAAACGATTCCCAATCACTAAAACATTAAAAAAAAGGTCAAATCAACTCTTGGATATGTTGTTGAACATTTCTAAAGCTACAACTTTGCTCTTGCAAACTTTCCAATTAAAATTGACATAAGGAAGTTATGAGCCCCTAAAATGACAAGACTCATAATTGACAACTTTAGGATTTGAGTCATTCATGATCAAGTTAAAAACCCAAATGACATGAAACCTTGATAATTTGAAATTATTTTTCCCATGGTTCAAATAATAACACATGTAAATTAATATTCAATAATAAAAAATTCTAAATTCCACCATTACCATTATTGAATGTTGATTTTCACCCATTTTGATTATGTTCCAACTTCCTAGGTTTGTATTTTTTTTCCAGTGTTTCACCCTTTATATGATTTTATTTGTAATTTTGATTTTCAATAAATACCAAAAGTTGCCATCATGTTACCATTCGTTGGCGTTATGAACATTATGAAAATTAATCAATATCATTTCCATTAAGGAATGTGTGGATATAAACAGTGGTTTAATGGTTTAAAATACACCAAGACATGTTTTCAAATGAAACAAAATGTTGAATTTTAGAACATTTAAGACAATTTGCAATCATGATGTGAAGGTCAAGAATTATAATTATGATTTAATATTCATGTTTCAAAACATAAATAATGATTATTTAATATGCCATTAAGTCTAAAAGTGTAGTTGTTGAATGAAAAAGTGAAAGCCATTTGAGTGGGAATCATGCATTTTAAAATAACAACATGCGCAAAAAATCTCAAGGTTTTCGAGACCTTGGTGTGATACATGGTGATAGTGGGTTGAAAAACATATGATTTGTGGTTAAGATATAATTGATCTAACTAAAATATTAAATCTTTGAAAAATATAGAATTTGAAATCAAGAGGCAAATTTTGAACATGTTTCAACTACATAAAAAATCATGGGAATATATTAAAGTTATCTGTAAAATCACCAAAATTCAAGGTTTCACCTTGTGTTTAGCAAAAACTCAGGGTACAATAAAAACACTAGGTGAACTAGAACGAAGGAAAAAAATACAAGGTGAAATTCAAAAATGCACCAATTTTAGTGCTTCCTTGAATTTCACCTTATCTTTTCTAGTTTCCCTCTTATGCACATTGACAATAACAACTAACCTAAATAGGCACATAAATAGATAGGTATCCAAAGTGCCCTAGGTGATGATCCCCAAGCTAGTCATAAAAAAATCCTCCCCCAACCCCTCCAAACATCATTTAGCCCTTCCCATCAATGTTTGTATTTTGTGATGTAGTCACATTCTTTGCCATCTATAGGAGGATTTCACCAAGTTTGGCTACATGGCAAAGAAAAGTTATTTTTGTTATAGAATTTTGTTGAAGGAAAAGATAGTTGAAATGTGAGGAACTCCCCCTTTTTCCTCTATTTTTTTGTTGAGTTATTGAAAATTTTCATAAAAAAACCCTTTGAGAGGGTCAAGGGGTTAATCTTAAGGTTGCCATTGGGTGAAATTTTGTAGTAAAATACGTTGCTTCCAATTGACCCCCCCCTAAATAGACCTAATGTTTTTTTTGAAAAACATTTGTGCCCCCTTCCCCCCCACTTAGTTTTATGAGTTCATGAAATAACCCTGCCATCCCCACCTCCCCTAATGTTCAATTAATTGACTATCCAACTTTTGGACAATCAACCTAATCAAATCCTGACTCACCATGTGTTTCCCCAAAATCTTTAACTCATGGTGATTTTATGGATGTGTTGAATTGAGGGTGAAAAACGAAATACAATGACAAACACCATGAATGACTTTACAAGATTTAGGGTGACTTTATGGATATCTTTATTATAATTTTAAAATTTTATTTTTTTGTGATTAACTTGTATCACTAAGAGAAAAAGGCCATTTTTTAACCAACCAATTTTCGACTACATGTTGAGTTGAACTTGCCTTTGACTACATAATTATATTTATTTCAACAAATTCCACATGGCCCACTTCATAACTCAACTTAGTCAACTTTTCAACTAGGTTGGTAAGTTTACAACATTGACTATCATTGCCAATTACCATTGATTTTTATATTTAATTAATAAATTCACAGTTGAGTTATAATGGAGAGATCCATTTTCAAAATTTGTTAGGTTCTATCATATTGACCATTTTAGTGTCTTGGTTAGCCTTGTTTATGAATGGATGACTGTTGGAAAATTTGATGGATGAAATAATGTCTGTGTTTCCCACCACAATTCAATTTTGATTTGACTTTAAGTTCAACTTAATTACAACTTTTAACAACTTTGTTGTGACTAGTTTCCAACATTGGTAATTTCAGAACCCCTTAATTTTGAAGTCAATAACTTTCATTACATTGCACCTTGCAAATAGAAATGTTAAGTTTGTTGGAATTTTTTTTGTTTCATGGTGTCCAGATGTGATCAAACATTAGAAGTGGGAGAACACAAACATCTTCGTCTAAAATCATTGGGCATGGTATTGGAGTGGTTAAAAAGTGTGGAACATTAAGTTGACATGTCCTTGCTTATTGAAACAAACTTCTACATCCTAAATTTCTTCCTTGGGATTATCTTTCAAGGCTAAGTTGTTTTGATTCATTGAATAATAATGATTCATCCCTAGATAAGAGTATTACACCAACATTATTTGGAATGGTTGGTGCATTTGACATTGTCCCTCGTGCATCCAACACACTTCCATACTCATTTGTGCTAATGTACTTCCCATAGGAGTTTAGGAACATGCACTTGTTCCATGGCTCCTTATGAAATATAACCTTCCACCATGGGTTGAAAGAATCATTGGAATAGAAAACTTGTTGGACTTGTGATGGAAAGACAAATGGTTCATTGTCATTCACCAACATATGTCGAAAGTTGGCCATTAAAAATCCAGCCTCATTTTGTTTATAAATTGGATTAACCCAATTATATAATTATGGTTAATAACTAATAAATATTAATTAGTTAACTATTAAAATAATTAACTATTCATGAGTTAATATTAATGATTAATTAAAATTAATTTAATATCTAAAATTTAATTTAATAATTTTTAAATTTAATAATTTATAGTTAATATTCAAAAATTACCAACTAGTTAATAATTTTTTTTAGATAATAAATTAAAAACCTAATTATTTTTATTTAATTAGTTGATCATTGGAATTTTAAATTTTTTATTTTAAAAAATAAAAAATATTTTTATTTAAATGTTTTAATATATAGATAATTACATTATTTTACAAGTAATTGCCAAATAACTAAATAAATTAAAAATTATACTAATTAATTTGATTTTTTAATTAATTAATTAATTATTAAATAATTATTTCGTGAAATATTAGGTATTTGCACACATGGCATGTGCTAAAGGTTTAGCTTAAGTGTTTCATGGCTTAGCTTTGAATGCACCTTAAGTGTCACATTAAACATTTAATTAACCTTAAATGGTTAACCTTAGTTTAGCCTAGCTTAGAACTAATTACAATTTAACATTTGAAAATAATAATGTTATTAGATTAATGTATGTATTTGTCTCAATATTTATGGTTAATGAAATCTTTAAATAAGTAATATTATTAAATTTTTATTATTTTTACTAATTTATTACAATAAATTACATATTTTTATGAAAAGTATTCCTTATTAGTTAATGTTATTTATAATAATTGGTAGGCGACTAAATTAGTTAATTATTATAGGTAGTTTTTGTTTTAGTCTAATTAGTAATTGGATATTAAATACTTGGAACCACCAAACATTGAACATAATCCTAAGAACCATTGCAAATTTTAATATTTTTTATTTTAAAATTAAATCAATAATGATCTTTATGTCATTAGAAGTGCAAATTGAAGGAATACAAATTTTCTCTACACACCAAAAGCAAAGGAGCAAGGAAAAAAACATGAAGAAGAGTAAAAGGACATTTGTGATATTTTGTCTTAATTTTTTTGAAGAAAAACTTTAACCAAATTTATTTTTAAACCCCATATCTTTTTCATTTTAAATCCATTTTAAGTGATTTAAAAACCTATGATTAGGGATATACAAGACCTTTTTGTCCTTTAAATGTAACAAAACATCAACAAAATTATCTGAACATTCAAAACTATGATATTTTGTTTCAAATGTTTTGAAAGAAAAATTGTAAGTAAACTTATGGTGCATTATAGTTACACTTTATTTGATATTAGACACTTAATTAATTTCAGATGGTTAGCCATAATTTAGCAAAGCCTAAGCACCATGTAATAAAAATTTCAGTTATAATTTAATTGATATTTTGTTTCAAATGTTTTAAAGAAAAAACTTAAAACCCTATTTAGTTTCAAACCCCATATCTTTCTCATTTTTAGTCTCTTTTGAGTGATCTAAAACCTACAGGTGTATCAATTAGATATTTACAAGACCTATTTCAAGTCCAAATGCAACAAAAAAATGACAAAAGAATTTAATCTCAAAATTCAAATTACAAATTAATTTCAATCAGGGTAAATAGGCCTACCACCATACACTTAAGATTTCAAAAAAAGTTGACTTTGTACACATTGTTCTTTTATTTGTTGTTAAAATAAATTTTTTAGCCTTCCATTAAACACTTCCAATCTTACAAAAAACATTTAATTGGTCAAAAAATGAAAAGGACATGGGTTGTTTTGTGTCATGCTTGGTGATAAATTTGTTGAAATAATTTCGAATTTTGAAATTAAATTATTTTTTCATTGTTTAGTTGCATTTGGATTTCAAAGAAGTCTTGTAGATCATTGACACACCCATAGCTTTTTTAAATCTCCCAAAACAAATTTAAAATGAAGAAGATATGGGGTTTCAAACTAAAGAAGTCCAAAGTTTTTTTTTTCAAAACAGTTGAAACAAAATATTACAATTTCAAATGTTGAGATTAAACTATTCTCTTATTGCTTTGTTGCATTTAGAGTTCAAAGAAGTCTTGTAAATCATTAGTTGGTGCACTTATAGCTTTTTAGATCACTCAAAATGGACTTAAAATGAAAAAGATATGAGGTTTCAAATTAAAGAAGGTTTAAAAAATTTCTTCAAACCATTTGAGACAAAATATCAACTAGAGTGCAACAATAATTTTTATCCCATATTGTTTGTCATAGTTTCCAAGTTTGTAAACTACATAATGAAATTGGTGCACCAAGTGTTTTCATAAGGTGAAGTTGGCACCTCAAACAAATTAATGAGAAAGGTTTGACTTTAAAAGCCACATGGTGAAAACAAAGATTAGATAAATATACTTATATACCTTAAGTCTAAGTAGCACTATGGTTTACTTATTTACCTAGGCCTACTTACCTACCTACTTACTTAAGTTTAGGTTAGGGAGGTCTATATAAATAGGTAGGCCTAGTAGATAAATACCTATCTATTTATTTGTAGGTGAACCTACATATTTAAACCTAAGCCTACACATAGTTTCAAGTAGGGACACATGTCAACAAACTATTGCTTAGATTTTTTTGCCCAATCAATTTGATGACCTAATTAGAATGTAGTTGAAATTTCAATTCATTTTTTGATGACATCATAGTTTATTAGTGGATGAAGTTCATCCAATGGGAGGTTACCCCATATGACAATTCCTAAAGTTGGAAAATAATTGAAAGTTCAACTTTGAAAATTGGATGAAAGTGGGTGAGTTTCATCCAAAAGTTGAAAATGTTTCATCAATTAAAATGGTCCATCGCTTTTAATTAAAATCTTGTCACCTCAATGTTAATTGAAAAATTAACATGTGTAGGTATGTTTCGATTATGTTGTGAGTTCAACTCAACATTCTTAACTATTTTGGTAAGTAGTTGAAAATGTCATTTTGAGTTGAAAATAACATTTTCAACTTCAAAATGTAATTGAAATGCAATTAAAACCATAGTTGAAACCCTCAATTTTTCTTTTAGTGTATGGTTTTTAAAGTTTTGCCTATTTGAATTTGCATTCAATTTACTAGCATTGGGGTATTGCCCACAAATTAAATTGTTTTTTTTCTCTTCTTCCATGTTTTTACCACCTTTACTAATTTCTTTCTTTTTCTTATAAAGCTTCTAGAATAATAAGTCATCCATTTTCTTATGAATTTAATTCAATTAATGGGCTATATGTTTTGAATGAACAAAAGTCCACAAAACTTCAATTTATAGTGTTAAAAATTTGAATTTCTTTAGTACCATGGGTTCAATGGTAATAAAATTCATGCATCAAAAGCAATAAATTCAACACTAATAGTAGCCCACTTACATATTCCAAATAATATATACACCTTTAAAAAAAAATTTGAAATTTGAAGAAAAAACTATGTTAGCGATTTATGAAAATATGGTTCAATCTTGACCATTCCAAGGTCCCTATTTAAAATTTGATTATGAATTTTGGGGGAAAATTTTCACATAAAAGTTTATTATTTGATGTTGCACCATATATTAAGTCCTTATAGATAATTTGGAATGGAATTCAATATGATTTATTTTTTCTACCATTCTAGTCTATCAACTAATCCATATTTTTATATTTGAAAAGTCCATTATGAAAAGTGTATGTACTTTATTGAAAAATAATTAGATAGGTATTTTCATAATTAAGTTGTTAATGTATAATCAATTTCAAAATTTCAATTTGATAAGATTTATTATTTGCTATAAGTGTTCAAAGAAAGGGCATTTTGTAGAAATGGGCACTATGATTCAAAAAGTGAGTCAACTTAGTGTGCATTCACCCAATGACATACATTGAGAGTAATCCCTAGAACATGGGATGTAAAACATTAATGATTCAATAGATTCATAACAGTTTCAATATTGTTTAAATACATTTGATTAATGTAATATAAAAGTAGTTTTAGCATATGTTTGGAGAATAATTAATAAAAAAAATTCATGTTAAGAATAAAGTATTTTTGAGTATTCTTAATCTTTATTTTTTTTCACAAAACTTTGTTCTTTGAAATAAATAAATTTGAAAATTACAACACCTATAAAAATAATATAATTAATTTCAAAGATGCCAAGATATTATGGTAATAAATAGAATGTAAAATAAAAATGACATCCATGTATAATAGATTATGTAATAAACAAGACAAATTATTTTCTTCTAGTAGGTCATATTTGCATAAAGGACATAGATCATATAATGAGTTTAATAAAACATACAAACCATTTGATCTCATCAAACTATGTTTGTTTTATGTCAACATTTTCATCTTGGATCCTTTTTTGTAATGTCAATAATATTTTTGTTTCCATAAATTGCATGGATATTTTAGATCCATATAATAAAAATTCATCAGTTTTTATATTGTAAATTCATTAGGATTTGTTTTTGTTATAACCCCACTTTGAGGGAAGTGTGAGGTCACCACTCACACTCCCCAAAATGGGACTTGGGAGTCCTTCGGGACTCCTGAAACTCAAAGCGCGATTGTAGGGACCAAAACACCTTGCACTGAGGTGTTTTTTATACCGTTGGAAAGGTCTTGGAGTGTAAATGTCCAAAATGGCCTCACATGAACCATTTGGACATCTGCAGCATAAGTTATGGTCGAAAGAAGGGCCGGGAATCAAATTAGCAATTTGACTCCCGACCACTAAAAGTCGAGAATCAACCTGATCTCGGTGCGTGCAGGTGAAGTACGATGCACCGTCGGAAAGCTCTTGAGGAGAACTACAACTTTGTTTCAGACCTCGTCCCGATCCGAGCTCAGGGCAAGAAGTTATGAACACCCAAAGTCCCGGAAGTCCAAATTGGGATAGTTTCGAAACTTCACTTTGGGAGTCCTGGGAAAAAGTGTCATTTGAATGCAAGTGCGGTGGAGAGACGCAAAGAATACTATATCGGGGAAAGTGGTGGCTTCCCCCGAGTCTGGGCCGTGGTGAGTCAAGTGAGTCCAAGGTTGCCCATGGCTTGTCCCAACACCAAAAGTGTGCAGAATGAGTTCTAACCAACTTGTTGGTTGGATTTGGATGCAGGACCAAATAACTAAGTAGTTTATCTCTCTTCCTACTTTAATCTCGAAGCTTTCAGCACGCCCCTCTCACCCCCTTTAGTGTTGGAAGCTGGGAGCGTGCCTCGAATCCCTCGCATTTTTCCAATTTGAGTGATTTAGTCCCAACTTGGGGCTAACTAAGGACTTGGGAGCGCATTAGTTTCCATGCAATGACATTTATAATGAGGACAATGTTGGTCATTTACCCATATAATTAATGATGTTTCAAATTGAAATTCTAATGAATGAATTTTTTAAAAAATTAATGAAAATATCACAAACTTAAACCATCGCAAATACATAAAAGGTTCATTTTTATTCAATAGAAGATTCATGCAAAGGTTTTCTATATATTTATGATAGGGAAATTTGGATTTTTAAACATACCATTATTTTAGTAAATTGCTAATAACCATTGATTTTGTCACAAGAATTGCACAAATTTAGTTTTGTTTATTTATTCATATTATGTGCAAAATCAAATGCCATTTTATGGTTTATTTTCATTCCTATTTTGTGTTCAAAACACATTTTTATTGGATCATTACCAAATTCATGAAATGATTTCACATTTATTTCTTCCCCTTTGTGCATATAAATCCTACATAATATTTACATATTTGTAAAATATCACAAAAATTTATACAATTTATGATTTATGAAACAATAAAAGAAGTAAAGAGGAAATTAAGTATGATGCATAGTATTGAAATCATTCCATCATGGTTGTTTCCACATATGAAATGCAATTTACCATTTTTCCATTTTCACCTTTCCCATCTGCGTCTTTTCATTTGTTACCAATTTATTGAACATTGTTAGCATGTCCACATGAAGCTTAATTTGACAGCACATGTTCCAATGTCAATGACATGACATGTTCAGATAGTTTTGATATAAACGAATTTCAATTGAAGAGTAATAATGATATGATGCAATGTGTAACACGCAATAAATCCTCCTTACTTGCACCAAAACTAAAACAATGAAAAAACAAGAAAAAGACAAATATCCTTGTAGAATAAGAAATTTTTTCAAATGTTTTTGAAATGAAAGACACTAATTCATTCCTACATGAAATTGAATCATGAACAACATTCCAATACAACTTGAATTGAATTTGAATAAGTAAACTAAATTTCATTCAAATTCATTCATTGAAATTTGATTAAGATTCAATTGCATTGAATTCAAATTCAATTGGAAAGAAATGGGATGTAAGTTGGTGGAAAGGGTATTGAAAATCTTCATGTGAATATGGTATTGTAGAAAAAGATTAAAAAAAAACACAAATCTAGAAAGACCCCTCTTCATTTGAAAATGGCTTAAACAAAAAATAGTATGGACTATCCATTTTATAACAACTTATGGAATTTAAAGTTATTCTACCTAAGCCAACTCTAATGAATCATTGTTATTGAAATTTGATAATTTGTTCATGAATGATTTGATAAATAATAAACACAAATTCACATATCCACTTTGATATGGAAAAAGTCAAAATAGTGGAAAATCAAAACTAACTTTCCCAAAATAAAGAGGATAAAAGTTGAAACCGAATTTCAAGGATTTTTTATATTGAACCCCATGTCAACGTAACAAATAAAAATAATTTGATACAAACATTGAATTAGCAATGTGAATATAAAACCCATGTATGCATATTGTAATAACTAGTTGGTTGATAATAACATGCTTAATATATTTTTTTGGTGACATTTACATTTAACAATTAATACTATTTTACAATTTGACGTTTTGTTTCTTGAAAATTGGTGTTTAAGCAATGATGATAAAGGTTAACATATTAAGGACAATCATACGTGATGTCCAATGGTTGATTACCAAAAAAATTATCCAATTAAAACAATCTTCTATTAATTAACCCCTTGAATTCAAAATGCAATAAATGACACACTCCACAATTACAAAGTTAATACTAGTTATTTAGGATGCATAAGTCATCAATAGTCATAAATGACATCCATTAGCTAATTAACAAAGGTTCAAAATTAACAAAGGTTCAAGTCTTCTCCTTAAGTGACTTTTGAAAATGTAAGAGATCATGGTTCAAAATTCAGCAATTCCATGTGCCATGTTTTAGATTTTTAGCTTGGCAAGTAAGTATTTGTCAAAAATATTGACAATTTCAAAAAAATAGTTAGTGATAACCACATTAGGTCCCACAATAACTTAAGAAACATTTTACATAACAAAAAATAAGATCTTTATTTGTCTGTATGAGGCTTAAATATACTTACATAGCTCCCCCTATTTGTACCTACCAAGTCCTACCTACTTACTATGGTTACATATCTATTTTCCTCTTTTTTTACCAACCTACATTTATGCTTTAAAACCTTTCCCTTACTAATAACTTGCAAGACTAGTTGTATTCCTACATGGTATGAAATAGAATATAGTCATTGTCCCTCAACTCTAAATTCAATTAATTAAAAGTTACAAATATAAGCTTTTCAAGAAATCAATACATCATCATATTGGCCTTTATCTGTTCCCATTCTCATCACATACCATAACATTTGGGCCAATGACACTTAAAAGTTCACCCTTGGGCCAATTGAATTTAACTCAGAATTGAATACTTTTGAAAGTTATGTCTCTTAGAGACTTGAAATTTTTTGGAGAGTTCTACCTCTTTGAGCTTTGAAGATCAATTTTTTGTGGTTATTTATGACCCTAAAGAAGATAGGAGTTTCAAGTTTAGTCTATTACTTGTGTTACCTTCTAGTTCTAGGTTTTGGTAAAAGCTCACCACATTTGCATGAACATAACTACCCATTGTGTGCCTAAGATCTCCCTTCACATTATAGTTGTTGATCAAAATAGATTTGGGACACACATTTGGATTCAACTATATCAATAAGTCATTGGAATTTGAATGCCACAAGTAAAGCATTGCAATTAGGACCACAGATTGGAAACACTGCAATTAAAATTTTGATTATAAGGTTCTCTTTGTATTCATACTTGCAAATATGTGGTGAGAGCTAGTCCTTAAAAGGAATTTTTGTCATAAAATTAATCCCCCTAATGTATATTGAACCAAGATTCAAAATTTTGCATCCAATGGTTACAATTGTCTTCGTTTTCAATGGGTAAGTGCTCATTGATGCTAGACATTAGATACCCACCCAACACAAGAAAACACACAAATCAATAAAGGAAAACATTTATGATTTTATTCATCTAATTACTAATAAGTTTATATACATCAATTTAATTACATTCTTTGTGTATTTATTTACCTCCAATAATTTCAGTCAGAACTCATTTTGTCAATCTTTGGCTCCAAGGAGAGTTGAGAACATAAGTGCGGTTGCACCAACCTTGCTAGTGTACTTTGTGTTACAGCAAAGCATTAACTTCAAGTCAACAAGTACCTATGAGATTGCAGACAAATCTTCACATCTTGACGATCCCACTGCTCACAAAGTAAGCTGCCTTCACCTTCATTGTCAATAGCAATGATAAGCTGCAATGCCGATGCAACAAGTTCATCAGCTCCAAATCATGGTTGTAGATGAGTATATAATAAACCACCCAAAATTTCAAGAAAGTCATACAAATCCTGTGCCCTGAGTTTCTGTCACATCTGGAAGTAACAGGAAGACTCAGTCGTCATTGGTTAGCACTTGAGAACATAGCTAATAAAAATGTCAACAGAACACAAGTCAAATAGACACAATAGAGAACCACATAAGAAAACTTACCATCTAGGGTCTTCAAGGATTGGTAGGAAAATACACAATCGATTGTGAACACCCATTGTCAACTGTCTCCTTCAACTGAACACAACAGCCCTTCCTTCCCAGCCGCAATGCAGGTGCAGATAGAGCAGTAATCACAGACCACAGTCACAGAAACAAGAAAATTGCGGGCACCATAGAACCAGCTGTCTAGCATGGCTACAGCTTACAACCCCTAACACAAGAAAACTGCCAACCCTAGAAAAGACGCACTGACGTATGGCTCTGGTAATCACCCTCACCAGAAGCCCCTACCTAATCCAGTATTTCAATAGTGAGCATCTCCCTTACCATAACAAAATACATACTGCATAGAGAGCTGTTAGGAGGTGGTCGACTGGATCCGTCAATGAAGGCCAGACAACAGCTCTAGGTTACATAGACATGGGTCCAGAGTTTTCACACAGTGACTATCATCACAAAAGAGGACAGGAAAAGCAAGCAACAGCAAACCTCCCTCACACAAATTTAAATTAGCAAAAGGTTCCTCACTTATCATCAACCCCACTCTTGCCATGGGTGGATTCAAATGGAAGATTGCGGAAACCCCTACAAGGTCAAAAATCTGCATTTCTGGAAGGTTAACTATCTGCATTTTCTTATGGCATTTCAAATCAACCTCAGGGAGTGCATCCAATGCAGTTTAAGAACATATATATCTATGAAGGTGATTACAGAGAAAACTTAAGAAAAACAATTAAGATGAACCAAATAAATGTTCTATTCATTGTGGCCAAACCAAGACACAGTCAACAAGGATGAGTGAAGCCATAGCCCTGTGAGTGCCACTCACAAACTATCAAACAATCATCTTGATCATGAAGGGCAGTGATTATGTGACACTAATCCCCACAAACTTCATCAGCTCCTTACAGTGGGTTTAGATAAATAAATAATAATCTGCTCAAAACTTGGTAAACCCATGACAACATTACTGCAACCTACACAAAGAACAATACTAGAGGCACACACATTCAATTGAATGATATTTGTGTTGTTCACAGGACCCAGTGAATACATAGCACCAAATGAAGGACTACATAAAAAATGTGCCAGTCTCAGCCTGTGCAACTTCAAGAATCCACATGAGAACAGGCACTTTCAGCATTAGCTCTGCACCACAGGTCAACCCTGCAAAATACACCAACATTGAGGTTCAGTAACTTGGTGGGATAAGAAAATTCAACCTCAAGAACTTGGTTTAGTACTCCCGATAAATTTTCAACTAAAACCCTCATAATGTGTGGAGTTGGAAACACAGACAAGCTCAAAAGCCTCAACTGGAGTCTTCTTTGACTTACCTTTTTAGCTATATTGCTTGACAGCCAGTCGAGACCTTCATACAAACCCTCTCCAGAAGTGGCACAGGTGCTCTGAATATACCTGCAGGCAGGAACATGTGAACCAGTCTGATTTAGTGAGAACCCCGAGTGCCATAAGAATAATACTCCATGAAATGGAGGGTTGACATAAAGCAATGTCAGATGAAAAATATGCTAAATACGGGCTGATCAACATTCAAGAAATATCTTCAGAAGTACTAAGAACTTCTGACTTATGAATTAAGTCAACCTGAACAGAATAGATATATGGCTTGATATTAAGACTAAAAAGCTTTCCAATCTGACAACATTCCAATAAACAGAAGGAAAAGAGGAAACTATAAAGAACACAGAAATCAAAACCAAAACTGTTGAGTGTATTGAGCAAGACCAACAGTCACACACATGTTCAGAGACCTGCAACAGCAGCTACCATAACATCCTCACTAACATCATCAGCTCCTTCAGTGGATGGAGGTGAATGTGGTGCATTAAACAATGTACTGAGATTCTGACACATGACTGGCAGTAACAAGAAAACTCGGCCATGATGCTGGCTACAAGCAAATAAGAAACTGGAGTTAATTCATGCAGCTGTTCAACCATTTACACAGCATCCCCCTCCTGTCCTCACTTATTGTGCATTGAAGTAGGATTTTGGGCCACTCTTTCGCTGACGATGAAAGTCACTAAGGCAAAATGTGAAGCATAGAGTACAACAAAACAGGACCCCAAGGGAGAACCAAACTTACCAATGGCGTTGGCGCAATGAGTGGAGGCCAAGCTTGTCAGTGATCTCTGCTGCATTCATTGCATTGGGCAGATCCTGCTTGTTTGCAAACACAAGCAGAACTGCATCGCGCAGCTCATCCTACAGGAGCACACAAACCTAATATGTTAGGTTCTGGACACTGAGACAATTTCCAAACTCAGCTGAATCCTGTAGAGGCTCCACTCCCACATAAAGGAAATCCTCTAAATATGTTTTCCCTGCACCAATTCCTAAATTATGACAGCATTACATACCTCACTTAACATCCGGTGCAGCTCATCTCTTGCTTCAACAATACGGTCTCTGTCGTTGCTATCTACCACAAAAATTAGACCCTGTGTATTCTGGAAGTAATGCCTCCACAATGGCCGAATCTGTCCACAATCATTGGAGATGGATGACCATTGTAAGTGTGAGCACAAGCACCATCTCAAACCAAGCCCTGAGTTAGAGCCACTTGGACTTTGGAATTCTTACCCATATGAAGGTGCATTCCTAAAACTGTACACACCACTCTACATGAGAATGTGTATACAAAGGGAGTCTAAGTAACTTCACACAAACACAGACTGCATGCCACCAGTTCATTGTTGCAGACAGACATGGAAGTGCTGCACTAAGTGGTTTCTCTACCTAGAAAGAGTTGGCCTTCTGAACCTGCTGTCATTACTTGTTGGGACAACAGAGTTATGGTTGTACCTTATCCTGACCTCCCACATCCCAAACAGTGAAGCTGATGTTCTTGTACTCCACAGTCTCCACATTGAAACCTGATATGTGCCAAAAAAA
>Ga0116231_10010361_pt1 | contig 15074 bp, 10 predicted proteins | sample S1TSphgellanicum_2_FD_89695 | JGI IMG/M metagenome (GOLD analysis project Ga0116231, IMG submission 89695) | Host-associated microbial communities from peat moss isolated from Minnesota, USA - S1T2_Fd - Sphagnum magellanicum MG | ecosystem: Host-associated > Plants > Peat moss > Unclassified...
CGTGTGGATCGCCATAACGTACGCCAATGAAAAAAATGGGGGGAAAGAAAAAAAAAAAAAAAACACAGACAGCTCCAGACTTTAGACTGGCTGTCCAGAGCATCTGGAAAAGAACCAGGGCAAACAAGGGGTGTGTCACACTGTGGCCTTGCCATATACATTAAAAAGTATCTTAAGGCAAAAGAAGAATTATGGAAACTCAAATATTTCACCATGCAAATATAATAATCTTCAAAACAATCCTCTAAAAGAAACCAAAATCCTTCAAGATATTATAACTCTATTATAACTAATCTCAAGTTTCAACACAATCCAAAATATCATCTTTCAAAAAGCCTCATGTAAAAATAGACCTATTTTATTACCTTGGGGCCAAAATCCCTTAAGCTACTATACTCTCTATAATGAATCTAAACACAATATCCTTGCCTTGGTACTGGCCTTGGGTCCCTTCCTCCCCCCATGGTTCCTGCTGTTACAAGGCATCATGAATGGAGAGGGGGTGGGGGTGTTTGCCTCTGGACCACTCTGGATAAATTTCTGTCCTTTGGGAGGTGGAAACCTTAAATGACAGATATGTTGGGTTTTCTTCTTCTGTAAGTTTCAACAATAAATTACAAGTGGTTGACAAAGTTTCCATCACCTTGTACATGGCAACTAGCAGCTGGGCTGTAAGTTTACAGACCAAAAAAAAAATTAAATAAAGTCCAAATTATACACACCTCCCTAGCTGCAGTGGAATGGAGTATCTGTACATGCAGCCCTTTGGGAAATCTCCTTTGTCTGCCATCAAACAATATGTTATAACCAACCAGTGTTGTGCGGGGTACTCAGATCCAAGTGTTAAAATCAGCGGTTCTGGATCTGGGTATCGAACTCAGATCCCAAGTGTTAAAAATTGGCAGTCGTGGATCTGGGTATTGAACCAGTGTACTCAGATCCAAGTGTTAAAACCCAACAGTTCTGGATCTGGGTATCGAACCAGTGTACTCAGATCCAAGTGTTAAAACCCAATGGTTCTGGATCTGGGTATCAAAGAGGGTATTGGTTCTTGAATTTTGAAAATACTGGAATATTTTCAGATTGAGGCAATTGAACCCACATTTTTTTTAATATATGATTATTTCAGCAAAAATCTGCCCATGATCAATCAATTGGTTAAGGGCTTGTGGGTTTTTGTTGGTAAAATAGCAACTGAGCTTAACCACTGTGGTTAGTTAGGGAACTGAAACTCAATGGAAAAGTGTCTCCATTGTGGTGTGACTTGTGAGCTTTTGGTTCACTCTGGCTTGGTTTTCTCCCTTTGTTTTTTCCTTCTATGCAAAACCTGAATCATCATCCATTCTAAAGTCATGTCTGCTAGGCTACTAGAGGAGGGCTCCAGATTCAATGACTCTACTGGGAGGAAGAATCATCCCCTCCTCCATAAACAAAAAAAACATATATTTTGCCCTCCATGAGCTCCAGAGACAGCTGCTGACAGAAATGACAATAGTTGTTGGAATGTGTGCTTCATTTGCAACACTTGTTTAATCCCTTTTCAATGGCTTTCAGAGATACTCAAAAATCTTGTTCTCTTCTGCAAATTTCTGTTATGGATTTGGTGCCTATTCCACCTCTTACTTAGAAGCATCATTACCTTGGAAACCAGAATTTGTCCACCAAAAATGATTGCCCTGTTGAGAACTTGGTGTGAAGTCTACACTCTGCACCTCAATGGGGCTGTTCTGAGAATGAATGCGGGCCAGTAGTGCAAGGTGGGACCTGGAGGCACCTTATAAAGTTATAGGTAAAGTCGCCCTCTCTTTCACCCCCTATCCCCTCTTTCAGTGGTATCTGCAAAGTATGGATATCTTATGAAATCTCAGTATGAAATGCTGCTGAAACTTAGCATTTAATGCATAACGTTCGAGAGTAGTTATAGTAGTTGTACAGGTAGGAGCAGTGAAAATATATGTAGCAGCCGTGGAGACGCTCGAGAAAAAGGAAAGACAGGATGAAACTCACTCAACCACCAAAATTTGTGGAAAAACTAGTTTGGATCCCAGTTATTTCGCTTTGTAAAATTTTCATTCTCAGTTACACATTTGATGCCCTATTATGCCGAAACTGGCTGTTCTCGCCCCCTAATCGCCTGACTTTACAGATAACTCTTATGTGTAAGGTTACTCTTCTTTTTTTAAAAACCTTACCTTGTGTATAATGTGCATCCTCTGTTGTTGCAGCTGAAATGTTGACAAGGGCAAGCTACCCTATGCATACACTAAAAAAATTCTCCCAATTCTTTATGTAATGTAAGTTGAGCTAAACCCCATATTTTAAGCCAACATTGTTGCAACTAATGTGTGTTACCTACACACATGTTGTCTAGATCTCCCCATAGCCATGTATGGATGAATTATGTGACCCAACACCCACCAATGCACCATCCATTGTAAAGTACTCAGCTAGAATTTTTAGTATCATATATTTCTTTCAGGTCATGGGAAATGATCTACCATTCGAAGCTATAGTTTATGCCATATTGTGACCAAATTGATCATGGCAATATGACATACAATAGGAAGTCAGATGGTTGAAAATTTTAGGGTTAAATGATCTAACCCTATTACAAGTTTCAAATTGCAATCTTTAAACTAGATCCATAGACCATCTATTTCAAGTTTAATGAACTTAATTAGTTTTGATTTTTTGTTTAATAATCCACAATTATCATGGTGTTAATCTCATCTTGTTTTTATCAATTTCAACATGACCATTATTTTCTATCTTAATGATGAAATTATAATAGTTTGTTAGTGGTGTGATTTTCAAGTTTTTTTCAAAAACCCATGAATGTTTTCAAACAACCCACCCAACACAGGTTCAAACAGCATCCTTAAGTTTGCACATAATTCTTTGTTACATCAACATGAAGCTCATTGACACCAATGAGCTGAAATCTGTTTGAAATACTTTGCCCATCTCATGATCATCCAAAAATGGTGTCATTTTCTCTTCTATTGTGTTGATCATAAGCAAACTCAAATCTTGTTAAAGCATACTTGCTCCTTTCATATCTCCATGCTCTTACCCCAACAATGTATCTTTATTCCAGCTTCCAGAAGCCCACATGACCGGGAACTAGCCAAGAAAATTGTAAGCATACCCTTGAACCGTGTGTGATGTTGTGGATCTTTCTTTTTTCAGCTACAATTTGTGAATAGTGGCCATATCTGCAGCCTCTGCCAATGTGCCATCCTCCACTCTCTTCCACCAATCAAGTAGGAAGTTGTCAGCTACAATCCGGAACCATGGAGACAGCTTTATGCCATCCTCCCCTGCATCAGCCTTGCGTATAATTTCCTTCAGCTGCTCTCTGTTCACGTACTGTATGTCGGCAACTTCCTCTGGGTTGGGTTGAACTTTGACATCACGATGCAGAAACAACAAGTAGTCCACTGCATCAGGAGACAAAGCAAAAGTATTTAGGGGAGGGCAACTTTGCTCATCATGCCTGTTAGAAACTTTGCATCTCTAGAGTTCCATGTGAAAGCTTACATTCATGCTCGCCCCACTTGCCATCTGAAGCAGCTTTATAGTGTATGCGGCCTAGGCATGTGAACTCATCCACAGGGGCATCCTCAGCCACAATTCCAAGCTCATCATAAAGCTTTCTTTGAGCAGCATTCCTCACTCCTGCAATACTCAGCAATGCTTTGAGGATCAGAAACTCTTACTGTCATCCCCAGAGAAGCAAAATCCCTGATAACTGAACACCAGATTTCTGACCTTCTTTTCCTCCCAGGAAATGAAAGCCAGGAGGAGGGTTTAGCTGTCAACATCATACCAAGGTGGCCCTCTTGGATCAGCTCAGAATCTCGGTATAGAGGATGACTACAGCAAGTATTGGTCCACACAAGGGGGAAAGTCACTTTTGTTGACGATCGCTTCTGTAACATCATCCACTTTCCAATTCAGAATGTATATCGCAACAAGCATCATATTAGTCTGTCTGTCTGTTTGTCTCAAAGGGCATGAGAGGCATGCAGCCAAGATATATAGAGTAATATTTGGATACCTGAAGAAGAAGCTCATTTTTGGAGTTGAACAAGAACACACTGAATGCTCTATGCAACAAATTCTCAGCCTCAATCTTCTCCATGAGATGACCTGCCACTCAACACAACATATGAAAAAAACTGAAAAAATAAATAAATCAAGGCATCTCTACAAAACATTTCCCAAACATTAGTTCAGCTGCATTCCATGCCAATGCAAGCAGCAAACTGCAAAAGAGTGTGGAGTCCATGCCGATGCAAGCAAGAAACTGCAAAAGAGTCTGTGAGACATTGTAGCTAGAAACTCACAATTGTACTTGGAGTCATGTCCTACTACATTGTCTTTCTCATCCACCAATATGCACCTGCATGCATATTATGATCGGGTGGCATTCAACATGAGTCATGAATCAAACGCCAAAGGATTCAAAGGACTCAACCAGCACCACAAAAGCTCAAGAAAAAAAACCAAAGATACAGCAACGTCTGCAGTAATAATCCATAGTATAATCTTTCTCACACATCCTGTAGCATCCACTCCTAATACACATTGTTATTTATAAAAAAAAACAACAACAACAACCCTTTCCTTAAAAAAGAAAAAGAGAACAAAACTGTTGAAATAATTCATGCTATAATCTTCTTCACATATCCTATGGCATCCGATCCAATTACGCATTGGTTTCTTATATAAAAAATACGACGACGACGACGACGAAGACGACGACGACGACAAAACCTTTCCAAAACAAAGAAAAAGAAGACAAAACTGGTGTTTTCAATGAAAAGGAACAAAAAAAAAAGGAAGAATGTAGCAGCAGCAACTCACTCATCCTCAAACATGAGACGTTTCTGCACCGGATCCATGCCTACTTCCACTGCCACAGCCGTCTCCTGTTGCACACCAAGCCCCATCACCGATGACGACAACGACGACGACGACGACGACGAAGAAGAAGAAGAATGATTCCCGAATCCCCTCTTCTCAGCCCCCCTCCTCCTCCTCCTTCTCTCGCCTTTGTTGAAGCTCGCACCCGAAACCCTACTATCCTTGGCCTCTAAAACCCCGGAACAACCACCAAAAACGGCAGGCGAAGAAGAAGAAGAAGAAGAAAAAGATTCCGTAAAGAACCCCGCCGATGCACAAACCTCCTGCCCTTTTGTTGTGGCTACGAGAAACGGCTGCTGACAACAGAGCTTGCTACTCAAAGGCGTCCTCGTGGCTGCAAGAGCACCAGCACAAGAGAAGGAGGAGGAGGAGCAAGAGCAAGAGCAAGAGGAGAGAGAGAGTGGCGAAACCACATGAAGCAGCCTGCGCATCGCCATAATGAGGGCCATAATGAGACCCAAACAGACCTTTGCAGTGGTACCCAAAATACTTACTCTTCAAAACTTTCTGGCTTTTTACCAAGCTTTGGAACAAACCCTAACTTAACCATTTCTGACCTTCCTGCATAACCCCCCTGCTTCCCTTTTTATATACCCTAGCCTAAGGTCAGCTTCTACATTGACCAAAATGAATTTTTTTTTAAATTAAAATTTAAAAAAATTAAAATTTACTTTTTTATAAATCAATTTAATTTTTTTTTATAAATTTGAAAAAAAAATCATGATCAAAGCTAGGCTACTATCATATTGTTAACAATATATTGAGTATATGTGAAATTATTCAGAATTATAGGCTATGATAATTAATTAGTTATTATTAGGTTTTCAATACATTTACCTAAGTTCATATCTTTGGCAAATATTCATTTCACTATTTTTTTAAGGATTTTTTTAATCAGGAAATGAAGTCCCTAGGGTATAAAGTAATAATAATAATAATATAGTAATACAAGGGGGCAGCAGTGCTGACATTAGATTAGCAATGGGTTATGTACTACCTTCTTTTTTTTTCATTATCTGCCCTTTGGCCCGATACATCCTTTTCTCAAAATACATGAATGGATGGATTATGCCCAGACACATATTTTTATGCTGCCCCATTTTACACACTTTGGGTTCTGTGATGCACACATCTTGGTTGGACCTCTGACGGGCAGCAAGCGCACTCAGACCCAAAGTGGACCCAAAGTAGTGTGTAACGGGTAGCACCAAAAATGTGTCTGGACACTTCTGGAAACATCTTGGACGGGCAAATGGGCAGTCTGGGAAAAAAAAAAGAAGCAAGCAATACTTTTGTATTATCGTCTGCAAATAAATAGGGCCCATGGCTAATTTAGTGTCTTCTACTTCAGCACATGTCCTCCCCCAATAATTAATTAATTAATTAATTTTGAAGATTCCATTTCGAAAATAAAATATTTTCTAATATATTCCAGACCAATTCTTCATTTTCCTATTTAACAAAAATTGGTTCTTTGAGGGGAAAAAAAATGTATTTTGAAAAGTTCAACATTTTTTTAAAATAATATAATTTGTGCACACCCTACTATAATATGTCATGCGCTTCTCAGTTCCTACCCACCCTTCTAGGAAGAGGTAATTCGCCCTGGTCAAAAATGGCGGCAAACCTTGTTAGAAATAAAAAATTTCGTGCAGCCAATGAGAAGGCTCAACATGCACTAAAGGACGGGTGCTGCGAGATTTTTTGTTGTTCCCAATGCGTTCTCCAACATGTTCTCAATAGCACTCACTTTGTCTCATATGCTTTGCTCACTCTTGTCCTCTTTGAAGCTAATAGGTAGCGTGTTCTTTAAAGCTAATAGGTAGCAAAGAGTTCCCAATAGCACCTCACTTTTATCCCATATGCTTTGGCAAAGATTGTCCTCCTTTCACCCAGACTAGTGTGGCCCCTGCCAGGGGCCCAAGTTTGATCACGTTTTCAACTGATTTTTTGGAATTTATTTGAACTTCCAACAGCAGAAATCACTTTTAAAATCAATATCTCCGACATTCTGAATCCAAATCTTACCAAATAAATTCCATTAAATCCTGCTCATCAAGATATTTCCACCAACACCAAAGGCACATTCCAATTCCTCTGAAATTTTCAGTTACAATTTAATTTAATTTAATTTTCAGTGAAGAAATCATTCAAGAATTTTTGCATCGCAAGTTCAAACATCATGGAACCAAAGCCCATGCACCCCCTCCCCCTTGAGAGCTTTCCAAAGAGAACAAGAACTCGATCTGAAGCATCCCGGTTTGGTGGATCTCATAAGTACAAACAAAACAAAACAAAACAAACAAACTACCTTGCTTCATAGATAGATAGTTGGGTCAAAAGGGAGGAACTATACACGTCAAAATAGAAACTTCTATTTAGGGGAGCTTCCGTAGTTTCTTTTTTTTTTTGGTGTGTGATGGGCCAATCAAATTGGCTCATTACCAAAACAGAAATTGAACTTCGGAGGCACCTCATCTAATGAATAGGAGAGGTGAATAGGTAGTGTGTAAGATTTGTAAGTGGGTGAATAATGGTTGTATGTTCTTATGTTCAGAGTGAACAATAAGAATAGTTTTATCTCAAGGAGTCTCCAAAGCTTCAAAACTTTTTGGTGATGGCGAATCATAAGTCTCATTGACACAAAAAAAAAAAAATCAAAACAAAACAAAATTGAACTTGAAAATCGAGTCCCAACTAATTAATATAGATCCCATCAACATAAATATACACTCACGGTTCATGCCCCTACCATTACCCTAGACCAAAAATGGCAAAGAACATAGGTGGGCAAAAAGAATTCTTGCAACTAATGACATGAGATTGCATGCATGAAATTATTCTAGTTTCTTTTTTCTTTTGCAGGGAGGGTGGGGGTGTTGGATTTTTGTTGTTCCCAATTTGTTCCCATTAAATTTTCATGTTGTTCCCATCAAGTTCCCAAGGGGTCCTTAATTTGTTCCTCAAGTTCTCAATTTGTTCCCCAACTTGTTCCCAACATCTCCTCACTTTATCCCAAATCCTTTGTCCTAAGTTCTAAACTTGTATAAACAACCCAAGAAGGAGATTATTGTAAAACATATCTATTTTGGGATTGTCCAAAGCTTTTTTTTCCTTTTCTTTTTTGGTGATGGGCCAATCAAAGATGCCCATCACAAAATTGAATTTTGGGGGTTCCCACAACCAATTAATATGAGATTATATAGTTTCATATTATATATATATGGTTTTGGCACATTATTCTCATTCCTTTGTTGTACTTAATTATTATTTTTCCACCATGTTCTTGGAGTCCAAATGCTTAAGGTTCATCAAGCTCACATTCTTTCATGCACATACACGAAGGTCCACTATGCATATTGGTCATTTTCCTTCACCAACCAATTTGTATCACACTTCAAAAGATGCAAACATCTTTCATTTAAAATTGAGTAGTACTAACAATGGGTTTAGTTGCTTCTTGAACTTTTAAACCCACCTCCCATTCTTACCATGGACTTGTCATATGCAATTGGTACTTAAATTAAGATTCAAATTTTCAACACCTGGTTTTAGACATATGACTTGTAGCAATTTAATTTGGATTTGTGTCTTCACATGTTGGAGTTTTGCCTCCCTTTGAGAGTGGTGGCTTCATCACTAACGTTTGGCAAGGTTGCATCATATTAGTCTTATGAAGATGCTTGGGTTGAAGGTTTGTTTCCCCATAACAAATTTTATTCTTAAGAAAATCTTTGTATTTGAGTGTGTTTAATATTAATATTGTGTTGTGAACTTGCATGAAGCTCTATCAGTAGCTTGCATTCACATAGTGCAATACACCGAATGCACACATACAATGACCATTCACAAAAGGTACATTCAAAATATTAAAGCCTATAAAGGGCTTCAAAATATAATACAAAAAAATAACCAAGTTTTGTGTTCTATTCAAACATTTTTATACCATTTTTTTAATGTGGAACAAGTAGTTATCTATTGGATCCAAATTATTTGTTGTTAGTGTTAGTTTAAATGTTGGTTATGTAATGGAATCAACCTTGAAAAAACCATTACAATCTAATGGAATGACAACTCACCCTACTAGGTACATTATGTCCTTGGGTGGAATAGGCTTGTCCATAGTATATTATTAGTTTTCCCAAGAGGGTAATGGACATTTGTGCAAACAAACCTCACAAGTCAGGTGCAATGGTGGTAAGTCTACCCTACAACAACATTATTGCGATGGTATAATCACAAAGTGTGGTGGTCAATTCAAAACAAAATAAAGAAGAGGCATAATTCTCCACAAGTAACCCTTAAAACTACCACCCAGGTATCCTTGCACCGTATGGCACCATATGGCAATAGACTTCCCTCAAACCTTCCTAGTAGTACCACTATTGTCCTACCTTCCCTACAAATACACTCACATACAAACTATTTCTAATTTTTTTTTTCATCAAACCAATTTGTTTCCATTGTGCCCTCATGGCACCCAAAAGAAAAATACATCATGATTGCATGCCATCCTTGTCACAACACAACAAAAAGAAAAGAAAAGAAAAGAAGAAAGGTCTAAAAAAGAAAAATAAAATTAACAGGGCCCAAAATAAATAAATAAATAAATAAAACTAGAAAACTAAAAGTGTTCACACTCCCTCTTAAAGTCCCCAAGCTCTCTAATTACCTTCCAATGAAAATAGCCAAACTTCATCCAAATTAGTTCTTACATTAAGCACAATTAATTGGCTAACTAAATATTAAAAGAATAACTAGCTCATTGACGAAAATTTTAAAATTTTAAGGTGGTAGCAATAGTTTTAGGTTAATCACATTGTGGAGTCCCTAGGAGATTGGTAAAAGGTATTGGTCAACTAGTTTATTGGTCATCGTTATTTTTATTGAATTTTTTTCAATGATGTTACAAGGTGGATGACACCATTTGCTTCCATGATAAAATTTTAAAATTCTCCATAATGAACATTTGATCTTTTTTTGTCCTTTTAGAGGTTGATAACTTGGTATCTCTTACATACACAACAAAAGAAGGGACATTTTCTTTTATAATTTGGTAACCTTTTGGCAATATAACAAGATTATACCACATGCTTGTTTGTGTTTGTTTGTTTTTTTAAAAAATTTACATTTATCATTGCAATTATTAGAAAACATGGAAAACACAAGAAGAAATTTGGTAAGAAAGGCTGAATAGAATTTAAGGTTATTTTTCTTTCAAAGTTTGTGAGTATTTTTCATAGCTTGTTAAAATAAATTCAATAGAAAAGTATGTCAACCTTAGGCCACAAAATTTGTGTTTGAAATTTTGGAACTTCAAAACCTTCCCAAGTCTTTTTGACCTTTATAATTGTTTCCTCGTTTATTTTTTGTATTTTCAAAATCCACTTAGTAGACATAATTTATTCTTCACTTTTATTTTCAAAATTTACATTCAAATTTTTTTGAGTGGTTTTACATTCACATGTTTGCATTTTGATGCCACAATTGTCCAATGCATCATAGAAAAGACATTCATGACAATCATTAGTTGAAATATTAGTTACAATCTTATCATTCTTGTATTGTTTATAAATTGCACTGAACTTTCACTTGCAGGCAATTGAAATCCTTAAAAAATCAAGGATTGAAACCAATATTCAAGTATGCAATTTGAACTTAACATTTGCCCCTAAAGAACAAAACAAATGGGGTCAAAAACCATGATTTATCAATTTAAAATAAACCTTGAAAGTTGAAACCAAAAAAAAAAAAAAGTTCACCGCCATTGAAAAAAACAAATGTTATTCATGTCAAATCGCTTGAAATAAAATAACTTTGTTTGTTTTGGTTTTCTTTGCTTATTTTTCCTTCACAAATCCCATCAATGAATTCAAATTTCAAATCTTCAAAAAATATTTAAATAAATTTTATTAGAACAAACACAACTCTGGTTTGAAGTAAGTTGGAAAATTTACCTTGTTTTTTAGCAAATTCAAAGTTCCATTTCTCCTTATAGGGCAATTAGATGTAATATTTCATTGTTAATCAATAAATTTCCTAGTCTATCAAACCTAAAGGGCCTTTTAATAATTTATCTAATTATTAATGATAGGTGTAGATTTATTGTCTTTTAGTTACTAAGGGAAGAAACTACTAGGTTAGTTAAACATTGAAAATATGGTGGTCAACAAATGGTTGGCCATTATTTAAGGACTTGTGTAAAAAATTTGGATCATCTCTTTATTTTGCAAGGAGGATGAGATGCCCTTGTGGCTAATGGGTTGTGGGGAACTTTCTTAGTTTTTCATTTTCTTATGTTGGATTCTTGGAGTTGTAAAAAATGTCAAAAGAGATAGGAAATGTTTTTGTGATTGGAATACAAGAGAGGATATTAAAAAAAAAGTTGGAGCATTGTTCTTTTGAATTTGCTTTTGTTTTCCTACTTGCAAGTAGATGCATTTAGTTCTTGTTTGATTATAAGGTTATAATTTATTTATTTTCCCATTATTATTCTTGGTAAGTAATTATTGAACAATGGTTGTAGCAATGTGGAAGGGTGTGGTCATAATCAAACCAGCCAAAAAACATGTTGGGTGATTGCCAAAACTCAATAAAAATTGTAATTTTGTTACATATATTTTTGTGATGCCACTTTAATGCCATGTTAATTGTGGAATGTTGTGTTAAATGACTACTAAGAGTATTGAAAAATTCAAAATAAAAATTCTAAAAAAATTGTTTTGGGTTTTGGTTTTAGTAAAGGACCTTTGAATTTAAACAACAATTGGATAAAAAACAATAAATTTTGTAAATTATTAAGCTAAAGAATTTTTTTATAAAGGAATTTTGATGAGAAAAAAATTAAGATGATGTTAATTGATTATCCACACTCAAAAAAACTCACAATTTGAAGTTGTGAATTTTTTTTAAAATTAAAAATTGAAAATTTATTGAACACAATTTAAAAATTTCAAGAGTCCTTTACCACATGTAAATGGGGTGTAATGTATATGACATCTAAAACAAAGCTGTAGTTTATGAAACAATAAAATAAAGCATTAAATAATTAACATATTTCATACAATTTAAAATTAAGATAAAATTTCAAAATGAAATGTAGAATTTGTACATTTAAAAAAATATATTCATGAAAAGTTAATATAAAAATATGATGTATTGAAAAAAAAAAAAAATCATAACATATTGTAAAAGGTTTCATCCCAAAATCCTTTATATGAAAAAATGAAAATGACCACAAAAAGGACTTCAGTTTTTGAATCCTTTATCATTGTTGGCTCATTTGATTGTGATTGCACCCAAAAGGGAGTTATAGTGGAAGGTGGTAACTTCAAATGGCAAAGGTAATCTATCCCCCCTTGTCATTCACATTAAAGTTGAATTTCACATTGACATTTTGTTGTTTGTTTTTGTCCAATTTTTTTATTATCCTTTGGAAACCATGATTGCTTAGTGGAAGGTCGTCCCAAGGTAAGATTTTTTTTACATTTATAATTGTTTTCATACTTGATAATGCTCCTTTAATGTGAACTTAGGATTGCTAGGTTTATGGATATACATTCACCATCCACCCAATTTTTTCCAACCTTCTCGCCTGCCTCATCTTCTTTTTCTTTCATCAAAATTACAACCACCTTTTTCCTTGTTACTTTTTTTTACAAAGAGAAATCATTTTTTGAAACTTTCGTAAATTTGAATTTTTTTTCAACTTGTGAAAATGGGCCCTTTAACCTTCCATAACCTACATTTTATGTTCTCATTTATGAAACACCTTCATTTTGTGCATTTTCAATGGTTGAAAATTTACTTCTTCAAGCAACAACCTTGTGTGAATATACAAAATCAGCCATGTCAACAATGAATATACCAAAAAATGGAGTGGTTTTTGTGCACTTAACAATGTCTTTAATTCACAAGATGTCTTTTATTCTTGCACAACTTCAACTTTAGCAACAAGTGAAGAAAAGAACAATAAAGAACAGTAAAAAATAATGAAAGAAACAACCTTGGACATTAACTTACTTCTTGATTCTCCAAACCATAAACTCCCCCTTTGAACTTCATTTTTTGGGTACAAACCAATTGAATTTCCTTCCAAAATGGTGTGATGTAGGTGCCACTTCAAATTGGTTCTTCTTGGAGTTAGATTCTCATTTAAAGGCCATGAATCTTAAACCAATAAAATTACTTCAATTTGTTGAACCTTCCCTTATGGACCCTCATTTAAAGTGCCCATAAGGGTCTATTGGTGGCCAACATAAATGTAAATGACATGTAAAACCTATTTTGCTACGAAAGAGAGATCTCCATTCCCTCTCTTTGTCCACAAGAAGGCCAAAAATGGAAAAGAAGGGAAATGAGGACCTTAAAAATTGGTGGCCCAATAGGGGAAGGGGATTATTAAGATGTTTAGTGGACCCAATAAATTACATGAATCACTTGTTGATTTTTAATGCAAGTTATTCACAAATAATAACTTGGACAATATTTAATCATGGGGTAATAATAATAATGTGTTTTGATATTCGCTTTATATTTATTTATTAAAGAAGGTTGTTTGTTTGTTTGTTTATGATCTTGTCGAGATCTCCCAACCTTCAACACCTCTCAATTTGCTCTTGGTATTTTTAGAAAACCTTTTATGAATATGGGTGTGAAAATGTGGTTTCAAAATGTTTAGAATTATGGTGTAGGAGGTATTGAATGTTGAACAAATTTTTCTTTGAAAATTCAATAAAATTAAAATTTAAAATTTAAAGAAAACTCAAGTTCAATTTTGATATTGTTGGAAAGTGTTCAATGAGTAAGATTTTATGGAGGTGGTTTTTAAAATTCTTGAATCTAAGGTCCATGATAAATTGAATTTTGGATAATCTTACTATTAAAAATCCAATAAAAATTCAACAAAATCAAAACTAATTTAAACTTTAAAGTTCAAACTTGAGTCAACAACAAAAACACATAGGCCACACTAGTCACTATTATGGATTGAAACTATCATATATCAATGCAAATCACACAATTTAATTGAGAAAGCTTTAATAACAAGTATCAAAGCAACAATATGCATTTTAATACACATTGACATCACCATGAGAGAATTTAAAATTGTAATGAAATGTGTAAGGTTTAGAGGACCGGATCTAAAGGCTCTAGACCTTGAGCTTACATATTTATGTTTTAAATTTGGGTAATTTTTTTGACTCCACTTGGGTATCAACATTTTGAAAAATATCAGATGTAATCAATCGATTATCATAATAATCCAAGGTCATGAGAATTAACGAGATAATAATGTGATACTTGATGATTCTTAACTAGAGAACCATATTGAAAACAACTATATACTCAACCCCTTTTTAATACCCGCCCAACATTGATAACAACTTTTTAAATACCCGTTCAACATTCATAACAACCATTGATTACAAGCCACAATATTGATAATGAATTAATTGTGCTAAACTAGGACTAAGCAAGTAATAGACCATTCATAGTAAATGTCAAAGAATAATAATATGGCACAATAATAAGAGTATTTCCAACATAATAATGTAATGAAGTTCCATTAGAGAGGTCTATTTTGCAATTTATTAATTATGAGATGGGTTTTTATTCATGTGAGAACTCGAATTCCCCATACCCACCCAACTCTCATAAAGACCCCATGATACTCAAAGGTTACCATTAAAAAAAACTTGGGTGGAATTTGAAGTTTAGGGGTTAATGCCCAAGGAACGGGGAGTTCTCAAAATAATTGCCCTTGGTTCCCAATAATCACCCTCAAGGCGAGAATTGACAACGATTATTTAGGGGAACTCCTTGCTCCAAGATAGTTACCCAATTTCAAGTGTGCAAGTCAAATTTTCTTGTTTTTTTTTTTTTGTTTTTTTGTTTTTTTGTTTTTTTTTTCTAGTGATGTTATTATATTTTCTGGGTATCATAGGAAAAGTTTTAATAATAATATTGGGCAATTTTTTGTAATAAAAAAACAAAAGCATCATGCAATGGAGCCTCTAGATACATTAGGATATTTTGTCCCAATGCTTTATGGGGAACATGGGAACATATATTTCCGGGTTAGCTGCCTCGGCATAATGCCCTAGGGTTCTTCTGCTTGGGGGAGATCCCTCAAAATACACAGA